>TARA_B100000963_G_scaffold361589_1_pt1 | contig 38707 bp, 56 predicted proteins | sample TARA_B100000963 | Tara Oceans TARA_B100000963 (sample SAMEA2622097) | marine metagenome | biome: marine biome (ENVO:00000447); feature: surface water layer (ENVO:00002042); material: "saline water (ENVO:00002010), including plankton (ENVO:xxxxxxxx)" | depth 5 m | reverse complement strand
ATTTGCAGCAACAGTCGGTGGTCGTAGCCAAATGGCGGTCGAAGCATTTGCAGAAGCCCTAGAAATCATTCCTGCAACACTTGCAGAAAACTCTGGTCTAGACCCACTAGACACACTTATCGAACTAAGGCAAGCACATTCAGCAGACGATAACTACGCAGGAGTTAATGTCTATGAAGGTGGAACAATCAACATGGTAGATGAGGGAGTTATTGAACCATTTACGGTTGTTTCGCAAGCGATTCAATCTGCTGCGGAAACTGCAGCGATGATTTTGCGAATCGATAACATCATTACTGCAAAGAAACTAGCGGAGATTGGAGAAGATGGATTCCAATACTGAACAAATAGTGCAAGAAGCCTTGCTAGCCCTCGAAAAGACGGGACTTAACTTTATGTTAGTAGTAGAGGATGAAGAAGGAGTTGCTATCTTTAGCAATAGCAAAGGAGATAGGCTCTACATTGTAAATAAAGAGGAGTTGATGTAATGCCAATAGAACCACCAAGAAGCCCACTAGTCGATCTTTACTACGGTAATGATGGAATGACACAAAAAGATAGTGTGTCGAGAGAAGAATTAGGAGAAATCCAAAAAGAACAAGAAGTTAGACTTCTAAGCACATTCGCCGTTCAATCTATTTTCTTAGGGCTAGCCATCATGCTTTACGAAACCTGGGAGTTTAGTCAGTTCTCGGAGGCTTATCAAGCCGCCTTGTTTTATGGTATGCTAGGATTTACTTTCCAATCAACCCTTTACTTCATGTGGAGAACCATGTTTGAAGATTCTAGTAAGCATCGTAGAGAACTAAAGCGTATGAAGAACCGCCAACGAAATCGTATGGCTCAAGTGAAGTTTGGTATTCAAAAGAAGCAAATGGAGATGCTTCTAGAAAGCCAAATGCAACAATATAGTAATTCTATGGATATCGCTCTTAGTGATGGACACATCGACAATAATGAAATGGCTTTGCTTAAGCAGCAACTAGCGCAACTGCAACAGACCGCGCAACAATTCAGTCCACAACAACAACAACAACAAATAGACCTAGAAGCACTTGCTAGGCAACTAGGTATCGACCGTTTTCGAGTGGGGCCAGTTTCGCTAGGCCCAAAACTGACCGTATCCCAGCCACCAGTAAAGACCATGAGCATCAAGGCAGAAGCGGAGAAACTAGACCTAGACCCATCAAGCGAATGACTTGTGGGGCCTTAACCAAAGTTGGGGGCAACTGTAGAAGAATTACTAAAGGGGATAAATGCTGGCAACACCAAGGGTGAGATTATGGGTGCGATTTTCAAAACCATTCAAGACGATCAGCAAGAGTCTATGTTAAAGACGCTACATATCGGTAATACATGGGAGTTTAGATACTACAAATTCAAGGCTTGGTGCTACGGAATCGGTGCTAGCATATGCACGGGCATAGCGACTGCAGGTATTGATTACCTTATCATCAAAACCACGGAACATAGTGGTATTATTGGATGGCTATTTGGGTGATTAGATGGCCTATGAAATTGTTTTTGCTCACGGTATATGGCAAGTTTTGGCCCGGGGCAAGAACTTCATACCTCACCAAATAGGTGTTTATGGTGCTACGGAGTCTGGCAAAACGACTTTAGACAAGCAATTCACGACCAAAGGAGAGGTTAGAGAATTAGGATTGCTAGATAGAACGCACCACGACAAGACCCATTTTCTTTCTAAAGTCAAAAGACTGCCGCAACCAACAAGGAAGCACATCAAATCCGAAGGGCTAGAGAGAATAATCGTTTCCTCCGATATAGGCGGACATATCGAATATCACTCTATGTGGCTACGAGACATGATTAAGAGAAGAGTCTCGACAGTTGTTATAGTAGTAGATCATAGACATCTACAAGATAGAGATAACCTAGCGAATCAAACAGCAGTAGGATATCTAGTAAGATCATTATCATCTAAGACGATTCCAAAGGGGTTGTCGCTTAGGCAACGGCTTAGGGCAAGAAAATACTCTCCTAAGCGCATTATACTACTCGCAAACAAAGCAGATGAATGGCTTGATGACGAAGGATATGAGATGTGGAAAAAGGGCTTTATCGCTAGACACCCTATATTTGATGTGTTTAGAGAGGATTTATATTCCCTCCACGAAGTTCATATCCCCGTATATATGGACGCTATTAGTGCGAGATACGGCTGGAATGTAGAAAACGCCGTTTTACAGGGGTTGAAGATATGAGTTTTCAAGATGAGAGATTACTAAACATGATGCAGCAGATGCCGAAATACCAAGAGGGAAGTTATGATGAGGTCGTAGCACAAGTCGATTTTGAACTTAGCACGCACCCCGACCCTAAAAAGCAAAGGCGACAGAACATCAAAAGAGCATTGAAGGCCCTAAAGCCAACAAAAAGAAGTTTCTTCTCGCCCCGTAGGTATTGGTTTAGAGGTAAGTATGCCTACACTAGACCGCATCAATGCTGTGTTGATGGCACTAATTGTATGAATCAAGACTATGGGGATTTGTTTAATCAATACTTCCGAGACCCCCATACCATGCAAGTCCAGCGATTTAGAGTGTGGACAGGAGTGGTTCCAGGGCAAGGAAAGCAACTAGAGTCTACATACTGCCCACAACACATGATGCTTTTCCATAAACTAAACGAATGGCTAGAGCAAGAGGAGGCAGAAGCAGATCCTAACTTCTTCCAAAAGTTAGCAAAGAAGGGTGTAGCATTAGTCCCTGTAAAGAAAAGTCCGAAGAAAGAAGAACATCCACTTATTGTAAAGTGGACTCCGGTGTTTATGGAAGCGAGAAAAGACGGCATTCCTGTTGTTCACTATAGAAATCCTATCACTGGTGACAATGATATAACTATGTTAGTCTTTGACAACCGTGTATTGCAAGCCACAATGCCTAGTGATAACACGCTCTCATCGACGATGGATATGGCTAAATACCACAAAGTTGTGGAGGAAATGAGCCGACAGTAGATGCAAAGTCGTTAAAAGAAAGTATAATGTGGGGATAAATATGCCGTTGTGGGGAAACTCTGATAACAATAGCCTAACGCCGCCAGGAGTTGGTGGTGGAATTAGCCAAGAACAAATGTCTTTGTTTGCAAATGCTGCAAACCAATCGGGACTCACGGACATGGCTAGAGCGCAAGTCGATCAAATGACTAGCGGATTGAGAAATGAAGATCAAGTTCAGTTGCTTTACCATCTTATGGCGGTGCAACCAAACGAAGTTAGTTTATTCTTTTTGGAATATCCCGACTTCTTGAAAGAACTATCGGCACTTATCGGATTAATCATTAGAAAGGAACTATATGCATGGTTCGCTTCTGGAGTTCTACCAACAACGGTTAATCCAGAGAAAGCCGCATCCTCTGGATATTCTACTATTACAGATGAGAATATCGACGCACAAATCGCTAAAGTTGCACCTATCCAAGATATGCAACAAAAGATGCACCAAGCAGACAATCAAGCCATGCACATGATGAATGGTCATCAGCAACAACAGATGATGGGTCAAATGCAACAGCAACAATGGCAACAGCAACAAATGATGCAGCAACAAATGATGGCAGGTCAAATGCCACCACAAAGACCTGGATTTGGATCGGCCCTAGGTAACTTCGGTTCAAGCCTAATTAGAGGTAGTCTAGGACTTCCTCCAGCACAGACCCAAGCACCTATGTATAACGGCTATCCTCCCCAGCAATAAGGGGGTAGGTAGTTATGGTTGAGTCGATTCCACCAGCAGGAATGGAAATTAGCCAATACCCACCCATCGTAAGAACTGCAGAAACGACAAGAATGATTGACTTGTCGAAGATTATCTTCGACTTGGAACTTTCTATCGCCGAATGTAAAAGCGAGTTTGACAGGATGGCCGTTCCCGAATCTATGTATTTTCTGTCTAGATATGGTCCCGACCCTTTTACGGCCATAATTAAACAGCATTTCACCTCTCCTGAAGGTAATCCTTTACCATTAACTACAACACAACTTAGACAACTAGGTCAAGAAATGGGCAGTTACAAAGAGCCTGCCCCTCTAACATACAAGGGAGACCAGTTTATCATCATGCTAACATATACTAACAAGTATGTTAAGAATAGAAATACCTTAGAGAGTAAGAAGTTAGAACTATTTGATTTAGGCGTTAATTCTATGTTAGGGATGAAAGCACCACCTATTCCTGCCCAAATAAGCACCTTAATTGATTCCAATCAGTTTCCAAGTCTAAATGTGGTCACAAATAATGCCCAGATGTGGAACAAATCTAAAAAGTCTGTTGGTGATGATCTTACCAAATTCTTCAAACTAAAGCCTGCGGTCACCTTAGAGACCGAATTGAAAAGGAGATTCAACTATAAGTTTGACAAAAGGGCAAATGATTTCATACATCCTAGTGGTTATGCTTTAACCCCGTTTCTAATCTATCATATCAAGTCGATTAGAGACAACCCAACTCCGCAAGGTTATTGGGCAAACACTGCGAGATATAGACTACATGCCTCAAGAGTTGCAGAAAAAGTAACCGAGGTTAGGCTTGTAGAGGTTAATCCTATTACTGGCGCACCATTCAATAACGGAATGATTGCAGGAATATATGCCGATGAACCATCTAATGCGTTAGCGGCAGTTAGAAAGATGTATCCTTTTGTGTTAGAACTAAAGCCTAGTGCAAATCCTAAGTTAAACAAGTCCATTAGAGTCAATGAAGGTAGTTCGGGACTAAAGAGTAGTGCCGAAAGATGGGGGCTAACAGGTAAAAAGGGCGAGAGAACCTTCGTAAATATCATCAGAACAACATGGAACTGGCCCGACTTGGATCTTGCTGCGAATGCAAAATGGTATAGTGCGTTTAACTCATCGAACAAAGCCAATGGTGGCAAAAGGACTTTTGCACAACAAGAACTATTGAACTTTCAGTCAGACGACATCGCCAAACGAAGACAAGCCCTTGTTGCCGGCAACCCTCCCAATTCAATAAAACATCTTTTGTTTGGAGGAAGCCCCGCAGTAATGAAGAATGCTTTCCCTATTTCTGTGTCAGAGTTTTATCTACTACCTGCGGGAACCGAGAGGGCATTAGAGAAACTTTGCGTGGTGACAAAAGATAATGCGTTGATTCGGATAGTGAACACACGACTTAAAGGAACCAAAGCAGAGAACAAAAAATTCGCGTTAGAGTCTAACATGACGCAAAAGGCTTTCTTGAAAGAGTTGAATCTAATCAATAGCGATATGCAACTCCTAAAGGCAGCAGTATCAAGCCCTTATCTATATACAATAGGATATGAGAAACTTCTATTAGGAGATTCACTAGAGAATCTAGGTATGAGTTCTACCCTACAATGTAGAATGCGTGTAAAGAAAATGTTTGAGGCCGCTAATTGGCCTAGAAGTCCAGGAGAGTTAGTTTTCAAAGCACCAATTAATGATGGAATGGATGCTCAAGTCATGCATGGTAAGTTTATTGATGCTATGAAACAAACAGGAAAAGTCGCCCCCGCAGAACTTCCTTACTTTGAGATGCCAAACATGAAGGTGGCATATACCTTCTCTGTTAGCAAATCCGCAAAGCCTAATTTCCAAGTAGATTACGGTAATGGATATCCTTTCAATAATAAGAAGACATTTGGAATGACGGGAGATAATAAGACCGTAGATACGCAACTATTCCGATATTACGATGCAGGTAAAGGTAGCGCATCATGGAAGACACTCTACATTAGTAGAGAATTAAAGTTCACAAAAGGTGTTACTAGTAAGTCAAGAGATGGTAGTCAAACCGATGGAGTATTCTCTACAATGACCACCATACCTCCTGAACCAGTAAATACCGCCATTAGTGCTATCGGAGGTAATGACTTTTTCTCGGATGCACTTGTTACGGGGCTAGTGGTTGGTGTTCCTACGCTACTACTTGTAGGATATATGAATACTAAACAACGCGGTTTGCAATAAGAATGCTTAAAGAAAAGAAACTCATGGGGTGTAAAGATGGTAGCGACTCGTAATCAGCAACATGTAATTGCTAGAAGTTTTGGATCGGTGCCAAACGGGTCTATGCCTACCTATTTTGCAGGTAATGAACTAGGCCAATATGTTAATCCAAGAGAGTTTGAAAACCCCGTTATGGGAAGAAAGCATATGGGCGCACACATGGCAAAGGTGCATGGAGAATCTCTCGGCTTCTTAGGGGCAGGACAATTCGATACAACTCTTGCAGTTGCCCTTGGAATGGTCTATGTTGGTCTAGGATTCCCTGGGGCTAAACCTGTGGCAAAGCAACTTAAGAAGATTATTGATAGACCCATACCTGTTTTACAAAGTCTAACTCTATTCTCTGGCGTCGGACTTATACTATATAGACAATTCAAGGAGGCTTAATTATGGACCCAGCGATGATGTTCGGAATGATTGGTGAACATGACGAGGACGAGGACGAAACTTTCGACCTTTCTGGATGGATGAGTCGAAGTCCTCCTAGTGATGGCCTTGGTGATGCGCCTATGATGGATGACAATCCATTTACCGAAAGACCTAGAGGCGGGGGTGTAACTGCTAATGTCGCCGCATCTGCTATGGCATCAGGGCCAGAGCCTACCTTTACTAACCGCCCAAGAGCGAACCCTCGAAACATGGGATATACTATTAGTAGCACGGGCAAGTTCCAAACACCCCTCAACCCTCTTTATGCTGATGACCAATCTAAGTTGTTCGGTGTCGCTGGTCCAGAAAGTCCTAAAATTATCGCAGGCATTAAGACAGGGGCACTAGCAGTTCTCGCAGGAAGTATGCTTTACAATAGAGGACTCCCTGGCAAAAGAATAGGAACACTAGCAACTCTAGCATATGTTCACCCCGTCATTGGCTGGAATCACGGCTATTGGAATCAATACTTGGCTTCGGATGGCTTCAAAGGCATACTTTCCACTGGAGGAAAGGCACTTGTCCATCTAGGTGCAATATATGCAGGCTACAAGTTCGTTAGAGGAAAGTAGTGATAATATGAGTTATTTCGGAACTTCTGGACCTAAGAGTAACTTTGCCTACTCTATCGGTGCAGGGTATGCTCGTAGAGCGAACCTTCAAGCAAAGAGAGGCTCTCCTGGCCTAGGAGCAACAACAGCGAGTCGCGGTAAAAATCTAAAGGTTAAACTTACTACAGGACAGGTAGTTGCACCCGTTACTAACCCGATTAACGACTTTTACAATAGAACTTTCTCTAAACCATACCCGGATTTCGGTAAAATGAAGGATAACTACGATAAAGCCAACCAATATTATACAAAAGAAGTTCTTGAGGCTAGAGATTCTCTAAAAAGTGCTAGAGCAGGAGAAGCATTACAAGTTCGAATGCTAAAAGACTACGATGCAGCGGTGCTTGATTTTAATGCAGGAGAGAAATTGATTCGGGATGGTAGAGCATCAGAGATAGATACATCTTATTCTGAGGCAGTTAATATTATGATGAATCTAGTCCCTTCCTTAAGAAATAAAGATATCACGCCTCAAGCAGTTGCTAGTGGAAGAAAGGAGTTGCAAGTGCAACTTAAAATGGCTAAAGATTATGTCGCTAGAGAAGAAAGACATTCTAATACAATAAATTCAAAGTTCGATAGTGTCTACATGAAGAAGTTAGAAGATCACTTTGTAGATGGTAGGCTAATGAGAGAAAGCAAAACTGCTTTGATTGTTAGCCCGCTAATGCTTTTGGCAGGCGCAGGAGCCATTCTATACTTGAATAGAGTAACATTTACCCCTCCCGCAGCAACAGGGAACAAAAGTGCTGCATTTGCTGTATTTAGTTAAGGTGATAAAATGAAGAAAGAACAAAAGAAGTTAGTGCTAGCAGGAATCTTGGGCGTCGGACTTTACTCTATGTATAGAATGAAAGAGGCGGGATTAGGTGCTTTAGGATTTTTAACTCTACCATATGAGTATTCCCCTAGTGCCCCTAGTAACTATATACAAGATATGAGTCCTAGATATAATGAATATTCATACAATCCATACCCTGTTAAGTTCGCATCTGATAATAGAAGTCCATTTGAAGATGACTTCACACAAGTTCCCTCGATGTCATCTAAGATGAGCGAAGAGGTTTTCTTGAACATGGTTAGGCAAATTAGCGAAACAGACGGTGTTATGATTATCGAAAACGCCAATAGTATGACCTCTACGCCCACTCTAGCCCCTGGCGCACCTCTAAGGACTCTAAAGGTAGTAAAGAGCCAAATAACTAGTGCTATGGACTCCCCACGCATTACTACATCACAAAGGGCTTACTTGGATGCTATTAGGGCGCAATTGTCTGATAGAATTATTGCATTGACTCCTGTTGATGAGACCTCGGCTATCGGTGGCATCTTTTAAGTAGCGAAAGAAGGAGTAGGTAACATGCCTAGAAAAACTAGTCACCTCAACAAAATTAAGATTAAACCAACTGGCCCACTTGCTGACATCATCGGAAGCAAAGCCCGATCTAGACCACAAGTTGTCAAAGCGTTGTGGAAACATATCGATGATATGGACTTGAAAGGCGAAACAGGCGACGGAGTGACTGTAACTTACAAGAAGAAGTCCGGAGGAAAGGGTAAAGCCAAAGGTGGACAAGTTATCCACTGTGGAGAATGCCCCGACATGAAAAGATTCTGCGGTGGAAAGAGCAAAGTTGCTATGTTTGAACTAGCAGTCTTTATCGAAAAGCACTCCGTAGATGCTTAAAGATAGGAAACCAACCTATCCCCTGCGGCTAAAACTATGCCAATTACCATGATTAGTTGGGTAATTTTCCAACGGTAATCGACTTTTTCTGACATTTCTTCAATTTTTGAGCCGATCAGTTCTCGATCCTCGTCACTTAGGGCTAGTGTAACTCGTAACTTTCCCGCCAAAATATCTGCGAAATCGAATTTTGCTTTGCGTTCTTTCTTTTCTGTCGTTCTACTGCGCTCTTTGAATGTAGGTTGTTCCTTACTTACCATATCATTTCCTCCGTGAAAACTTCTTTTGCGTCTACAAAGATAAAAGATCCGTGCAATTCTTCGGGATACTTGTCCAACTTTAACTCCGTGAACATTTTAATTGTCTCCGAACACAATACTTCGATCATTGGTTTGACATGTGTTGGACAAACAATGTCAGGAATACACCCGCACTTTAACCTAACTTCTGTCCAAAAAGGAACTCCCGCAGACATAAGTGCATTACAACACTCAAAGATTGCACGCCTATGTTCTTCGGTATGCCCTGGGTTTAATCTAACCACATTCATAGGGTTCTTGAACATAGAATCGACATAATTTCTAAAGAAATCATTGACTATTTCTTGTTCATGACTCTTTAACTTCATCTAAATCTACTCCTACTGCTTTAGCAAAAGCCGGCAAACTTGCTTGAATTATGTTATACATTTGTTCTTTTTCTGCGCCGTCTTTAGTAAAGTAGCCGTTAATTCTAGTAACCAACCATATAATAGACTCTTTATGATGATTACACCACCATTCAGGTTCTTTCATTTCACCATCTGTAAGATGCCTATATCTTGCCATTACTGTCTCCCTCCTAATGTTCTAAGAATGCCATAGATTTGTGCAGTATTTAGATTAACTCTTTTAGCAATCTCCGATACAGACATAGATGCATTATGTAGTCTAACTATCTCTTGAAGAACAGGGTAGTTTTCATTTTGGACTAACTTTCCTTCTACATTATCATAACCAAAAGGTGCAGCACCAGAAGATTTGTTAGAGGCTTTTACACCGTGCCTAATCTTTAGCGAAGTAACTCGCTTGTAGTAATGCTTCGCTTGCTTTAGTTTCTTTAGTTCAGGAATACCATTCTTTCGTGGATCATCATAATACCTTCCTTCTAGGATTCCTAGATAAGGTGCGAGAACACAATAAACAGGCAAGTTAAGAGCGAGAATAGCATCTAAATGCTCTTCAGTCAATTCTTCTATAGAGTAAAGGGATATACCTGTTACTTTCTTTTTCAATGCCTTAGCATCTGCTAAAAGGTCATTAATACCATTAGGAACATGTGCCCATCCATCAGCATAGACTTCATCAATTCCCCAATCAATATCTTCTAAAGCGACTTGACAATAGTTTAGAATCGAGTCAAAATCGTATTCTTTATCGGCAGGCTTTGACAAATAAAGTAGTTTCATGCTTAACCCTCGGCAAAGTCGCTAAGTTTTGTTTGTCCGTCTGCTTCTAGATCATCATAGTCAAACTTAACCATCGTTTGAACATATTTTGCATCAAAGACCTTTAAATCTCCACCAAGGGACCAGCCTTTTTGCATATATTCATTGACTTTCTTCTCTAAATTAGTCAAACTTCTATCCATAATATATTTCATTTCCATTATTATTCCTCCTAATAATATCCTCCGTCAAACTGGTTTATCCACCAGACACTAAGGACTAACAACATCGACCCAATGATAAAATATTCTGGATAGGCAGCGACAAAATCTACTATTCCCATCCAAGGGTCTGACCAAGTATAGTTGCTATCTAGTTCAGCAAACATACTAACTAATACGAAAAGCATTAGAAAAGAAAAGCAAAGTTGGCGAATGCCATCCCAATCCCAACCACCTAAAGGGTCTCTGATCATTCTTCCTCACCCCATACGCACTTTTTACACATTCCAAACCGTCTAGCATAATATTGCGACATAACTTTAGAGCATTTAGGACATTTAATCATCATTCTTCTTCACTTCCCTTTCCGCATCCACAACCGATTATTCTGCATCCTGTCATTCTTCTTCATCCCCATAAATCATTCCTACGGCCTCTGCATAATTGACTAGAAGTGTATTTGGCTCAAGTATAATCGAGTGTCGCTTTTCTCCGTCATGGACATGCTCGTTAATACCGAATATTTGCCAATACACGCCATAGATCATCAACAATCCAATCATAAAATAAAATAACTCTTCAAGACTCATTCTCTTCACCTACAAACTCATCATATAAGTCACCCCAAGTGCGACCATAGACTATATCACTAATAGTGCCTCTAGCGACACCGTATTCCTCGCTTACCTCACGCATACTATATCCCTCATCGTGATACAAGCACAATATCTCCCATACTTCGTCTTCCTTTAACTTAGAATTGGAGTTTTTCTCTCCCGCCACACGACGAGAGTTATGTAAATCATCCATATTTTCTTGATGATCTCCTAACAAGAAATGTTCTGGATTGCAACAAAGCCTGTTGTGGCATTGATGCAAAATGTATTCTTCTGGCTCAATATAGGCATTTCTTTCTATCATGTAGTTGAGGCGATGAGCGTAGAAATTACGCCCCGTTTTACGCTCACTATGCCTCTTTACATGGATGCGCCCATAACCAGCCCTATCTGTGCCTCCTTGCCATTCAAGGCAGGGAGTCTCGTAATCACGCTGAACAAACTTCATTTTCCTTTGGAACGACGCAACAAAGGAGTCGTCTTTGCGAAGTTTATCGGCATGAATACGAGCAGGATTCAAAGTTAGCCCTCCACTACGCTTGCCGTATCACTAGATACAGAAATGGGTCTTTTGAAGTTTTCATTGTAGCAGAGTTCCTTGTAAGAACATAACTTACCACAAAAGTTTCTACTAGTCAGACCAGCATTCTTCTTGCTTTCTCCATTATATTCTGGAACTGCAGGAAAGAAACCACCTTCATATTCGTTATGCACTTGTGTGCCATGAACGAAAGCCTCTAGAATATCTATACCTCTTTCAAAGTCACTTTCCGAAACCTCAAAGTCAATACTTCTAACTACTGGTGAATAAGCACCACCCTTTCCCTTCTTTTTATCTACAATTACATAACTAAAAGGCCCAGGCGCACCCATCATCATTCGATAAAAGATGGGTTGGATTTCTCCTAATGCTTTGGCAAGTGTCCATACTGCCAAGTAATAATCACTTGCTAACTTAAGATCTCCAATGCCTTCATTATCGAATACTAGGTCTATATGTCCTCTAATACGAATAGTTACTCCTGCTCTAGGTAGATATACCTCTAGTGGTTCTTTTTCTAATTCCGTTTCAGTTACTTGTGGCATTTCAAATTTGTTACCATAGTTATCCTTTCCATTTAGGAACGCCTCGAAAAGTCCTTTTCCCCAAATTTTTAGTTGTTCAACCGCTTCTTCTTTATCCCATTCGCTAACAGGTTGCTTGGTATTATAATCAACAATACGCTTTGGATCTTCGTTTTCGAGTGCATCTCGGAAAGTTAGTTCCAATAATTCGACTAAGGCATCAACATTTTGAGTGCCACCACGAAGCATTTCTTCAAGAAAAACATCGTGGAGTGCAGTTCCTTGCATAGCGGCAAGACCCGTAGTGCTTGGCTCTCTCCTAACATACTGATACTCAAAGGACTTTGGACATTTCATCCACTTCATAACCCTAGATGGTGAGACATCTAACTGTTGATACCTACCATATTTAGAATACCAACCCATCATACCACCTTTAATTTGCCTTTAAGTAGACGGCGACCTGCCTCTAGCCCTAGCAAATAAGCATTAGAATCGCTCAAAGAGTTTCCTGCACAATGATTCCAGCCTAATTCGTAGGCTTGCTGTGGTGTAAGATTAGGAATCGTTAGAACTTCTTTCTGATATTTACGACCGGCTTTGTAGCCTTCAACGAAAGCCGTTGCTTCATGCCTCGCTTCAAACTCTGCCAAGTCTTTGTAAAATCCTTCTTCGTTTTGTAAAACGATTTTCATCAATACTCCACTCCTTTAGCCTTTAGATAAGAAATGGCTGCTTCTTTGTGGTCGGCCAAGTTATGATTCTTAGCCATCCAAACAACAGTCTTAGACCCAAGACTAGACTCTTCGTAAAGAGTGTGGATAGTTTTACCAGCATGCTTACCAGACTGTATAACAAAGTTATCTACATGGGAAGCAACTTCGGATGGCGGTTCACCAATCTCTTCTACTTCGGTAGCACTTTCAGTCGGTGGCATGGTAGCAACCTCTTCGACCTTCTCTGCAATCGCATCATTAACATCTTCATCTTGCAGCCTTAGATGTGATGGTCGCACGCTTAGTTGCTCTCCATCAACCTCGACAATAGCCCAGGCTCTCATCTTCTTTGTGCAAACTCCGATTTTACCATCATGATCTCCGCCAACTATGAGAACTGTTTGGCCGACTAGACTATTCTCTTGAATAGTTTCTGTCACCTCTTCAACAGTTTCCATAACTGCGATTTCTTTCACAGGTTCGGGTGCAGGCTTATCCACTACGGGTGCCTTTTGTTCTATTTTCTTAACCTCACCAATCACTTCTTCGGCTACTTTTACCCATTGTGGCTTGTCTGCCACGGTCTCAAGGGCTTGAGCAATCCGTTCCAAAGCATCAGCAATTCTTTTTTCAGTCAATTCTTCTGACATATTTTTTCCTCCGTAATCTTAGGTAGTTGTCGTGGGGTTATAATGGTTTCGTCTAAACATAGTTTTGACTAAACTTCCTTTTGACTGAATATCTTCATATGTGGGTGATTATTGGGTTAAATGCGACCCTCCTAGTTAATCACCTCTTCTTCTCGTCTGGTGTTCGGCTCATTTCTCGCTAGGGCGGGTTCGCACCTCTATTATCTACTACGCATACGCGAGTATAGCGGTTTTACATCCAAAAACCCCTACTATACGGGGGTAAGTGCCCTTATAGCAAACCGTGTTTCCTTATCGTATAATGGGCGGTTTGTTTGAGCAAAATAACTTTACCTACTGTTTGCGATAGTAAAGGGGCGGTTTGCTTAAATATAGGAATATCACCCGTCAAGGTATGGCAGAACGAAGCGTATGTAACTATGTTTCGTCGAAACTAGGTTTTGACGAATTGAAGGGGGTAGAAATTTGAATATTTTCTACTTAGATGAAGATCCTGTTATCGCAGCGAAGATGCAGTGCAATAAGCATGTAGTCAAAATGAGTTGTGAAACGGCCCAGTTACTATGCTCTGCGTTCAATCCTGGTGAAGCACCATATCTAAGGTCACATTACAATCATCAACATGCTATATGGGCTAGAGAGTCTAGGGATAACTATAGATGGCTACTTATTCATGGCCTAGCCCTATGTAAGGAATATACAGAGAGGTATGGTAAGATTCATGCCTCGGAGAAAGTAATCAAGTGGTGTTTTAGAAATGTGTATAGGATAGATTTCCCAAAAGAGGGGCTAACTACTCCACCTTACGCTATATCTCCAGACATGAACTGCAGAACCCTTATATCAGAGTTTGATTCTCTTAGTCGTGTGGAGCAATACCATCTCTACTACATAATGGACAAAAGTCATTTTGCTGTGTGGCCCGAAGGAAAGATGCCACAATGGTATATGGAAGGAGCGTTGATTTATCATGAAATGGATATCCAATAAGAAGTTTGCAGAAGCGATGGAAAAGTTAGTCCATGTCGTCGAGGATAGGGCTGGCAAAAAGAAAATTGTCGTTGTAGATTTATTCTGTGGCGGTGGCGGATTCTCTACGGGTGCGGTTCAAGCAGGGGCGGTTCTTGCCCTTGCTATGGATTTGTGGGAACCCGCTATGCTTGTTCACCACGCAAACCATCCACATACGCCATTCATTCAGCACGAATTAGGCGATTTAGATGCAGATCTTGCCTTGATTAAGAAATATGTTCAACCTTACATAGATATGGGTTATCACTTTCACCTTCATGGTTCTCCACCTTGTCAAGCCTTATCTAATGCCTCTAGTAGAGATCCTAGAGAAGGACTACCTATGGTAATGCACTATCTAGACCTAGTAGAGATGCTTCAACCCGATTCGTGGAGTATGGAGAATGTCGTTCCAGTTAGAAGATTCCTTCCAGAAGATATTCCCTCGGTTGTTTTGGACTCTGCCGACTTTGGTGTCGCTCAAAAGAGAAGAAGATGTTTTGCCGGTAAGGGTTGGACTGTAAAGAAATCTAACGACAACAAGAGCCTAAAGAAGCCTAAAAACCCTGAATTACCAGGGTATGTGTCAGTTCTAGATGTTTTACCACACCTCCAAGACGAGTATGAAAGTGTTCTCAAAGAAAGAGGGACTCCTGTTGTTGGTGTTTCTCAAGGTCTATGGACTAGAGTTATCGACAAAGCGGAAGAAATGATATCGGCAGTTATGGACTCTGGTCGTTCTAGCGCACCCACATGTGGTATCAACCCCGCTACGGGAAAGAAGAATGGTGGCTCTGGTCCGCTATATCGTGGATTAGATAAGCCTTCATACACTATAATGACGGCACCTAGGAATATTGGCTTAGTTGTCAATAACTCTTCGTGTGCTAACTCTAACTCTAGTCGTGCTAGATCTTCTGATGCAGATGTAAATGGCCCATCGCAAACAGTTACGGGGCGTGCTATTACGCTTAGAACGAATGCTAGGGACGGTCATACATATCGTAAGATTCGCGCTTTAACTATCGAAGAAATGGCTACGCTACAAAACTTCCCTGAAGGGTATAACTTTGATGTTCTAAAGAAGAAAAGCGACAAGCATCTAGTCATAGGCAACGCAGTTTGCCCCGCCGTAGGTAAGGCAGTTATCGAAGGTATTCATTTGGAGGGAGAAGAATGAGGTGCAGATGGTGTCATAGTCTTATACCAGTTCTCCCTTATGCTCACCGAAATGGTGTTTGTATTCCTTGTATGAAGAAGCAAAAGCAAAAGGAGGGGAGAAGATGAAGGAAACTGATTTCAAACTCCTTTGTGTTCTAGTAATGAACCAGATTTACAATGACATTCGTATGATTGTTAGAGAAGAATTAGAGAGGGCTAAAGATGAGTGAAGCATTAGCAATCGATTATGAAGTTCTTTTCGACCCTAGCAAACGATATATTGCCAATGCTATTAGTCGTTTTGCAGCAAGGGATATCCTATATAACTGTCCAAAATGCGATAAAGAAAGAGTCATTACATGGATGTTTCCCGATGTATCGTTTGACTTTGTAGATGAATGCTGCGGAGTTATGGTCGTGCTAATACCAAAGGAGGAAGAATGATGGAAGAAAATCCAGACTTTCCGATAGAAGAAATAGAAAGGGCCAACCTTGCCTTAGAGAAAGCCAGTTTTATCGCTTGGAGAAGGCATAGCCATAAGGTGGAGACATGGAAAGAAATCGAGTTTAAACAACTAACCATGTTTGGAGAACCATATACGCAGTTAGATGGTGATGTATATTCTATTCTAACTAATGGTAAGTCCGAGATTGAATACCTAATAGAAATGAAACATCAGTTATCTTTTGAGCCTGTAGGCGATTATTACGAGATTCTAGTTAGCCAACTATGGTTTGAGCGATCAGGTGATTATCCTAGATTAGCATATATCGTTGGTCTCCCACTTGAAAACTGCCTATATTATTGCCATACTCTTAAGGGGAAAATAGATACTATGATTAGAAAGGGCAAAAAGATTGGTGCCGGGAAAGTCAAAATCAAGGTTCACAAAAGCAATTTTGTTAAAATTGACAAGCACTATGCCCGTAAGGATATAGCCACTTGGGAGTTTAGAGTTAGGAATGGTATTATGCTATATGGAGAAAGGCAGAATTACTTCCCAAAGGCTGACCCTGCACTATCCGATATTGATAAGTTGATAATGGCAAAGAAAGTCGAAGTAGGTAGATTAGAGTCTGAAATAGCGGAATTATCAGAATACAAACGACTTCAAGAAAAATGGGGAGGAAAACTAAGTGGTGGTGAAGTGTGATTGTGGGTCTCTTCTATTCAATCTTACAAGGTGTGATGATAACCCACCATTCACTCCCCCTAGGTATGTCTACAAGTGTGTTAAATGTGGGAAGGAGATGGTAAAATGAGAGCAATAACTTATGCAAGAATATCAACAGACATGCAAAGCGAGACTTCTATTCAGGAGCAAACTCGTAGGTGCAAGCAGTATGCCGAAATGAAGGGATGGAATTTTGTAGATTCCTTTGAAGATGTGGGCACAGGTATGAATACCGAGCGTGAAGGCTTCCAATCTCTTATGGATAGAATCGAAGAATGGGATGTTGTAGTAGCATTCAAGTTAGATAGATTCCATAGATCTTCCTCAAACGCTCAAGCCTGGGCATCAGAGTTAAACACGATTGGTAAAAACTTCGTCGCATTAGATATTGATGTGGATACTACATCTGCTATGGGCATGGCGGTGTTTAGAATCATTACCGCTTTGAACCAAATGGAGGTCGAAGTGACCCGTGAAAGAACCGTTATGGGGCTAGTTGCTAAACAAAATAGCGGAAAGTGGGTCGGTAAGCCTCCTTACGGCTACGATTCCCTCTATGCAAGTAGTGGAGATGCGGCGGATAAAGGAGTTTTGATCATCAACAAAGCGGAGGCCGATGTTGTCAAAATCATTTTTGACCAAACGACAGCAGGTAAAACGGCGAGCGAAGTCGTCAATTTCCTAATCGAAAACGGCGTTAGGACTAGAAAAAACAAGTTAAATTGGGCTTCGGCCACGATTAACGGTATTTTGAAGAACAAAGACTTCTACAAAGGTAGATTTTACGATTCAAATAATGATTTGAAGAAATACGAATGGGAGGCCATATTATGACAGAAATGATTGTATTGTTAGAGTTTGATACCGATAAAGGCGAAAGAAGAGGAATGGTCTTAGATTTGGGAACAGATTTGTTCCAGATTGCAGACTACATTAGGATGATGTCTAATCAAATAGACTATCAAGGGGCCTATGTTCTATCTATTGAGAAGACAAAGCCAGAGGAACCATATATTCCTCCTAATGCTTTCGCTATGTCTTACAACGATGAGAATGCTATCGAGCATCCACAATGGGGGACAGTCTGGACAAGGCTTGTTGCCGAGTTTTCTGGAGATGCTTTTGATGAAGAAGAGTGAGCGTTTCCCTAAGTTAGAAATGCCTATCGCTTTATCCGAAAGGACACTTGTCGTTTGCCCTATCCCTAGGGAGTATTCTACCCATAGACATATTAGTGATTTTAGAGGTATATACCCCCTAGACTATGCCTATATGTCTAGAGGTATGAAGCCCGATAGGGAATTGACTCCAGAAGATGAAGAAAATATTATTCACGAACTAGGAAGTTATCTTCTAACCGACTTTGGAGACCAAAAAGTCTGCTGGATTTGCGTTCATAATGTCGATCACGCGAAGTATCAAATGTCTGCTATAGAGGACATAATTTGTGCTATGGCCGAAGATAAACTACATCAAGAGTTTGACATGGCTTTTCCTCTCATGGGGTGGTATGAAGAAGATGGTGTGGATGCTTACGATGTCGAATTATTGGTCAAACATCATTTCGCCGATACTACTAAATCTATAGACATTCATACCAAATACTGATCATTTCCAACGCAAAGTTAAATATTCAAACATACATCGTCATACCGTGGAGACAGCACTACTAGAGTCTGACATTATCCGTGAGTTAGACAAATTAGTGTCTCTCACGGTGTCTATGATTAAGGGAAACCCTGCTCAAATGATCGAACTAACCAACATTGTAGAGGGCGATGCAGAAGCAGATGTAGCGACACTTTTGGTCAATGATGAGGTCTTTTACTTTGTAGATTTACAGTCCGACAACCCTATGGAAGATTATATCGAACTAAGGTCGAGTAAGTTCCCACAAATGGCTATTACACTTCCTAGACCGCTATTTACTAGAATAAAGGAAAAGGGTTGGAGAGGCGAATTATGTTAGACTATGAAGAGGATGAGGGCATTTTGTGGCTCTCAACTATGCTTGCTAGTCAAATTAAAGCGTCGGATTCTAAGGATATTGTTGTTTCTATGGATGATTGCGACTGTGAAAAGTGTAGATTAGAGCGAGGAAACATTTCGATTGACCGTAGTGTGTATGTAAATATCCCTTTACCTGACGGTAAAGTTGTTCACCAGCGATTGACGCTAAAAGAGGCAGATATACTAGGTAGGGCTTTAATCGCTTATTCGGAGAACCTATCTGTCATGATGGAGGAAGAATGATGTCTAGCACTAAGGAACAGGCTAGAAGGAGGGATTATTACTACAATAATCCCCAAAGGAAAGCACGGTTTGGCGATGGTTCTGATTCATGGTTTGGCGAGGGTTCTGATCCTTATGAATATTTTAACTCCATCCAGCATGTAATCAAATCTGAAAACGAGCAAAAGTTATTTGAGGACTTTAAACAAAGCCGCCCAAAGGCTGCAGCATTCTTAGAAATAGCATTTGGAGACATGGCAAAGAATGTATTCCAATACTTTCCGCCAGACATTAGTGAAGCAAAATGTGTTTTGTTAGCCTCGCAGTTGTCTAAACCGAGGGAAATAGACGAGAGTAGGGCTGTCAATTCGCTTGATTCCCATATTGAAGAACTTTAAGTATCGGATGAAATGTAGTGATTTCATGGCAAAATACTACTCGTATGAGGGAAAGCGTGTCGGCTGGGTCAAGAAAACTCTAGATGAGGTTGTGCTTATTGAAGAAGCATGGTCTAATGAGGTCAATAAATACCTAGCCAAGAATGGATATGATGAACTATTGATGACTGTTGCTAAGATTCTTGATCAAGCAGGTCATCCACCTATTAGTAGAGCGCAGGCGTGGGTTCTACTTCATGACTTAACTAACAAAGGTGTTCCAGAGGCACTTAGAAACGCCGAGGCCGATGAGAAAATCGGTCTAGGAAAACTAGTTAGTTCTGCAAAGAAGAGTGCAATCTCTACTGTGGACACCGTTACTATGCCTGTTGGCAAAGTAGTGGGTGGTGCGGCTAGAGGAGTAACGAATGCTTCCAAGAAAATCATCGGTAAAGGTGAGTCTGCTGATGACGCAGACGAATGATCGAGATACGGAGATACTAGGTATTCTCCTTGAACATCCGTTTCTTCATGATGGTTTGACCGCCGAGGGCGCATATAACTACCTCTTAGGTCGCACGCATGACGATAAACGCCAAGAGCGATGGAAGCGTTCAAGTCGGACTCTCGCTTTTTGGATGAAGAAAATGGGTTTTGCTTCAAAAAGAACGGGAGATGTGAACAAATACAAATGGCTCTCCAAGAACCATGAAGATTTAGTGGTCGATAGCGGGGAGTCTTTTTGACAACTTTACATCCAAAAACTCGTTTTGTCATAGGTCATCGCTACCATTATTAACAATAATAACTTAGCCAACCTATGGGCAGGTTAGAATATTCGGGGATTCCTAAAGTTCCGTTGGCACAATATTTGTCAATGGTCGAAAATTTAAGGAATTTGAAGCGTTTTGCTCTTGTGAACCAAGAGTGTCACGGCGGTTTCGTTTATTTCCGAGATACTGCTGCAATCAACCGCTTGAAGGAATTACTTCGGTATCATAATACAGGAGAGAAGCCTTCCGAGGTTACAATTAAAGGAGGAAAGAGTATGAGCGATAAGAGATTTGATTTTACGGTGTATCAACACAGGGACTTTTTGATGTCAGTTAGGGGGCCAGATGGTTCGGGATGGTTCACATCACGATGCCCTGTGTGTGAGCATAATGGTGGAGACACAGACCACAACCACTTTAGATTCATGGAAGCGGGAGCGTTTAAGTGCTTTAGTGGGTGCGAATCGTGGAAAATTATAGAGTGGTTCAACGCTATGTTAAACGACCGTGAACCTAAGTTTGTCAAAAACGACACTCCAGACGAAATCACGGAATTCTTCAAGGAGGGGTCGCCGTGATTATCTCTACGGGTTACGAAGATAATAGTTGGGGAATTAGTCCTAACAGCAAGATCATACTTAGATGGCGAGAGCAAGAAGATGGCAGATGGGTTAGAAAGGAACGCTTTGAAAAGACTCGTCCTTATTTGTTCATCAATCCACAGATGCTTTACATGAAGAGAGTAAAGAATACGAGTGGTAAAGGATTCTCCGATCTTACTACATACCGTCATGTCCCTCAACACTTAGTCGAATCTACTATCAAAGAACACTTATTTGGTATAGATATAGAGTTTGAAAAAGGCGAGTTTTACAATGCCGAAGGATATAAACTGCTTAAAGTGTATTTAGATAAGCCATTAGATGTTTATCGCTTTAGAAGAAACTTTACTCGCACTTATGAGGCAGATGTTCCTATTGAGGATAGATATCTTATTGATAACTATGAAGAGTTACCAGAGTATGAAATGCGTAAGTTATTCATTGACTTGGAGGCTTTGCAGTTTAGAGTGGGGGAAGGGCCAACTGCACACCCGCTAAGACCTAACGACCCAAGAGATAATCAAGAAATAAATGTCATAGGCGCATATGATAGTTACACGAAGAAATACTATCAATGGTGTATGCATCCTAATTTTGAAGAAGATATTGCTTTACAGCGATACGATGGAGAAGACTCTCAAGTGAAGTATTTCCACGACGAGGCTCGAATGTTAGAAGACTTTGTGGAGTTTGTTGATGCCATCGACCCCGATGTGTTGCTTGCATGGGGTATGGGGTTCTATGATTTGCCCACACTCTATAGAAGGCTAGAGTCCACAGGTGTTGGCGCACACAAACTTGTTCCTTCGTCTATGGGTCGATCAAGATTAATGAAACCTCCAAGATACAAAGGTGTTCAATATAGATGGACAGAGCAACCGTTGCCAGGGCGTATTGTCATTTCACTAGATAAACTATACGAGCGCATTTATCGTGATTCTAAGTCTACTAATCTTCCTTCTATGAAGTTAGATGTTGTTGGGCAAACTTTGTTTGGTCGAGGTAAGACCCAGTTTAGACCAGACTTTTACGATGCTGACTACGACGAGTTTATTGATTCTTATCTTTACTATAACCTAGTAGATGTTAAGTTAATGGTAGAGATAGAGGCTAGTTGTAATGCAATAGAAGGACAACAAAATCTCCAAGCACTAGCAAAGTGTCAATTCAAATCTACACTCTACGGTTCTTCTTATGCTAGAGTATATTTCATGCGTAAAGCAGATTTCAAGCAAGGTAGCGGTTGGAGTGACGCAGGACAAATGAGTGATTGGGAACTACAAGGTGCGATTGTGTTGGACCCCGAAGAGTTAGGAACAGTTGGTCTACACAAGAATGTAACAATGCTTGACTTTAGCGGTCTATATCCTTCAATGATGGTGGCTTTCAATACAAGCCACGAAACGCTTGTCCCTAAAGGTCAAGAGCAAGATGATGATATCATTGGCGATAGATGCAGATTTAGAAAGAACCCTGTCGGCTTACTTCCAAAGTGTGTAATGGAGTTAGATGTCCTAAGAGATGAGTATAAACGACTCCGTGCGGAAGCAGGAGAGACTCATGGTAAAGGCTCTGATGAATACAAGAAGTGGGATGATGCTCAAAAGACTGTCAAGAGACTTCGTGCGACTTTCTATGGCTTGATGGCGTTCAATGGTTTCGCATGGTCTAATATCAACATCGCTAGAACGATTACTTACGGTGGTCGTAAGAGTTTGATGTTGATTAAGAAAGAATGTGAAGCGATGGGATACGAAGTTATCTATGGACATACAGACTCTATCTTTGTCAAGTTAGGTGATGAAAAGACGCCAGAAGAATGTGCAAAGTTAGCAACAGAGTTAGGAGAGCGTCTTACGGAGATTTGTCAGAAAGACTTGAACTCCACTGCTGTTGAAGTAGAAGCGGAGACATTGATGGATAGATTCTATCTTCCTCGTCGCAACCGCTATGCTGGTCGTGTTGTTTGGGATCCTTCCTTGAAAGACCCATTCTCTATTCAAAAAGTAGATATCAAAAATCGCATGAAAATGCAAGGTCTTGAAGCAAAGCACGCTAATACGGCTAAGATTGGTCGTGATGCACAGTTCAAAGCATTAGAGTTGATTTGGGATGGTGCCTCAACCGAAACAGTCGTCGGTGCTATGAAAGACCATATCGCCATGATTAGAAGTGGTGAAGTCCTCGCTAAAGATTTGTTCTCTAGGGCAAGATTAGGTAAGTGGTTGCCTTCGCAGCATGAGCATCCGTTAATACGACAAGGTGCTACAAATCAAAGTGCTAAACCCGATGCTAAGGATGAAACCGACCAATGCTATGCCGTTCTTGGTGGTGTGCATCGTGCGGCGGCTTGGTATAATGTCGTTTTAGCAGATGACACCTATCCGAAGATGGACAAAGGTGATTCATATTATACTACTTTCGTTAAGGATGGCCCAACATGGATTCCTAGTGGTGGCTATGTCGCTTTCCAAGACCCTGACCAAATCAAAGATTATGTTTTAGACTTAGACAAGATTATCGAAAAGAATGTTATTGATAAGTTAGATCATATGTTGTATGGTATTGGCAGTAGTAACCAAGTGTTGAGAGAATCCACAAAGCAATACAAGATTACCGACTTTATGTGATAGTATGAGTGATAGGCCAAAGAATAAAGTGTTCGATTGCTTTTGTGGGCATGAATGGTATTCTACTAGGCAAGATGACTATGGTGTAGGGTATGTCTCTTATCTTATCGAACAATGCCCTATGTGCTATAGACGGCATCAAATAAAGATAGGCTCGTCGGCACTAAAGCATGGTCTTAGGTGTGAGGCTTATGACTCTAAAGAAGGCTGGGTGCCTGGCGATTACTCTAGAGAGAACATCATTAGAAGAGTTGCTACTGCTCATTACTATAATGTAAAAGTGCTAGGAAACACTTTAGCAAATAAAATGCTAGAGAAAGCAGTTGGTGACTATTGGAATGAAGTCAAGGGTTATTGGAAATTTGGTTCCCGACCTGAATGGTTTTGCCCGCAACAATAGATTCTGCAACACCTCTTAGAGGGTCAAAGTTACCCATGATACTAGCATGGGATATCTGCGGCCAAGAACGCTCTAGTGAACATCCCGCAAGGAAACTAGGGTTAGATAGTGCAGCGATACCGTAAGCCCCTAGTTTAGAAACTAGTCCTTCTTCTCCCATAATGTCTGCAATAGTTCTAATGTATCTCCAGTCGTATTCTCCTATTCCTTTAGACTCTTTGGAGCCGTTCATTTGGAAGTCTATTTGGTCTACTATAGAAACAAGTGCGGCTTCTAATCCATGCTTCTTGTAAATCCATCCAACATTAGTTGTGTCGAATACATCAAAGTCAAAGTAGTCTCCTAGCATTTCCTCGCAGTAGTTGAGGAAAGTATTTCCACAATACCTAACATCCAACCAAAACCGACCCATGTTTTCGGGATCGTCTTCTGGACTCTTCACATAGATTTCAAATTCGTCTTTGACAAGGCCATTTACAACTAGAGACATAATGGCTTCTTTGATGTAAAGATTCTTTTTCGGGTCGCTACCCGAATTAGCATAGATAACGAGTGTTCCGCCATCTTCTAGTGTGTCTGTGATTAGATTTGCATCGAAGTCATCCATTCTACTCGACACTTTGCTAAGAATTAAGTCTGTATTTACATCATACATTCTTATTTTATCCCAATCTAGATTTACTATAATAGAGTCAGAAGATAAATCATACTCTACTAGTTTAATTATTCTTGAGGCATAAACTGTTCTTACCGCGTTGGCGATTTTTTGTGCAGTTGGCAAATCGACTTTTTCTCTAAATCTTAGAGTTGATTGCGGGCCTTTAATTTTCGATCCTACCTGCAAAGGGGATTCTAGTAACTGAACTAGCCTATCAATCGATCCTTGAAAACTCATTTTGCCCGCAAAGTGAAAGGTTCTCAATGCTGCTTGGGTCGCTGGCTCACCAATGCACGCCGCAGCAACCGCACCAATGGCTTCTCCCGGGGGACATAGTGAGTCCATGTAATACGCTGAAAACTTCTTTGCCATCTTCCTGACATTTGGCTTTGTGACTTGTCTAACCGCCAAAATACTTTCTACAACACCGATTGCTTTAGTTGAAGGCTTCACCCTATGCCCCTTGAACTCTGCATCTACTGCTTCTCTAAATAGTTCGATGTCTGATGAGCCATTACACTCGTCACATCTATTTCCACCATCATGTTTAGGTGCTAGATAACGACCGTGCTTGCAGTTAAAGTCAAACAAAAAGGGCTGTAGTTCGATAACATGTCCATTACTTTCATGCATTCTAAGGTGGAAAGGTCTCAAACCATCTTCTCCAACGATAGGCGAAACCACCCTCCTTGTCCTAGAGTTAATCACTCTCATATCTTTGTCTACGATATAAGATTCGATTCCTTTGATTGTCTTTCTTTCTAAATATCCAGACTTAGAAATGTTACCCATACCCGACTCTACGGTAGACCTTCTTCCACCGATAGAAGTCAAGAAGTATTCATCAGGTTCCATCCCTGACGAATAACTAGAGCGAATGAATCCAGAATATTCTGGTCTTGCACTATTTTTCGGATAGTGTGCCAACACTCTATTAGAATTGATACCATTTCTAACTCTTCTACCTCCAACCATTACTAACCCATATGATGCACCCATTTGCTGCACATTTGTTGCCTTACCTCTTGCCTTGCTTCTAACAGATATCTGCATAGGGTTTCCTGATCCTTGGAAGTTTTCTACAGGTCTTAGTGTAGAGTCTTCAAACTTGCTTGTCTGATCGTAAATCTTTTCTTCCATGAAACCCACAGGGTCTTGGTCTGCATACACTCTTTGGTCTATCGTTTCTGCTAACTCCAAAAGGTTACCACTATTGAATGCTAACTGAATCTTTTCAATTTCATCTGCTGCTAATGCATAACTCCTATCAACAATAGCATCCGACTCTTTGCTACCTTTGACATCTTGAACACCCATTGTGAAGCCAATTGCTCTATGTGCCATTAGTCCTAGCCTAGTAGCCATTTCGATAAACTCTACTAACTTTGCTTGGCCCTTTTCATAACCTTCGTGATAAATGAAAGACGCGCCTATAGAACCATCGCCAGCACCTAAAGCGTTCTTTTCTAATGTCCCATTCAATAACTTACCATTTTCGATAACTATGATTTCTTTGCCTTGTGTAATATTCCCATCTTCATCTACATTTGGTGTATTTCCCGTAAATACTGCGGTAACATATTCGCAATCTAAAACAGTAAATAGGTGACTAAACAAAGCACGACCAGTATAACAAGTAGTTCCATCGGGGGCGGTAATGCTATCTTCTGGTAGTGAAAGAATCTTCCTCTTTTCTCCCGTCTTTCTATCTTGTGAATAGGTTCTGCTAAATACTTCAAGTGCAACATTTTTCGAGACATATGGTATTCCTTCTTCTGTAAATCCTAATCCTGTTCTTTTATTCCATTCGCCTTTTCTTCTCTTATCCGTGTGGCTTAGAAGATAAATTCCGCTAACTTGGTCTTGGTCATTAGCAATTGCTAATTTGCCATACCTTGCATGAATGATGTTTTTAGTCAAAGCCATTCGAGCATTTGCTTCTTCTATTGCTTCTATCTTTTGAACGAAGTGAAGTTTCATCGCATCGCCGTCGAAATCAGCATTAAACGGATCACAAATAGTGGCATTGAAACTTAGACTCTTTTGATTAAGGGGAACTGCTCTTAATGCCATGATACTTTGTCTATGTAGAGATGGCGCACGATTAAACAAGCCAATATCATTTCTAATAACATGTCTCTTAACTACACTACCATACTCTAAGTTCGTTGCGTATCGCTCTCTAGCAGTCTTTTTATTATCTCCTGGCTCTAACTCAACCCAATTACCATCATCTTGATTGTATGTATTTCCATCTAAACAGATGTCTAACGCTCCAGGATAAACATCGGGTCCATTTATGATTGCTTCTCTTAGCCTAACAATATTATCTTTGCTAACTCTTTCCTCTATAGCGGCTTTCTTGCACATATCAATAGGAACGCCTACTTCATCAATAGCCAAGTCACCATTAGGAGTGACAGTAGAGTAGCCGACATCTTCCACATATTTACTTTGTAAATTAGTTCTAAACCTTCCTTTTTTACCCGAAAGCCTATTCATTAGACCTTTGTAAGATACTTTTCTTTCTCCGCCTTGGAATCCTTTTTCCATAGAGGTTCCACCAGAGCCTATCGAGTTTAACTGATTATCTGTGACTCTTGTAACTGCTGTATATAGTCTAGTGGTTGCTTTGATTACAGAACTTTCTGCATAGCCCCTAATCTTGGCAGTTCTAAGGGAGTTATTAGCATAAACTACATCTTGATATAACTTACTTAAGTCGTCAATATCTAGTGCCTTTCCTGGCACCATTCTTTTCGGCCTAATAGGGTTAGGGGCAACGGGCATTACTCCATAGAACATATCTTCGGGCCTAGAATGCGGTGGATCGAAGCCTAGTATTCTTGCCTCTGCATCAGGAATATTAGCCAATATCTCCCGCACATATCCAAAGTCGAAGTTTGTCGCACCATCTTGGTATCTAACATCTGCATTTGACTTTCTAACGAAAAACTCTGGCTTTGGGGTGTGAACAAATTCAAACTTAGGAGTATATGCGTTACAATGAGGGCATTCCTTTCTTTGTCCTTTTTGCCACCATTTGTCGAATGCTTGCCTAAGAATTGTTTTCAAGTTTTCATAACCACGGTAATTTTTCCTTCCTAGTTCAAATTGCTGCTCTAGTAACGGCATGATTGGCTTTAGGATTTCATCGGGAAGAGGGACTTTGTAGCATGTGTGACAAACATGATTGAAGGTAAAGAGTAAAGGATAGCCTTGCCTACCAATTCGTTTCTCGATTCCCATGTAAAGAATTTTAGGTATTGGAACTTCTAAGGAAATGTGCCCAAAGTGCCCAGGACAAGAGTTGCTAGCATCTTTTTCTAGTCTAACTTTGCCACAGGTTTCACAAGGCTCATTCTTTTCGATACTACCCATCCTAGAATCATAAACGCCGCCAAGGGCGGGAGTGTTTTCGGCATCATCTTGGAAAGCGACAGGGCTAGTAACCTCCACAACTGACATATCTAAGATATCTTGGTCGGAAAGAATGCCTGATTGAATAGACCCAACTTCACTAGTAGATAGAGGAGAATAGATATCCTTATCTCCAGCAGTATAGAATGGAGGAATAGATACGCCTTTTCTACCTTTAGGGATAGATAGAGTAATAGGGGTTTTAATCACCATACCATGTAGACCTTCTACGACTGCTTGCGGATACTTTTCGGTAACATCTTCTACATCAAAAGAAAATATTCTGACAAATTGTAGTTGTTTCTTCCTCGCCCTTAATCCTGTAGCACCTTCATTTTCTCTAATGAACAACATAGCAGAAGTTTTTCTAGTTGGCACCCATTTATGGCGAAGTCTCCCCGCCGTAATAGTTAGGTTTAGGTTGCCATCTTCGTCAAAGTCATCTTCTTCTGCATACCAGTAGAAAGTAATCGGCCTAACTTCTTCCTGTTCGGATAGACCCATCACCATATTATCACCCAAGAGCCTTTGCACCATAAGACTAGCCCTTCAAGATAGAGTATGCTATCGTGTCTGCAAGTTTGTTGTATGGGTTCGATGCGTGACCCCTAACCCATTGGAAAGATACGGACGGCAGAGCATCGCAAAGAGTGTCAATGTTACCTAATAATTTTTGTAGCATTATAGAATCGGTGATAGAGTCGCCCACACAAAGGTCTACGACAGATTGGTTGTCGGAACATATGCCCACATGAGAAACTTGGATTCCCAAGTCTTTGCAAACGAGTTTTGCTTGTTCTAAACCATAACAAATGGCGATCATCTCCGAGACCGTCGGCGAAAACTTGCCAACAACTCTGCCACTTGCCGACAAAATTCGTTTTGTTCCATTTACGACGATTACACATGCAACCGAAGAGTCAAATTCTGCATCTTCGGGAAACCTAGTAGAAGCATCGGTGTAACAGTTGATGCTCACAGGATTACTTTTCGGTAGTATCGGAAGCCCTCCCCACCTGTATTACTATTCCTAGAGATTCTAATGATGTCGCCAGGGACTATAGTAACCCCTTCTATGTTAGACAACTCTACTAGAGCAGGATCTCCTAACTTAATGAGTGGGAGTTCTTCTATGTCTATCTTCAAGTCCTTTAGTTCACGCTTTGCTTGGGCGGTAGAAAGAACCTCATGTTTAGGTGTCTTATACCATGCCATACATAACCCTAACCCTATTTGCGATTTAAACTACTCCCAATCATCATCCCATTCGCCCCAATCTTCGTCATCATCATCTTCATCGGGTTGTGGTTCGTCTGGTTCATCTTCAGAATTAATTTCTGATAGGAGTTTGGATAGATTGTCTTCTTCGGGTTCTTCGACATCTTCTTCGACATCTTCTTCGGCATCTTCTTTTTCTTCACCGCCGTCATCACCCTCTTCTTCGTCCTCATCGTCTTCATCGATGGAGTCCCAATCTTCGTCTGCCCAAGAGTCATCCCAATCATCATCGTCTTCATCGTCATACTCGATTTTCGGCTTCTTTTTGCTAGTTTTCGTAGCCTTCGCTTCGCCTTCAAGCAAATCTCCTAGTGTAACTAGTTCAATTTTCTCATTCTTTTTTAGGTCTAGAGCAGAGAGGAATGTTTCTAACTTATTTTCTGCAGACTCTTCATTCATGGCGTTGATTCCGAGCGTGATTTCCACTTTGTAGGACTTCATGATATATTTCACCTTCTTCGGCTACTTAAATTTACATTCCATAGATTAATACAAGGTCTTTCTATGGGGACATAGTTAAGTAATCTATAGGTATGGGCTAATCATGGCGAAGCCGTCTACAGATAGAGAAGCAGACTTTACGACGCTTAGGGTAACTAAACGGGACAAAGAGTTGTTACAGAAACTATCGCTACACCACGAATACCTTTGGGAGACTTTTCGTAGAATCACAGAAGCCGCCGCCATATCGGGCATCAAAAAGGCCAAGAAGCGAGGTGTAAGAGATGAAGACTAGGGAGAAGAGAATTATTGAGGCAAGTTACAAGGGTATGAGTCCTAAATACAAACGAGCCATCCGTAGCATCGAAAGATGCTTTACCGCCTACCGTAAAGAAGGCGTTCACCAAGTATCATTTGCTCAAATAAAAGATTGGGTAAATGCTAACTCCCGTGAAGGAGTTAGTTCTCCTACTTTGTCTAACTTCCTTAGAAGGCGACCGCAGTTTCATTTGGTTAGAAAAGATAGAAAGCAAGGCACTAATGAGATTCAGGGTTTTTGGGCTATGGACTATGAGGATGGAAGTCCTATAGAAAAGGGAACTGCAGCCCCAGGATGGGTAGAAATACCCATAGCGACCGATACGGGTATCTAAAGTCACGAATAAGTAATGAGGAAGGGAAGGTTCCTTTCCTCTATAGATGGCAGAAGAAAAATACATCTATGATGAAGATGAACTAGCAGTGATTTTCGAATCTTTGAAGAGAGGTCGCTGTGATGAATGTAACAGATTCGCTGACATGCTGAAACCGCCCTACAAGGCGAAGGAAGTAAAGAAGGCGACATTTGACAAGGATGGCAATATTACACGACTCCGTATCTATCAAACGGGGTTCATTCGTAATTGCGCTGACCACACACCTTACACTCCTTGGGATCCTAACAGAGAAAAGGAAGTAAGACCGGAAGGTGAAGAGGGAATTGACTGGAAGATTATTGAATCGGTTTATTATATCCGAGACAAGGTTTTCAGTCATTATGAGAAGACCTTTGTCTTGAAGGAATACAAGAGAAAGGGCAAAATCTACCGATACCCTTCCCATAAGATAACCCCTGTGTTTAAAATCACATGGGTTGTGTGGAACCCTAAGAAAAATGAAATCTGATTTCATTTGTTCTAGTGCTACGAAACAGACATCCTGTAGCATTATTCGTCATAAGGTCGGGGGGCTAACACCTTGATAACCAAGTTAGCACAGATAGAGACCGGATGGTGTAGCCTGGGCCTGGATTAAGTTCCCGCCTTGCTACGATTTGTAGTATTGCAATCATACTGACTATTAGTCAGCGACGGGGGTTCAAATCCCCCTCCGGTCACCATAGTAAAGTAATGGACGATTAGTGTAGTTTGGATATCACTTTGGCCTTCTAAGCCGAAAACCCGGGTTCGAATCCTGGATCGTCCGTAGATCAATATGAGTTTGATAATTTTGAACGCAATCGTGGCACTTCTTGTGTCACTTGGAATGATGAAAGCAGCAATTTATGGGAAGTATCCTAGTAGTGACTACACAAAGAAAGTCATGCTTGTTGCTTGCGAACCTGAAATGGTGAAGATGACCGATGAACAGCAATCTTGGCTTGGTGCCAACGGCTGGAAAATCGTTTTCACGGGTGTTGGAAAAGTGAATGCCGCAGTAGCGACTGCAAATGCACTTTGGCGTTATCGAAACGCTAAGGTATTTGTAAATGTCGGAACCTGTGGTTCACAAACCCTCCCCAAAGGTGCGCTCGTCGTTCCTGATATGGTTGCTCAAAGAGACATGGACGCAACCCTCATCATGAGGCAATTCGTCCCAGACTTCCCGAAGCATCTGACTCCGTTCATGGAGGAAATCTTCGGAAAGATCGACCTATCCAACTTTGTTTTGCCAGATGGTGTAAAAGCCATTATTGGTGGCAAGGTCGGAACAGGCGACAACACTCACGCACACTTGGAGGAAAGCGATTTCCTTTGGGATTGTGTTGAAATGGAACTAGCAGCGATTCTTGCTGCTATCCAACAAACTGGCTTCGACGGCAAGTTCCTTTCCCTTAAGTGGGTTAGTGATACTGCCGACGAAAACGCTGGTGAAGACTGGCATGAGAATGCAGATGGCATCCCCTGGGGTGACATCCTCAAGATTCTCGCTGCCAACTTCTGAACACATTCGTGTTTAGTGTTGAACCGCATGAAAAAACCAAGACTTAGCAAGCCGTCTATGAGGTGAACCGTTTTTACGGAGCCTATGATTAGACATAACTCTTGATGAGCATTGTAAGAGGGGGCAGTAGGAAAACTGCTGCCCCCTCTATAGCCGATGTGCTATAGGCAGAGTTTTGCCCTTGTTCGGGATAATATTACCTATACGGGTATGTAAAGTCACGAATAAGTAATGAGGAAGGGGAGATGATTGCGCCCTAACCTACTTAACCAACAGCAATCCCCAAAGTAAAAGGTATGGTATCGCCCAGCCATTTACTTTAGATAGGCATTATTAGATGCCGCTACCCTCACGGGTAGCAACCACACGGTATTGTCTTCGGACTTTTACTGTTTACAGAATACTGTGTGGATTTTAAAATAAAACTCTATCGCGCCGTTGCGCGGGAGAACATGCATAATCGTGAGTGTCAAATAAGAAGGCGTGGTTGTTATGGAAACATAGGAGCGAAGCACGGTTAGTAATAGCGATTGAAAAACAGAATACGGGATACAAAGAGAATCGTTGCGTATAGTCAATCGGCTTACCACATCAAGGTGGAGTCGAGATTATATGAGGAATTCCGTTTAGATTAAGCATGTTCGTTGAAAACGCAACCAATTAGATAAAGACCCCTTCGGGGGCTTAATAGATAGAATTAGATGGAAAATAGTGGAAATGCCTCCAGGACGGAACCCTGGTTGTTACAAGAGATGGACGGAAAAACAATACCCGAAAGGGCCACTAATAGTGATGACGCGGCGAGCAGCAATTTTTGCTAAGGCTCGTATTGGGAAACCAATTGTCAGTAGGCAGAATTAGATAGAAAGAGAGCGAGGACTAGAGCCTCGCAAAGACAGTTTCGGCTAGAATAAGGTCGAGTGCTGCACACCTTTTGTGTGTAGTAAAAATGAGGTGGGAGTCCTCGCCAACTGTTTCCTAAGCGGGAGGCCATAGAGCCTGTCGAGAATAAACAAGAGGGACTTAGGTTCCTCTTGATAAAGGGATTTGGGCTATACATGATGGATTGCGCCGTAGACAGTATGTCGTAGGCTTAAGTCATGGTAAATCCAATCCTACTCCCTGCTTTAGAAGAGTATAGATGATAACCGGACGAGGCTGTAAAGTCGTCTACGGTAAGGATTAGGCTAAGTGCTTAGTGGTTTGGTATTGCCCAATGCAAAAATACCCCTAGTCTATGCATCACCGCGATATGAAGATAACCCAAAATCGGGAACCTACATCTCCTTTGGAGAAGTAGGGATACCGTAACTTAACTCGCAGTTAAAGGGGGACGCTTTCTGATTATCAAATGTGGTGCGCCGTAGGCAGACCGGTTTAGATGTGTTAAGCATCAAATATCAAAAGAAGTTTTCTTGGGGATAACCAACAGACTATGGAGGCGGCGGAAACCGCTTCCCAGGTTTGTTCCTATAAGAAATATACATAGCAACTATGACGGGTTGCTATCCGAATCTAAGATATTCGTTATCACAGGAGTCCTCTAGCATAGGATCTAAGACTCCCCTATGGATAATAGGTATGTGATTACTATCCTAGGCGTAAGATATGAAGTTAGGGTCGCACCTTAACAGACTATCTTCATGGTAGGGCTGGGAAGACAACTGATGTTGCACAAAGCAACATCTTAGAAAAAGAGGAAGTGAACTATTATGATTACTAACGAATTTGAAAATGGAGAAATCGAACTTGAAACTGGAGAAACTGTGGATGTCAAGGTTGCGAACTTGCCTGAGTTTGACGAGAACGGAATGCTACTCATTGAGAGTATTCCCGTGAGTGTCACTCAAGCCCAAGTCAATACCTACGACATCGTTGTTGAAGAAATAGTCGAAGATCGCGGAATTGCTGTCTTGATGGCAGAAGATGCAAAGGAGGCTTACAACTCCGACGACAACAGCCAGTGGATGCCCCGTTAAACGGGCATTGTTCAGACTCATTTGTCCTGCGTGCTTCTAGTGGCACTGATAACACTAGACGGAATTAGCCCTTTTCGTAATGCTAGGGTTTGCGAGTAGTTTGGAAGGACTAACAGCAGTATAGCACTATTTACCTCTGCGGAGGTTCTTAGGATCGCCCGTCGTAAAGAGGCTCTCTACAGGAGTCCAACGGATAAATATACTGCCACTCAATAGATAACGAGTTTATCAGAAAATAAGGCATCATGGAATTTACTTAAGTTCTATGATGCCTTATTTTTTAGAAAGGAGGATAAGAATATGGAAACAATTTTTAGAAACTATACGCCGCACGCAATTAACCTATACGATATCGAGGGTGAGACGCTTCTCAAGCAAATCCCTAAGACTGGTATGATTATTCGTGCGAGTAGAAACAGCGTCGTAGACCGTAAGGTCATGATTGACGGAAATGAATTCGAGGTTAGGAAAGTTCGCTTTGGCGAGCCTATTCTAGTTAATACGCTTGATAACAACGCCGAAGTTCCCCTGCCACCTGTGCAGGAAGGAGTCGTGATGATTGTATCGGCTATTGCTGGGGCTGCGCTCAAAGAGGCGGGTAGAACCGACTTCTTGCTCACGGACGGAAGCATTAGAAATGATGATGGTAATATCATTGGAGTCACTGGCTTCAGCGATATGTCCGCGTGATTCATTCACTAGGCGTTGTGTCTCGTAAAGCCCCTACGGAGTGGGGACGGTGTAAGTAACGCTAACTTACTGTGTGGGACGAGGATATCCCTTTAGGAGAGAAAAATATGAAAGAAGACAAATTATATGTTTTTATCAACGCATGGAAAGCACCATCAGATGACGAAAAAAGCAGTTTTATGGCTGCTCTCATGTCGATTTCTGTTGCCGATTTAATTGGTAGCCTTGTTGAACCACACTTTACGATTGGACTTAGTAACTCCGATCCGACGAGCATGTTGGATATCGACAAGTCTGCACCATTTATTTTGGTGGAGGATATCAACGGGGATAACTTCTTCGTTAAGAAGGCCGAGTTGAACAAAGCCTTTGGTTGATGGTATCTTTTCCCGCAAACCCTAAAGCGAAATGAAGGGCGGTGTAGATTACGAAATCTACTGTAACAGACGAGGATATCTGGATAGGTAAAAGAGTTTTTACCATAAGAATGAAAGGCGTCATAGAGATTACTTGTTAGTTTCTATGACGCCTTTTATTTTTATAGCAGAACAAGCGGTCGGCCCGAACCAGATTCGGCTGGCCAGGTAAGCCTTCGAGTAGCGACTATTAACAAGTTAGTGAAAGGAGGCACCTGTGGTTTGCCCTGCCTCGTTAAGAAAGAGGTAGCCAGACGACCGTGGATGCCTGCAAGTCACATTATTGAAACCGCGTGGCCTAGTTGCCCCGGAATCATTAGTGTGCGACACCCATTTCGGGTGTGTGAGAGAACAAGTCCTCTTCGGGGGCACTTGCTCGTAGGAGAGTATCCCTGCCAAGCGATAAACCATTAGGAATAGAATCCCATACTATACCCTTTTGATAAACTGCGGCAGGAGCCTAAGCACTGGGGACTGACTTATAATCAGGGACTCCGGTTGAAAGAGATGGCGTGTTCGTGATCCGAATGGGTGGGTCACGGTAAAGTCGAATAGGTTGCCGGTAATAGAAAGCGGGCACTCGCCAGATGGAGATTAGATGAAGGTTTATATTATTAGAGGTGCCCCTGGCACCGGTAAGACAACTGAAGCAAGCGAGATTATGGACAAGAACGAAGATGCGGTGCATTGTTCGGCTGATAACTACTTCTATGAAGTAGCGGCTTTGAACGGCACTTCTTATTTGGAAGAGTTCAAACCTTGGCTTGTTGGAAAAGCGCACCAGTTCTGCTGGCATGCGTTCATTCATGCTCTAGTAGTTATGGGTGAGAAAACAATCATCGTAGACAATACCAACATATACAAGTGGGAGTATGAAAACTATGTTTTCCTCGCTGAACAGTTGGGCTACGAAGTGGAAATCATTGTCACTGACATGAGCGAGAGTGCAGAGGTGTATCATGAGCGTAATACTCATGGTGTGCCGCTTGATGTTATTCAGCGCATGTTAAATGAATTTGAACACTAATGAGAAAGCAAATCCTCTTCGGGGGTTAGGCGGCTTCGGTCGCTCTAGGAGAGTAAAATGTCCGTATGTATCGCAGAATATAAAGAAGATATAATATCAGCAGTTGCTTACATGAGTGATTTAGCGGTAAATGATGCTTTGAATTACAAAGACGCTTACCAACATATCATTCATCACAACATGGCTGATGAAGTCGCCGAATGGATTATTGGCGACCCCGAAGAAGACATCGAATTAGTCGAAGTCTATCATGCTATATCGGAAGAAGCAAAAAAGCAGTTTAAAGTTAGATTGCTTGGAGTCTTCTAAATACATACTTTAGGTGAGTTAATGGGAAGATATAAATTAATATGTATCGGATACAAAAGAAATGGCTATACAACATGGAAAAGGGAAGTTGGAAGTTTCCCTAGATTGAAGAAAGCAAAGTCAGCAGCAAAGAGACATCAAGCAAAATCATTCAAAAAGACAAAGATGCGATGGAGACATTGGAAGTCTTGGAGAGGAGAAAAAGCAGTTTGGAACTCTAGCGGTGTAAAACACCGTAATGCTTACTTTACCTATCGGATTGAACGCTGAATAGTTATTTAACTTACAAGTCGAACAAAACAAAACACAAGTAAGGAGGTGATAGAATGTTAATGAACGACGCTAAGACGCTTGGCACTGGGACTATAAGAGACCTACTTAAGAGTAGGCAAGTCTGTGCCCTATACCAAATTTAGGCAAATGAAATCGAAGCAAATTTTGCTGAGTGGAACGCTGTGCGCCCACTTAGAAACTACTGAAAGTCTCGTTATGGAAGGTAGATGAACCGATGAAACCTATTGGGGTGTGCCCGGCACTAGAGGAGTAAATATGGAAAACGAACTTAAAGAACTTGACGACGAAAGTCTAGTTAGAAGATTTGAACACGCTAAGAAACTAAACAAGCAACATCAAGATGACTTTGATAAAGTCAAAGAAGAATTGCTGCTTAGAATCGCAGGCAACGAAAACAATATCGTTGTTGGTGCTTTAACTTCTTACTCGATTAACGAAGTCCACGGACTTAGAGTTAAAGGCTTGAAAGATATCGAGAATGAACTTGGGCGTGAATGGCTTGAGGAAAATCGAGATAAGATTGTAAATGAGACTGTTACTCGCAGGCTCACGAAGCACATCAACTAAGCCTTACTTCTTTTAGGAGAGATTCGACCGCGATTTGCGGTTGATGCAAACAACAAAAATCAAAGCCCGATTGCGCTAGTTGTTAGAGGACACTAGTAGTCACCCGGCCGCAGCGGTGCGGGGGCCACCTCAATAGACTGGGGTGAAAAGGGCTTTTAGATGAGCGAAATTTGTATGAACGGCATGATTTTGAATATTAAGATGTATAAGAAGAAGTCTATATCAGGACTTAGAAGATTCTTAACCAATCACTCTAGATTGGCTGCTAAGTTTCTTTCTAAAGAAGATCTTGAAGAGACACCTCTTGTATTTACGCTTTCTACAAGCGGTGCTGGAACCTTAATGGGATCAGACGAATATAAGATAAGTCATGCTAACAGGGCGAACAAGGAGTTCGCCGAATTTGCTACGAACCAAGAAAAACTAATCGAATGGGTGAACCAAGAGAGTATTCATACTCGACAGTTTTACCTAAGACCTGGAGGATTAATCTCTAGGATTCCTGAAGATGAGAGACCAACTGAAAAAGAAGTTATGAGTTGGATTCCTATCATTGAGGGGATCGAAGTCGTTGGTTCATGTTATCCTCTTGAAGGATGACACTTGAGAAAATAAGTCCTCTTCGGGGGCACTTTAGATGGGAGACAAACCTAAATGCAGAAGATGCGGTGCTACTTTGCTAGTAACTATGACTACTAGTAATGGCACTATTTATGATAATTGTAAAATATGTAAATTCACTTACAAGCGTAAGTGATGTTTAGGAGAGAATAATATGAGTAACGAAAGTGAAATAAATGATATGCAAGTTTTGATGAGAGTCGCTGCTTTGAGCGCAACTGCCCATCAAAACCAAAACCGAAAGAGTGGCGGAAACTATATCCGTCATCCGTTGGCTGTTGCTGCCTTGATTGAGCAGAAATGGGCAACGCTCGAAAACACATCTGTGGCTATATGCCATGACATTCTTGAGGATGTCCCAGAGATGCTAGAAGAAGCCGCTAGAGAAATGGCTTTAACTTTTGGAGGGGCTTTTGACGAAGTTCGTTCAAATTGGTCTGTTGATCCAAATCAACAATTGAAACTATTACTTGCTGCATGTAAGTCGCCATCCAATCTTGAAGAAGGATTGGAGTTTGGAGAAACTGTAACTAACGGTGTTTTAGAACTGACGGTAGTTTGGCCTAGGCCAAACCATCCTGAAGACGACCCGAAGGATAAGGTTTCTAAGAAGCAATATGAAGTCGAAAGGATTCAAAACCTTTCGATGAATGCTGCGGCTGTGACTAAAGCAGACAAGACATTCAATTCAAGACACCCGATTCCTGGGAGAGATCCTGCTAAGGAATCGGCTAAATATCAACGCTATTTCGATGCCGTTGATAAAAGGATGGACTCTTAATTGAGTCCTAGACTGGATTCTTTTTGAATCCTATTTAGAGGAGAGTAGACTATGGTTTATGAAGACGATAGAATGTTAGTAGCACATATGACAGCAGTATTGATAGCGCAAGGTGGCAAATCCATTAAGCAAGCGGTTCACGAATCCGCCCAGATTTTGGAATGTGTCGATGCGCGTATCCATACCGCTTCGCTCAAGCGAATGCTTGCTGATCAGAAGGAAGAAGAGGCT
>TARA_B100000963_G_scaffold173109_1_pt1 | contig 38763 bp, 34 predicted proteins | sample TARA_B100000963 | Tara Oceans TARA_B100000963 (sample SAMEA2622097) | marine metagenome | biome: marine biome (ENVO:00000447); feature: surface water layer (ENVO:00002042); material: "saline water (ENVO:00002010), including plankton (ENVO:xxxxxxxx)" | depth 5 m | reverse complement strand
TATAAGTATGTTTTAATAAATGTTTAATAATATTTAATTTTAATGATTATATGAAACGTTTATTACTAATAATAATATTTTTTTATTCCTGCGAACAAAAAGTCGGGTATTCACTCAATATTGATATAGTATCAAATGAAAAAATATATACAAATAATTCGGAAATTTCTCTTAAATCTACTCTTGAGGGGCGTACTATTGATAATGAAAACGTTAAATATTATTATAATGATGAGGAAATCAATAAAGAGTTTTCTCTAAATAATTCAAAATTAGGAACAAATACGATAAAAGCTCAGATAAATGTTGATGGACAAAAAGTAATTGGAAAGAAAACTATAGATATATTTAGTAATACACCCCCAAAATTATATAGTTATGAAATTATAAATGAATTTCCACATGATATAACATCCTACACGCAGGGTTTGGAATTTTATAAAGGTTTCCTTTATGAAAGCACAGGGTTAAATGGATATTCTACAATTAATAAAATAGATATTCTAAATAATAAAGTTTTAGAAAAAAAATATTTGGAAGATAAATATTTTGGAGAAGGTCTTAGTATTATAAATGACAATCTAATTCAATTAACATGGAAAAATAAAATTGGTTTTATATATGACCCTAATTCCCTAGAGTTAAAAAATTCATTTAATTACGATAAAAATATTGAAGGATGGGGACTTGCAAATGATGGTGAATTTCTTTACTTATCTGACGGATCATCAAAGATTAGAATAATTAATCCAAATACTTTTAAAGAAATTAGTTTTTTTGAAGTAGTTACAAATAATAGAAAAATAAAAAACATCAATGAACTAGAAATTGTAGATAATATTATTTATGCCAATACATATCAATCCAATAATGATGTTGTGTTGGAAATTGATAAAAATAATGGTAAGGTATTGGCATTAATTAACTTCGATGGACTGCGTGAAAAAGTAAAAAATCATTCAGAACTTGATGTTCTAAATGGGATTGCTTTTAACAAATCAAGAAACACTTTTTTTATAACCGGAAAAAAATGGAATAAGATATTTGAGGTAAAAATTATTAAGGAATAAAAAGCGGTCTATCTCTCATCATCCTATTTACGTCTATTTTTACCTCATTCAAAACCCTTTCATCTTCATGATTTATTATAACCTTATCAATCATATCAACAACATTTTTTATATCAGATTCAACTAAACCTCTTGTGGTTATTGCAGCTGTGCCAAATCTAATTCCAGAGGTAATAAAGGGTGATTTATCATCATATGGTACCATGTTTTTGTTTGCTGTAATATCAGCTTTTACAAGGGCACTTTCTGCATCTTTTCCCGTGATATTTTTATTTCTTAAATCTATCAACATTAAGTGGTTATCTGTTCCATCCGATACAACATCATATCCTCTTAAAATAAATTCATTACACATTGTTGAGGCATTGTTTTTTACCCTCTCAATATAATTATAGAAACTATCATCGAGTGCCTCAGCGAAACCCACAGCTTTAGCAGCAATAACATGTTCTAAGGGTCCACCTTGGTTTCCTGGAAATACAGCCAAATCAATTAATTTTGACATCATTTTTAAATTACCATTTTTAAATTTTAAACCAAATGGATTTTCATAATCTTTTCCAATCATGATAAGGCCTCCCCTAGCACCTCTTAAGGTTTTATGTGTTGTTGTTGTTACAACATGACAATGAGGCATTGGATCACTCAAAAACTTTTTGGCTATCAGTCCTGATGGGTGTGAAATATCTGCAAGAAGAAATGCCCCTACCTCATCTGCAATTTCACGAAATTTTTTAAAATTAATATCTCTGGAGTATGCCGAAGCCCCAGCAATAATCATGTTGGGTTTTTCTTTTTTTGCAATCTTTAATATATTGTCGTAATTAAGAAGACCACTTTCTATTTCTACACCATAAAATGATGATTTATAAATTTTACCCGAAAAATTTACACTTGATCCGTGGGTTAAATGACCACCATGAGATAAATCAAAACCCAACAATTTATCACCAGGATTAAGAAAAGCATGAAATACAGATGCATTGGCTTGACTGCCTGAATGAGGTTGTACATTTGCATACTCAGCACCAAAAAGTTTTTTAGCTCTTTCGATTGCCAATGTTTCTATCTGATCTACAACCTGACAACCACCATAATATCTTTTGTCAGGATACCCCTCAGCATATTTATTTGTTAGTACTGAACCACAGGCTCTCAAAACATTTTCACTTACAAAATTTTCTGATGCAATGAGTTCAATTCCAATGGTTTGTCTTTTCTTTTCTTTATTGATTAAATCAAAAATTTTGTTATCCTGAATCATTGATATTATATTGAATTATAAAGATACTTATTAACTTTGCCTAGTGCAAGAGAAAATTAATATTGTAAATAAAAAAGCAAACTTTAAATATTTCCTAAAAAGAAAATATGTTGCTGGACTTGTTTTAACAGGTTTACAAATAAAGACTATTAAAGCAAAAAAAATAGTCATTGAAAACTCCTACTGTAACTTTATAAAAAATGAATTGTTTGTTTTTAATATTATTTTTGGCAATCTTACCTCTGAAAAAAAATCTTCCTCAAAAATTAAATTACTTTTAAATAGGTTTGAATTAAAGAAACTTCAGTCGGAAATTAAAGAGGTTGGATCAACGTTAATACCAACAAAAATATTTACAAATGATAAGGGAATAGCTAAACTTGAAGTATCTGTAGCAAAAGGGAAAAAACTTTATGATAAGAGAAATACAATTAAAGAAAGAGAAAATAAAATCAATCTAAAAAGGAAGTATAAATACTAAATTTTATTTTTTAACATTGGTACAAAAAGAAAATTACCCATCTCAATTTTTTTTATTTTATTTTCAGACAGTCTAATAATCAAATTCATAATTTGATTTTTCTCATTACCAATCGGTACTATCATTTTACCTCCAATCTTTAGTTGTTTAATTAATTGTGCTGGTATTTCTTTACATGCTGCAGCAATCAATATTTTATCAAATGGCGCATCATCAATCAAACCAAGATACCCATCTTTCCAAATGATTTTTTTTGGCATTAAATTTATTGATTTAAGAATTTTTTTTGATCTTCTGTAAAGCTTATGTATTCTTTCAATTGAATAAACTTGTGCTTTCATTGATACTAAAATAGCAGTCTGATATCCTGATCCACTTCCAATCTCGAGAATTTTATCACCTTTCTTTACATCAAGTGCCTCACTCTGAAAAGCAACTGTGTATGGTTGTGAAATTGTTTGATTAAATCCGATTGGATACGCCTTATCAACGTATGCAAAATTTAAAAAATCTAAGTCTAAAAAAAAATGTCTCGGAATTAAATTAATAGCATTTAAAACGTTTTCATCTTTTATGCCTTTCTTGATTAGTTCTAAAACTAACTTTTTCCTAAGTCCTTTTTGTTTTGGTGAATCGTTCATAAAATTTTTAAATCAATTATATACAAAATTAATATAGATTGTAAATTTGAAACAATGATTAAAATTGGGGTTGTTGGTTGTGGCCATCTTGGGGAGTTTCACATTAAGCTTTTAAAGGACTCAAAAAAATTTGTTCTAGTAGGGTTTATTGATACTGATGATGTAAAATCCTCTATAATTGAAGAACAATATGGAGTTGAAAGATTTAAGAATTTAAATAATTTAAGTAACGTAATTGATGCGGTTGTCATAGCAGCACCAACCACATCACACTACACTATAGCAAAATATTTTCTTGAACAAAAGAAACATGTTTTCATAGAAAAACCCATTACATCTTCAATCGAAGAAGCAGAAGAGTTAATTCTTTTAGCAAATAAATTTGGCTTAGTTGGTCAGGTTGGTCATATTGAAAGGTTTAATTCAGCCTATACAAATGTTAAAAAAATACTTAAACCAATGTTCATTGAGGCGCATCGATTATCCCACTATCCTCAAAGAGGGACAGATGTTTCAGTGGTATTGGATCTTATGATTCATGATATTGATATTATATTATCAATTATAGATTCACCCATCAAAAGTATTAATGCAAATGGGACTAAAGTGGTAAGCGTGAGTCCAGACATTGTTAATGCAAGAATCGAATTTAAAAACACATGTGTTGCAAATCTAACAGCAAGTAGAATTTCATTAAAAAAAATGAGAAAAATGAGACTTTTCCAAAGAGATTCCTATATTTCAATAGATTTTGATAAGGGCAGCTCTGAGCAAGTAAAAATCGTTGACTACGACAAAACGAATAAGTACGCACTAACTCTTAAAGACTCAAACGGAAAACTTAAAGAAATAAAAATCACAAATTATAAGAATCAAAATTTAAACGCTATTGTAGAGGAACACAACAACTTTTATAACTCGATAATAAAAAAAACAGATCCTGAAGTTTCCTTTCGAGAGGGTCTTAAAGCTTTAGAAGTTGCAATTTTAATTTTAAATAAAATAAATAATGATTGAGAACTTTAAGAATTTAAAAAATAAAATAGGAGATAAAGTTGAGACTGTCGCCGTTTCAAAAAGAAGTTCAGTAGAAGAAGTACTTAAAGTTTATAATTCAAACCATAAAGATTTTGGGGAAAACAGAGTTAAAGATTTAATTTCAAAGTATAATGAACTTCCAAAAGATATTAATTGGCATATGATTGGACATCTTCAAAGAAATAAGGTAAAAGATATTATTGAGTTCGTACACTTAATTCACTCTGTTGATTCTTTTAGACTATTGAATCACATTAATACACTATCATCTAAAAAGAACCTTAAAACAAATATTTTAATACAAGTAAAAATATCTAGAGATGAAAATAAATATGGTTTTTTAATTGATGAACTTGATAATGTATTTAAAAATTATTTATCAAATAAGTATGAGAATATCAAAATATTAGGTTTAATGGGAATGGCTACCTTTTCAAATGATAATTCTCTAATTGAGCATGAATTTTCTGAATTGTCAAGTTTATACAGTAAGTATTCCAATATTGTAGATCTAAAATATTTATCTATGGGTATGAGTGGAGACTACTTATTGGCTTTAAAACACAACTCTAATCTAATACGAATAGGATCAGCAATATTTAGTTAAATGTTCGCGATAATTGATATAGAAACATCAGGTGGAAAATACAATGAAGAAAAAATTATTGAAATAGGAATTCTAATTTTTGATGGAGATCGTATCACTAAAACTTTTCAATCTCTTATTAATCCTCAAAAAAAAGTTGATTTTTTTGTTCAAAAGTTAACGGGAATAAAAGATAAAGACTTGAAAAATTGTAAAATTTTTAAAGATTATGCAGGAGAAATTAAAAAACTATTAAATAATAAAGTTATTGTTGGTCATAATGTGAGTTATGATTATCGGGTTCTAAAAAATGAGTTTAATGCAATTGGATTAAAATTTGAAGCCAAAACACTTTGCACAATTGAGATGTCGAAAAAAAATTTTCCGGACCTGAAATCCTATAAATTAAAACAAATATGTGATTACTTTAACATTCAACTTTGTAATCATCATCGAGCATTTGATGATGCAAAAGCAACAACTGAGTTATTTAAAATTATAAGAAGATTTGAAAAAACTAATTAGTATTTCGGGACCAACCGCTGTAGGTAAAACAAAAAAAGCAATTGATCTAGCTTTACACTTTAATACAGAAATTATTTCTTTTGATTCAAGACAATTCTACAAAGAAATGAAAATAGGTACTGCTCCACCGTGTGAAGATGACCTTTTTAAAATTAAACATCATTTTATTCATAATAAGTCAATATTTGATAAGTATACGGTTTACGATTTTTCAATTGATGCAAAAAAATGTATAGAAAAATTATTTGAAAAATATGATAATATAATTTTGGTTGGTGGTTCTTTTTTGTTTTTAAATTCAATAATTACAGAATTAGATGAAATGCCTAAAATTAAAGATGGTCTCAGAGAAAAACTCAATAAAGACTATGAAAATAAAGGGAAAGAATATATCATAAAATTATTAAAAAAAATTGACCCTGTTTATCTAGAAAAAGTTGACAAGAACAATCACAGAAGAATAATCAGAGCATTAGAAGTTTCAATACAATCAAAAAAACCTTATTCTTCATTTCTTGGGAAAAAAACCTCTTCAAAATATAATCACATTTCTATAGCATTAAATAATGAAAGAAATGTTATTCATCATCTCATAAACAATAGAGTCGATGAAATGTTAAAAAATGGTTTATTAGATGAAGTTGAATCATTATACAAGTATTCTCATCTAAATCCGTTAAATACCGTAGGTTATAAAGAACTTTTTAATTATCTAGATGGAAGAATTAGTAAAATAGATGCGGTAGAATATATTAAAAGAAATACAAGAAGATATGCAAAAAAACAGATTACATGGTTAAACAATAATGGAAAACACTTTTGGTTTCGTCCGAATGATTCTATTGAAAGCTTTTTAAAAGTTTTATAAAAAATTAGACATATTTGTCTTAATTCTATCAACGATATTAGTAGAAGAATCTTTAATAAATTTTTTGTTCATTAATTTCTCATACAACTCAATATATCTCGAGGAAATTAATTCTACAGTTTTATCGCAGATAAAAGGAATTTTTTGATCTTTCTTACCTTGAAAATTATTCTCCATTAACCATTCCCTAAAAAACTCTTTTGATAATTGTTTTTGTTTTAAATTATTGTCCTGAAGATTATCATATGAATCTAAATAAAAATACCTTGAGGAGTCAGGAGTGTGAATTTCATCAATCAAAATAATGTTATTTTCTAAATCTAGACCAAATTCATATTTGGTATCTACTAAAATTAATCCTGATTTAGAAGCAATTTCACTGCCTCTTTTAAAAAGTTCAAGGGATATGAAGTGTAATTTTTCATATAACTTTCTATCCAAAATGTTTCTTGAAAAAATATCATTTGGACTAATATCTTGATCGTGATTTCCTATATCTGCTTTAGTTGTTGGTGTAATAATTGGTGTTTTAAATTTTTCATTTTCTTTCATATTATCTGGAAGAATATTACCACAAATATTTCTATATCCAGATTTGTATAGTCTGTATGAATGACCTGACAAATATCCTCTCACAACCATTTCAATTTTCAGGGGATTACATTTTTTTCCGTAGGATATATTTGGGTCTGGTGAAGAAATTAACCAATTTTCTACAATATCATCTGTTTTTTTCAACATTTCTACAGAGATTTGATTTAATATCTGCCCTTTGTGTGTGATTCCTCTTGGCATTATTACGTCAAAAGCTGAAATTCTATCAGTAGAAATTACTATTAGTTTATCATTTTGAAGGGAATATACATCTCTAACCTTTCCAGTATATTTTGATTTTAAATCTCTGAAATTAAAGTCTGTATTAGTAATTACTTTTTGCATTTATTTTTTTGAACTGTAAGCATCGATTATACTTCTAACTAATTTATGACGAATAACATCGCTACCATCTAAATATACTATGTCTATTCCACCAATTTTTTGTAATAAAACATTTGCTTGTTTCAAACCAGACATTGAACTTTTCGGTAAATCTATTTGACCTATATCTCCCGTAATCATGAATTTTGCTTTCTTACCCATTCTCGTCAAAAACATTTTCATTTGATTTTCAGTTGTATTTTGTGCTTCATCTAGAATAACAAAAGCATTATCTAATGTTCTGCCCCTCATATATGCTAGTGGTGCTATTTCAATAACACCTCTTCTTATATAATCATCGAGTTTTTCATATTGAATCATTTCTTTCAAAGCATCATATAGTGGTTGCATGTAAGGATCTAACTTGTCTTTCAAGTCACCAGGTAAAAAACCTAAATTTTCACCAGCCTCAACAGCAGGTCTAGTTAAAATTATTCTTTTAACATCTTTATTTTTAAGTGCTTTAACAGCTAAAGCTACACCTGTATATGTTTTTCCAGTTCCCGCAGGACCAATTGCAAAAACCATATCATTGTTTTCAAAAGCTTCAACTATTTTTATTTGATTAAGGGTGTGTGCTTTTATTTTCTTTTTATTATTTCCATATAAAATTACTCTACCTGTTTGAGGTTTTAAAAGATTATCTCCTTTACCATTTATAATTTGGTTTAAATTTGACTCATTTAGTTCTTCATTATGTCGCATGAAATAGATTAATGAATCCAAAACAACACAAAGCTTAAGAATATCTGTATTTTCACCTTCAAGCAAAAGCTTATCCCCTCTCGGAATAATTTTAATTTTTTTATAAAATTTTTTAAGAGATCGTAGTATATCGATATCAGAATTAAAAAAATCAGATGGATGAAGATCTTTAATATAATACTCAAATTTTTCCAAATGATTTTTAATAATTTCTTATTCAGTAAATTTATAAAAAAGAATATTATCTTAAGGTTTCAATGTCTATAATTACTCTTTTGTCGGACTATGGTTCTAGGGGATCAAAAATTTCTAAAGCAAAAGCACTATTATTAAGTGAAATATCAACTTCAATTATAGTTGATGTTAGCCATGAAATTTCACCCTTTAATATTGTAGAGGCAGCCTATATTACCAAACGTTCATATAATAATTATCCTCGAAATACTATACACATTATTGATGTTGATGCTCAATATAATCCCGAAAAATCTTTAATAGTTTCGTATTTTGACAACCATTATTTTATAACAGCAGATAATGGTTTTATGTCTTTGCTATCAAAAAATTTAAAACCAAAAAAAAATATTGAGATTACATTTGACAGGGAAGAAAATTCTTCCTCGATAAGAACATTTGTAAAGGCTGCTGCACACATAAAAAGAGGTGGAAATATAAATTTACTGGGAACTGAAATAATTGATTTAAAGACGTTTATTCATTTGAATATTAAAACTCATTCTAATGACACAATAATCGGACACGTCATATATGTTGATAATTATGGAAACGTTGTTACAAACATTACAAGAGATTTTTTTATTAAATTTTCAAATGAAAGAAATTATGAGATAAATGCAAAAAACATAAAGTTCAATAAAATATACAATTCATTTAATGATGCAATTAACTATAAAGTAAAGAGAGAGTACAGGGAGGAGGATGGAAAAAAAATTGCTCTATTTAATTCATCAGGAAATTTAACTTTATGCATATATAAAAGTAATCCTAAAATTAGCGGAGGAGCTGGAAGTTTATTTGGATTAAATTATGGTGACAGTATATCGATTAAGTTTATAAATTCTTAGAATTTTATTTAAATTAATTTCTTTATAATGGTCTTTTACAATATATTTAAATACATATATGAAGTTTATAATTTCTTCAGACAGTTTACTTAAAAATTTACAAGTTTTAGGTTCAATTCTTAATAATAATAATACTTTACCTATTTTAGATTGCTTTTTATTTGAAATAGATAATAGTGAATTATTAATAACATCCTCCGATCTTGAAAATGCGTTAACATCAAAAATCTCAATAGATTCATCAATCCATTCAAATATTGCTGTACCAGCTAAATTATTGATTGATATAGTAAGATCATTACCCGAGCAGCCGCTCACATTCTCAATTTTAGAAAATAACATACTTGAAATAAATTCCACAAATGGGCAATATTCATTATCATATTATGATGGATCTGACTATCCAAAACCTTTAAATATTGAAGAAGCATCTAATATAACTTTTAATTCAAATACTTTATTAAAGATTATAAATTCAACAATTTTTGCCTCAGGAAACGATGATCTGAGACCGCAAATGTCAGGTGTTTTTTTCCAAATTAGTTCTGATTCGTCATGCTTTGTAGCTACTGATGCACACAAGTTGGTAAAATATGAAAGAAAAGATATAAAAGCAGATTTAGCAATAGAATTTATAGTACCAAATAAACCATTGAATATTCTCAAAAATATCCTACAAGATGAGCAATCCAAAACGGAAATATTATACAATGCTACAAATGCAATATTTAATTTTTCAAACTTCAAATTGGTTTGTAGATTAATAGATGGAAAATATCCAAATTATGATGCAGTAATACCAAAAGACAATCCCAATGTTCTAGAAATAGATAGGCATCAGTTTTTACAGGCTGCTAAAAGATCGTCGATTTTTTCCAGTAAATCAACAAACCAGGTAAGACTTGAGATTACAGGTAATAAACTTGTAATCAAAGCTGAAGATGTTGATTTTAACAACAAATCGGAAGAAACACTAGAATGCAATTATAACGGATCTGATATTGCTATTGGATTTAATTCTAAGTTTATTGTTGAAATGCTATCAAATCTAGACTCAGATTCAGTAAAACTTGAACTTTCATCACCTAGCAGAGCAGGAATAATTTCACCAAGTATTAATGATAACGAATCCGAACAAATTTTAATGTTGGTAATGCCAATAATGCTTAATTAAATCTTTTTACAGATAATAATCAGTTCTTATAAAATTCGATTCCTTGTTGTCAATTAGTTTTCTTAGAATTTCTTTATTGGTTTCATTATCCTTTGAGGCTACAAATGTTCTGATTGAAAAAGATCTAAGAGCATCATGTACACTTAAAGTTGCCACAGCAGAATTTTTTCTTCCAGTAAAAGGAAAGACATCAGGTCCTCTTTGACAAGAACTGTTTAGGTTCACCCTGCAAACAAGGTTGACCATTGAATCAATCAACGGTCCTAATTTTTTTTCAGATTTTCCAAATAAACTTACTTGCTGCCCATAATTAGATTCCGCCATGAAAGAAATGGGAACATCGATTTTATCAAATGATATTACAGGAATAACAGGACCGAATTGTTCTTCTTTGTAAACCTTCATCTCCTCGTTTACTGGGTATAAAACAGCAGGGAAAATAAAATTATTAGTAACCTCTCCTCCTCTGTTATTCAAAATTTTCGCTCCTTTTTTCATAGCGTCCTTAATCAAATCAGAAATGTATTTAGGTTTGTGTGGTTCAGGTAGAGGGGTTAGTAAAGTGTTTTCCCAAGGAAAACCTAATTTTAAGTCATCTATCTTCGCACAAAATAGCTTTAAAAATTTTTCTTTAATTTTTTCATGAATATATATAATCTTAAGTGCTGTACATCTTTGACCGTTAAATGATAGTGCACCGTTAATACACTCATTTACAGCTAAATTTAAATCAGCATCGTCTAATATTATAGCAGGATTTTTTGCTTCCAAACCTAGAACTAACCTTAATCTATTCTTTTGTGGATGTAAATCTTGTAGGGATATCGCAGAACTACTATGACCGATTAAGGCAAGAACGTTTATTTTCCCTGTTTTCATGATTGGAGAAGCCATTTCTCTTCCTCTTCCAAAAACTATATTAACAACACCTGGGGGGAATGATTGTTTAAATGCATTTAAAAGTGGAGCAATTAATAACACTCCATGTTTAGCAGGTTTAAATATTGCTGTGTTTCCCATTATGATAGCAGGAATAAGAAGTGCAAATGTTTCATTAAGTGGATAATTGTACGGTCCAAGACAAAGTACAATACCCAATGGTCCCCTTCTAATTAGAGCTCTTACACCAGAATTATTCTGAAATATAGCACCATCTCTGTCTATCTTTTTATATTCATTGATTGTTTCGTTAATATAATCAACAGTTCGATCAAATTCTTTACGAGAATCATTTAAATTTTTTCCAATCTCCCACATTAACAACTTTACAACTTCTTCCCTTTTAAGTTTCATTAAGTCAACGAACTTTTGCATACAATTAATTCTTTCATAAACTTTCATTGTGGGCCATTTTCCAGTACCATTTCTATAGGCTTTGTCCGCAGCTTCTAACGCTTTTAATGCATGATTTTCATCCATTTTTGGTGTATAACCAAGTAATTTGTAAGGAACATCTTTTTTGTCTGAAAGTATAGTAGAGTGAACTTTACTGTAATCGCCTTTCCAATGACCTATTTTACCATCAATTAAATAAGTTTCGTGTTTAATTGGTTCTCTAATATCGAACTCTGGGGGAACAAAATGTGTCATTTTCTTATTTTGTGAATCAAGAATAATGCCAGTCATTCGGAATAATTTATTATAATTAGGCTAACCTCTTCATATTTTTCATGTTATTCCGTAGTATTTTACCAATTTTTTCGATAGAATGGTTCTTGGTTTTATTATCGAATAATTCTAATTCTTTTTCGTCATATTTAGAAAAGTATTTCGAACCAATATGAATTTTATCAACATGTCTCATAAAATCATCAAGTAAAGGAATACAGGAATTATTAAATAAGTAACAACCATATTCAGCTGTATCAGAGATGATTCTATTCATCTCGTAAAGTTTTTTTCTTGCTACAAGGTTAGCAATTAGAGGAAGCTCATGTAATGATTCGTAATAAGCAGATTCATCAATGATACCATTTTCAACCATTGTTTCAAACGCTAATTCCACACCTGATTTAACAAACGAAATCATTAAAATACCTTTATCAAAATATTCTTGATTTGAAATATCCATTGTTCCTTGGTTATTTAATTCAAATTGAGTTTTTCCTGTTTCTTCTCTCCATTTTAAAAGTTTAATATCATTGTTTTCCCAGTCTTTCATCATATCATTTGAAAAACTACCATCTAGGATATCTGTCATATGTTTATTAAATAAAGGAGTCATTATTTTTTTTAGTTTGTCAGAAAGTTTGTGAGCAATATGTCTTGATGGATTATCTAACCTATTCATCATTCCAGTAATTCCATTGTGTTTGAGCTCCTCCGTTATCGTCTCCCATCCATTTTGGATTAATTTAACAATGAAATCTGATTCATATCCAAGTTGAATCATTCTATCATAAGTTAATAATGATCCGGATTGTAATACACCACATAAGATGGTTTGCTCACCCATCAAGTCAGATTTTACTTCTGCTACAAAAGATGATTCCAAAACACCAGCTTTATGACCACCTGTTGCAACTGCATACGATTTAGCGATATCTAATCCAATGTGCTGTGGATCGTTTTCTGGATGAACAGCAATCAATGTAGGTACACCAAAACCTCTCAAAAATTCTTCACGGACTTCAGTTCCTGGAGATTTAGGAGCATGCATTATGACAGTTATATCTTTTCTTATATCTATCCCTTCTTCAACAATATTAAAACCATGAGAGTATGATAAAATTGAATTTATTTTCATCATTGGCATAACTGTTTTTACAACTTGAGTGTGATTTTTATCTGGAGTTAAGTTAATAACAACATCGGCATTAGGAATAAGATTTTCATAAGTATCAACAATAAAATTATTTTTAATTGCATTCTTATAGGATATAGTTTGATTATTAATTGAGGATGATCGAAGGGCATAAGAAACATCAAGACCTGAATCTCTCATATTTAAACCTTGATTTAAACCCTGAGAACCACAACCAATAATAACTATTTTTTTATAAAGTAAAGCGTTAACACCATCAGAAAATTCCGTTTCCTTCATAAATCTACATTTTGCTAACTGCTCCTTTTTTTCTAATTCACTTAAATTATTGTAATAATTATTCATCTCTATTTATTTTTTAAAATTTTACTAATTTCCATAGATTTCTTGCTTACTGAAATTCTTCCCGATCTAACAAATTGTAATAAACCATATGGTTTTAATTTTTGATACAAATCTTCTGTTTCAACTCTCCATCCTGTTTTTTCTATTACAAAATAATCTGGTTTAACAGTTACTATATTTGCTCTACTGTCCCTAATTATGTTTTGAATTTGTTTTTCTTCAAATAATGAACTAGACTTTACTTTATACAAAGCTGTTTCTAAAAATATAGTCTGCTTATCGGTATGATAAAAAACTGAAATAACTTCAATTTGTTTGTCTATTTGCTTTACAACTTTTACAACTTGTTCTTTAGTTAAATTAACAACAATAACAAACCTATAAATATCCGGTATTTCAGACTCTGATGATGTGACGCTAGCAATATTAATATGTCTCTTCAAAAATATAGCTGAAACTCTGTTAAGTAAACCAACATTATTTTCAGTATAAATAGAGATTGTGTAAGTTGTTTTTTTCATTTACTCTAATCTTATATCAGAAACTGATGATCCTGAGGGTATCATTGGGAAGACATTTTCTTCTTTTTCTACACACACTTCCAAAAGATAAGGACCATCATGTGATAACATTTCTTTAATTGATGAGTCAAGATTTGTTCTCTTGGATACACGCTTCGATTCAATAAAATAACCTTTAGATATTGTTACAAAATCGGGATTAGTCATCTCAGTTGATGCATATCTTTTTTCAAAAAATAATTGTTGCCATTGTCTAACCATTCCTAAGTATTCATTATTTAAGATGATAATTTTCACCGATGTTGAAGTTTGAAATATTGTTCCTAACTCTTGAATAGTCATTTGGAATCCCCCGTCACCAATTACAGCAATCACCTCTCTTTGTGGATTTCCTATTTTTGCCCCTAATGCAGCAGGAAGTGCAAAACCCATAGTACCAAGACCACCTGATGTTATATTGGATTTAGATTTGTTAAAATTCATATACCGACATGCAACCATCTGATGTTGACCAACATCGGTAACAAGAATAGAGTTGCCATCAGTATTTTCATTTATAGATTTAATTACCTCTGCCATGCTTAAACCGCCAGTTTCTTTGTTGTATTCTTTATTAATAACTTTATCAAATTCGATTTTATTTAATTCTTTAAACTTGCTTACCCAAGTGCTATGACTTTTTTTCTCCAAATGTGGAAGAATTTCTTTAAGTGTCTGCTTTACATCCCCAATAACAGCAAGATCAACTTTAACATTTTTATCAACTTCGGAAGGGTCAATTTCGAAATGAATAATTTTGGCTTGTTTTGCATATGATTTTAAATCGCCTGTGACCCTATCATCAAATCTCATTCCTATTGCGATTAGTAAATCACACTCGTTTGTAAGAACATTAGGACCATAATTTCCATGCATTCCAACCATCCCAACATTAAGTTCATGACTTGTTGAAATTGCTGAAACTCCAAGAATAGTCCACGCTGCAGGAATTCCTGATTTTTCAACAAATTCTCTGAACTCAGGCTCTGCATTAGCAAGGATTACACCTTGTCCCCAGACGATGAATGGTTTTTTTGATTCATTGATTAATTTTCCAGCATCAGAAATTATAGATTTATTAAAAATCGGCGTTGGTGTATAACTTCTAATATTTTTACATTTTTTATACTTAAAATTTTCAATTAAATCAAATTGTGCATCTTTGGTGATATCAATTAGAACCGGACCAGGTCTTCCAGCCTTAGCTATAAAGAAGGCCTTGGATATTATCTCACTTATTTCTGATGCTTTCGTAATTTGATAATTCCATTTTGTAACAGGGGTTGAAATAGCAACAATATCGGTTTCTTGAAATGCATCAGAACCGAGAAGATAAGATGCAACTTGCCCTGTTATACATACCATAGCAGTTGAATCAATTTGCGCATCAGCAATTCCTGTAACTAAATTGGTTGCACCAGGACCCGATGTTGCAATGGTAACACCAACTTTTCCAGATGATCTGGCATAACCCTGAGCAGCATGCGTTGCACCTTGTTCATGTCTTACAAGGACATGGTTAATATCATTTTGAAATTTATAGAGTTCATCATAAACAGGCATTATTGCACCTCCAGGATAACCAAATAAAATGTCAACACCCTCAGATATCAAACATCGAATAATTGCTTCTGCACCTGATATTTTTTTCATATTAATCTGTAATACATCCTTTAGATGCACTCGACACAAGTTTTGAGTATTTATACAAAATACCGGATTTATATTTTAAAACGGGTTTTATCCATGTTTTTTTTCTTAATTCAAGATCATTTTTATCCAATTTCACATTAATTTCATTTTTTATTGAGTCAATAACAATGCTATCTCCATTTTTAATAAGTGCAATTACTCCTCCCTCGGCAGCTTCCGGTGAAATATGTCCAACAACAAATCCATGTGTACCACCTGAAAACCGACCATCAGTGATTAGTGCGACATCATTTCCAAGGCCGGCACCCATTATAGCAGATGTAGGTTTTAACATTTCAGGCATTCCTGGTCCACCCTTAGGTCCCTCATATCGAATTACAATAACATCACCTTTCTTTATCTTTCCTGAGGATATTGCATTATTTGCATCATCTTCACAATCAAAAACTTTGGCAACTCCTTTAAAAACAAAACCTTCTTTTCCGGTAATTTTTGCAACAGATCCTTCAGATGCAATATTTCCATATAGAATTCTGATATGGCCTGATTCTTTTATTGGCTTATCAATTGGCATTATAATGTCCTGATTGGAATCTAATTTTGGAATTTCTTCAAGATTTTGACCAATTGTCTTTCCCGTTACTGTAAGACAATCAGAATTTAACATGTCATTATCGAACATAAACTTTAAAACAGCAGGTACACCTCCTATATTGTGTAAATCTTCCATAAGATATTTTCCACTAGGCTTTAAGTTTCCTAAGTAAGGAGTTTCATTAGATATTCTTTGAAAATCATCAATACTGAAATCAATATTTGCTGTTTTACAAATCGCCAAAATATGTAATACAGCATTTGTTGAACCGCCAAGAACAGTAATTAACCTCACAGCATTCTCAATTGACTTTTTTGTAATTATGTCACTGGGTTTTATATCGTGTCTAATTAAGTTTATAATTGAACTTGCAATTTTCTTCTTTTCATCCATTTTATCCGTACTGACTGCTGGATTTGATGAATTGTATGGAAGTGACATTCCCATGGCTTCAATTGCAGAAGACATGGTATTTGCGGTATACATTCCTCCACAAGCTCCAGGACCGGGGCAAGCATTGCTTATTATATTTTCATAATCAAAGTCTGAAATTTTCCCCGACACCTTTTTTCCCCAAGCCTCAAAAGCAGATACAACATCTAATTTTTTTCCCTTGTAACAACCTGGTGATATTGTACCACCATAGACTAAGATTGATGGTCTATTTAATCTAATCATAGCCATCAAGGCTCCTGGCATATTTTTATCACATCCAACAACTGTAATCAGAGAATCATATGACATTCCATTAACAACCGACTCAATAGAATCAGCAATAATTTCTCTCGAGGGAAGTGAGTATTTCATTCCGGAGGTACCCATAGATATACCATCACTAATGCCGATTGTATTGAATATTAATGGAACAGCTTGAGTTTTATCTATTTCATTTTTTATTTGATAAGATAAATCATTAAGATGCATGTTGCAAGGATTTCCCTCATATCCAGTACTAGCAATACCAATAAATGGTTTCTCAAAATCTTCTTTTTTTAATCCAATAGCGTGAAGCATGGCTTGTGCAGCAGGTTGGCTTCCTGTTTTTGTAATTACTTTGCTATACTTATTTAGTTCCATTTGCTAAAAAAAAACCCCATGTAAATGGAGTTTCAAGTAAATATAGTATTTATCACATTAAAAGTAGAAATTATCTTATTATATTGAAAAATTAATTCAATGTAATGACTAAAATCAAGTTTTGTCAAAATATTTTTGAAAATCAAAAGAAATTTTTTGAATCTAACAAAATAAGTAACCCAAAAAAAAGGATTGAAACTTTAAAAAAATTAAAGAAGGTCATTATAAAAAACGAAGAAATAATAATAAATGCTCTAGAAATGGATTTGGGTAAGAGTTACGCAGAATCCTTCATGTCTGAAATTGCTATCATATATAATGAATTAAATTTTTTCATTAAAAAAACAAAGAAATGGTCTAAAAGAAAACGAATTTCATCTTCCTTATTAAATTTTTTTTCCACCGATTTTATTGTTCCAATTCCCTATGGCGTTACTTTAAATATTTCACCCTGGAACTATCCATTTCAACTATCAATATCTCCAATTATTGGTGCTGTATCTGCTGGAAATACAGTTGTTTTAAAACCTTCAGAACACTCCCCTAATACATCTAAAGTTTTAGAAAAAATAATAAATGAAGCATTTGAAAGAGGTCATGTAGATGTTATTAACGGCGGTCCTGAAATTGGAAAATACTTATTAAGTCTTAAATGGGATTACATCTTTTTTACCGGCAGCACTGAGATTGGAAAAATAGTTGCATTAGAAGCAGCAAAAACACTAACACCTGTTACCCTAGAACTTGGTGGAAAAAACCCATGTATAATTGATCAAAATGTTTCAATTGAAACTGCCTCGAAAAGAGTAGTTTTTGGGAAATTTTTAAATTGTGGACAAACTTGCATCGCACCAAATTTTCTGGCAATACATGAAAATATAAAAGAATTATTTATAAATTCCTTGATAAATAATATAAAATCATTGTATGGTGATGACCCGAAAAATAGTCCTTTTTATTCAAATATTATTAATGACTATCATGTAGATAGATTATCTAAACTAATCAAAAATAGTAATATTGTATATGGGGGAAAATTTGAAAAAAGTATTAAATTTTTTGAACCAACCATCATTGAAGTGTCATCAGTTGAGAATAAAATTTTAGATGATGAAATATTTGGACCAATTCTTCCTATATTAACATATAGTTCTGATGAAGAACTAGATAATATATTGAAAGGATCCAAAAATCCTCTTGCATTTTACGTATTTACAAACAATAAAAAATTTGCAAAAAAATTAATCAATAAGTATCCATTTGGAGGTGGTGCAATTAATGACACAATTGGACAAATAGTAAATAAAAACCTTCCTTTCGGAGGAATAGGAAATTCAGGAATTGGAAAATATCATGGATACGAATCATTCAAAACTTTCAGTCATTTTAAACCATATATTGTCAAGTCTAATATTTTTGATCTAAATTTTAAATATAAATTAAGTAAGGAATCCATAATTTTTAAATTAACTAAAAAACTAATTAAATACATTTCCATATAGTGAAAAAAGAATTTGATAAGATTGTTAGAACTAGAAGATCAGTAAGAAAGTTTAAATCTATTGAAATCAGTGATGATGAGGTTAAAAACTCTATTTTACATGCTTCGTTGGCACCGAACAGCAGTAATTTACAGTTGTGGGAGTTTTATCATGTGACTTCAAAAAAATTAATGAAAAAAATTTCTAATGCGTGTTTTGATCAACCTGCTGCTCGAACTGCGAGTCAATTTGTGGTAGTGGTTACAAGAAAAGACTTATGGAACAAAAGAAGATTATTCAATTTAAAAAAAATAAAGGCAAGAAATTTAAAGTCAAAAGACAAACATCTAAAAAACAGAAATATTGCAATTAAATACTACAAGTACTTAATACCAGCAGTTTATAAAGAATTCTATGGATTTTTAGGTCTTTTCAGGTATTTGAATACTATGATAATTGGTTTATTCCGTCCAATTTATAGACAGGTAACTAAATCTGATATGAGAGTTGTTGCACACAAAAGCAGTGCTTTGGCTGCTCAAAATTTTATGCTGAGTATGACATCAAAAGGATATGACACATGTCCAATGGAAGGTTTTGACTCACTCAGAGTTAAGAATGCACTTTCTCTACCAATATCCTCAGAAATTAATATGATAATTAGCTGTGGTGTGAGAGATGAAAAAGGAGTTTATGGTGCTCAAATTAGAGTGCCATTTAAGGATATATATTTTAAAAAGTAAGTTTGCTATTCGATAAACGATAGATATTTATTTTTTTTAAAACTCTCTAAACCTTCATTGAGCCAATTTCTATATGATTGAGTATCTGTATATTGAATTGGAGGATTTAATATATCTAGTTTTGGTGACACCAATACATAGTATGGTTGAGAATTGATATTAAAATTTAAAGTTTGGAAAGCAGACCATTTTTCACCTTCATTTTTTAATATTTTAATATTTCCATTTTTGTCTTTTAGAGTGATATTCTCATTATTTAATAATTTTGATCTGTCATCAACATATAGGGAAATCAAAACAAACTCATCATTAATCAAATTATAAATGTCACTTTTGGACCAGGTGTTTTCCTCAACACGTCTGCAATTTGCACAAGCCCATCCAGTAAAATCAATAAGCATTGGTTTGTTTGTGTACCTAGATTCCAATAATCCTTTTTCAAAATCTTTGAAACAATTCAAACCAAGAGGACATCCATTATTGTTTTCATAAATTGTGTAGAAAGTAGGTGGCAGAAGACCACTCAATAAACTTAACTTATAGTTACTATTTTCCCTAACACCTAAAGATAAATTCACAGTTGAAAATATAAACAAACCAACCAATAGGTATAAAGCAAGAGATTTTTTAAACCTTAATGAATTGAGTAAATAAATTAAGCATGAGACAGAAATTAAAATCCAAACAATTATAAATATTTCTCTTTTTAGAATACCAAGTTCAAGAATTAAATCAGCATTCGACAAAAATTTAAATGCTAGTCCTAATTCAATAAACCCTAAAATTACCTTAACTCTGCTTAACCACACACCAGATTTTGGTAAAACCTTTAATGAATTCGGTGAAATGGCTAAAAAAGTAAAGGGTAACGCAAGAGAAACACCGAAACCAAGCATTCCAAATGTTAAATCCAACGCACCTGACTGTGATGTAATACTTCCAACTAAAAGCGATCCCAATATTGGACCGGTACAAGAAAATGAAACTAAACATAATGTTAGTGCCATAAAAAAGGTGGAAATCATACCTGTTGAAATATTTGAAGCACTATCTATTTTGTTTGTCCATGAACTAGGTAATGTTATTTCAAAAAAACCAAACAATGAAAATGCAAACAATATGAAGACCAGAAAAAATATAAAGTTTAATACAGGACTTGTTGAAATTTGGTTAAAAATTTGAGGATTTATATTTTCAATAAAATAGAACGGCAAACTTAAACTCAGGTAGATTAAAACAATAAACAAACCATACATTATACTCAAAAATTTTCCTGAACTTCCCTTCGATGAGAAAAAGGAAACAGTTAATGGAATCATAGGAAATACACATGGTGTTAAGAGGGCCAAAATTCCACCCAAAAAACCAAGAATAAATAAATTAAGGTAATTATTGGAAATATAACTAGAAGAAATTTCTTGACTTGACGATATAAGTTCCTTGTTGTTGAAATTGACTACTAATTCACTGTTTACTGAATTATAATCAAAAACTGTTTTATTTAGATTAGAGACGCCACTCAGGTTGAATATTAGTTCTTGTTCCTGAAAAATACACACTCTGTCATCACAAACTTGATAGAATACGGTTTGACCAACCAAATCTTGATAATTATTTGATAATACAATTTTCTGAGTAAAGGTAACTTCGTCTACAAAGTATGATTGGTCCAAATTAAAGACAGGATCAAACTTAGTAATTGGTTCAGGTTCAATAATTTTGGAGTAATTCTTAATGATTAGAGAATCGGAGAAAATAAACTCAGTTAAAATTGCCCCTCCTTCTTCATTATATTGAGAATATAACCGCCAGTTTTTTTCAATTTTTGCGGTAGTATATAAGTTATAAGTACTATCATTTATTTTTTCGGTATTTGTTATCCAATCAATAGGATTTTGACTCCAAATAACATTAAAAAATAAAATAAAAAATATACTTATATAGAAATTTTTAAACATTTACCTTTAGTTTTAATAAATCTGTTGTCTGCCCTTTGCCCAATAATCCATAAAATATTATCTCCTGTGGATACAACCCATTGATTTTGCTTGGCAAAAATCGACATTTTTTTGTCTTTAAAAAATTTAGATAACTTCTTTTTTCCCTTCATACCATGCGGATAGAAAATATCACCCTCCTTCGGTCTTCTTATTGTTAGTGGAAGTTTGATGTCAGAAAAGAGGCATATTTCCCTGGAATTCGGTTCCTTTGCTCGATCCGATCGTTCTAATTTGATTATAAAAGGGTTATGATTGACACCCAAATCTAATTCATATTCTTTGTAATCTCTAGATTCATTTCTCTTTATAAGAAAAAATGATCTATTTGATAGTATTGTATGAGTATTTGATACAATTTTCTTTCCTGTTTTTGCTGTCAAGAAATTTAAAATTTCCTTGGTACTATAAAAATTAAAATTCTTCAAATTTTCAATAAAGTATTTCAATGATTTTTCATTTTGTAAGTCTTGTTTTTTGACCTGTATATAATCTGGTTTTTGTATGAACAAATTATCAATTACAAAACCATTTTTACTTATGTTTATTGAATCTATGATTTCAGAAACTTTATTAGTGAAATTTTTATCAATTTTTTCAATTTCAGGAATTAAAATATTTCTAATTCGATTTCTTAAAAAATAGTTTTGAGAATTACTCGAATCAACACTAAATTCAATTCCATTATTTCTAGCATAAGCAATTATATAGTCCTTTCGTTCGTTTAAGAATGGTCTCATTATATTTTGGTTTTTTTCAGGAATAAGGGTTAAACTATTTTTTGACGGATTCCTAAACATACCGATTAGAATATTTTCAATATTATCATCAAGATGATGAGCTGTGGTAATTAAATGATAATCATTTTCATTCAAAACTTTTTTAAACCAGTCGTATCTGATATTTCTGGCTTCAAGCTGTATAGATTTATTCAATTCACCTTGCGACAGTTTTTTAAGATGCAATTTTAACTTATGTGATTTACAAAAATTTCTTACAAATTTTTCATTTTTCAAACTTTCATTTCCTCTTAATGAATAGTTAACATGGGCAACAGAAATTTTAAAATTATTATTTAACATCAGATGAGCGAGAACAGTACTATCTAATCCACCGCTCATACAAACAAGTATTTTTTTATCCTTGTAGGTATTTAATTTTTTTAAAACATTGTTTTCAAATAAATGATGACTCATGACAATGATTTTTTTAATGCATCAATTTTTATTAAACATTCTTCATACTCATCATCAGGTATTGATTTAAAGGTTATTGCACTACCTACATTAACTGATAGTTTTGAAAGTTTATCATCATATATAATAGTTCTAATTACAACATTAAAATCAAAATTTTTATCTGGATCTATGTAACCAATAGCGCCACTATAAATTCCTCTTGATGTCTTCTCAAATTCTTCAATTATATTCATAGTTTTTATCTTTGGAGCTCCTGTCATACTACCCATAGGAAAAGTACTTTTTAAAATTGTTGAGAAAAACATGTCATTCTCAATTTGGGCTTCAATTGTTGAGACCATTTGATGAATATTTTTGTAAGTATTAATTTTAGAAAGTTCAGTCACTTTGACTGTTCCCTTTTTGGCAATTTTAGAAAAATCGTTTCTTACTAGGTCAACTATCATGTGGTTTTCAGATTTTTCTTTTATACTATTCTTCAATGAGTTAATCAAAAAATCATCTTCCTCTAAATTATTTCCTCTTTTTTTAGTCCCTTTAATTGGTTGTGACATTATGGTTTTATTATTTCTTTTTATAAATCTTTCTGGCGAAGAGGATATTACATAAAAATATTGGTCTTTGTAATATACACTCATTGGAGATTGGGTAAGTTCATTAAGTTTTAAAAAAGTATTTTCAGGTCTAATCTTTGTGTTGTCATTAAAAAAATCAAAACAAAAATTTAGCTCATAAGTATCTCCAATTTTTATTCTATTTTTTATTTGTTTTACCTTTTTCACATATTCTTCTCTTGACAACCTGCCCTTCAAATCCACATCCGGATTAGTTTTATTATTACGGGTGATATGAATTTTGTTAATCTCATTCCAATCGTCAAATATTTCTTTTTCATCAAAGTATAAAGCTCTGAGCAAAATTCCATCATAAACCCAAATAGTTGAAGGTTGAAAAAAGGATATATTAGGTACGTTAAAATATTTTAAATTTTTGGATTCTAAATCTTCAATTTCATCTTTCAAATCATAGGAAATAAATCCAAAAATCCAGTCATTTACAAGATTAATATATTCATCAAGTTTTACTAATGAATTATCAAAACTTTTTAACTCGCTTATTTTTCCATAAGAAAAAATGAATTCATAAATATTTTTTTTACTGTTGGAGTCAAGAAAAATAACACTTTCTTTAGATTTTGAAAAAAACAAAAGTTTCTCTTTAAAATCTTTAATATTCTCAACTTTAAAAACTTTTTGTTTTCTATTCATTATTGCAATATAAAATTAACATAAAATGAAGATATTGGTATATTTGAAATATCAAAATGAATAAAGAGTCGCTTTATTTAGAGTCTATTGAATTATTAAAAGGATTAATCTCAATACAATCATTTTCATTTAAAGAAGAAAACACTGCAAAATTAATAGAAAATTGGTTTAAGAACAACGCGATACCTTGTAAAAAACATGTAAATAATATATACTCTTACAATAAATATTTTGATAAAGAAAAACCTAACATCCTTTTAAATTCACATCATGATACAGTTGAGCCAAACAATTCTTATACGAATGATCCTTTTGAACCAATTGTCGATCAAGGAAAGCTTTACGGTCTTGGAAGTAATGATGCAGGTGCATCATTAGTTTGTCTTCTAATGACTTTCAAATTTTTTTATAAAAGGAAAGATTTAGATTTTAATCTCATTTTTTTAGCTTCAGCAGAGGAAGAAAAATCTGGAAAAAATGGAATAAAAAGTGTAATTCCTAAACTTCCAAAAATTGATTTTGCTATTGTAGGAGAACCAACAAATATGGAAATTGCTATTGCAGAAAAAGGGTTAATTGTTTTTGATTTAATGATTGAGGGTACATCTGGACATGCCGCACACCCTAATTCAAATAACCCAATTCAAAAAATTAATAAAATAATTAATCAAATTAATGCATTACATTTTGATAAAGTTTCCAAAACTCTTGGAAAGGTTAAAGTTACAATCACTCAAATAAATGCAGGAAAGCAACATAATGTTGTTCCCTCTAACGTTAAAATAGTTGTTGATGTGAGGGTTAATGATTTATATACAAACCAGGAAATTTTAAAGGTATTTAATGAAAATATAGATTGTAAAATATTACCCAGAAATCTTGACCTTAACAGTAAGTCAATTGACAGTAATCATCAAATTAATTCTGTTGCAAAAAAATTAAAAATTAACACCTACGGATCACCAACTCTTTCTGACCAGTCAAAAATAAAATGTAACTCTGTCAAGATTGGACCAGGTGATTCAAAGAGGTCACATACTGCAAATGAATTTGTTTTTTTAGATGAAATAAAAAAAGCAATTCCAAGATATATAGAAATATTAGAAATACTAAAAATCTAAATATGAAGCGCCCTATTTTCTAAAGCAGCAAGTGCAGCTTCTTTTAATCCTTCAGAATATGTGGGGTGTGGATGACTCATCATTGCGATATCTTCACAAGAGGCTTTAAATTCCATTGCGATAACAGCTTCAGTAATTAGGTCTGCGGCCCTTGCTCCTATTATATGAACTCCAAGAATCTCATCGGTTTTTTTATCTGCTAGAATCTTCACAAAACCACTCAAATCATTACTAGCTCTTGACCTACCAAGTGCTCTCATGGGAAAACTTCCTTTTTTATAGTTTATTTTTTCTTCAATAAGTTGTTGTTCAGTCTTGCCAACACTAGAGACTTCAGGCCAAGTATAAATTACATTTGGAACTAAATTATAATCAATATGTGGTTTATGATTTTTTAAAATTTCTGCAACAGCAATTCCTTCCTCTTCTGCTTTGTGTGCCAACATAGGTCCGTTAACAACATCACCAATTGCAAAAATATCTTCATTCGTTGTTTTAAATTGTTTATCAATAATAATTTTTCCAAACTTATCAGTATTTACACCAACACAACCCAAACCTAAATTTTCGGTGTAGGGTTTTCTTCCAACTGAAACTAAGCAATAATCTGAAACGAACTCTAAAATTTCTCCTGACTTATTTTCAGCCTTAACAATAACATTGCTTTCGTTTGAATTCACATCGAAAACTTTTGATGATAAGTAAAAGTTAATTTTTTCTTTTTTAAATATTTTAAGTAATTCTTTAGAAATATCATTATCCATGAAAGGTGTAATCTTTTCTGAATATTCAATAATATTAACCTCAGAACCGAGCCTGTTGTAAACTTGACCTAACTCTAAACCTATAACACCCGCTCCAATAATAGTTAACGATTTGGGTATTTCACAGAGAGAAAGAGCCTCCGTTGATGTTATAATTCTTTGCTTGTCAATATTAATAAAAGGTAAGGTTGCAGGTTTTGAACCAGTCGCTATTACACATTTTTTAAATTTTATTTTTTGTTTTTTTTCATTTTCAATGTTAATTGTATGATCATCAACAAAACTTGCAAAACCAGTATAAACATCAATATTATTTTTATTCATCAAAAAATCAATTCCCTTAACGGTTTGAGAAACAACATTATTTTTTCTTTCAATCATTTTTTTGAAATCTAAAGAAATTTTTCCTTGTACGTTAATTCCATGACTCGAAATATTTTTGACCATATCATGGTAATGATGTGAAGAATCTAATAAAGCCTTAGATGGAATACATCCTACATTCAAACACGTTCCACCAAGAGATGAATATTTTTCAATAATAGCTGTTTTAATTCCTAACTGTGACGCACGTATTGCGCAAACATAACCACCAGGACCTGAGCCTATAACAACTAAATCGTAAATTTTCACTACAACAAAAATACTAAATGTTGGTAGATATTTATTCGTTTATATCTTTAAATTCAACTAATTAATGTCGCTTTTTATGAATATATTAGCAAAAAAATGGAAACGGGAAAAAATACAGCAGATATTAATAATAAAATAAGTTTTTTTGACTCTGTAATACCAATATTTTTTTTAATTATACTTCTGTTTTTGAACGTCTATGTCTTTTATGGTGATTTGGCACTTGAAGGTTCAAATCAGTTTATATTACTAACAGGTGCGTTTATAGCAATTTTAGTAGGTATTAAAAATAAAGTTAACATCGATTCAATTTTTGATGCTATTTCTAAAAATATCAAATCCATAACTACTCCAATACTAATCTTACTTTTGGTTGGTTCACTAGCTGGATCTTGGCTACTTAGTGGAATTATTCCTTCAATGATTTATTATGGATTTAAAATTATTAATGCTTCTTTTTTTCTTCCATCCTGTATCATAATATGCGCCCTGACATCTTTTGCTACAGGTAGTAGTTGGTCAACCTCTGCAACAGTAGGGATTGCACTCATAGGTATAGGAAAAGTCTTAGGTTTTGAAACTGGAATGGTTGCTGGAGCTGTTGTGTCTGGTGCATATTTTGGTGACAAGATGTCTCCACTCAGTGATACAACAAATCTTGCAGCTGCCGTTACAGAATCAAACTTGTTTGAACACATCAAATACATGATGACAACCACATTTCCAACAATATTAATCACATTTATATTTTTTTTATTTTTTAATCTATTTAATTTACCTGGTGTGGAAATAACTAATCAGAGTTACGTTGAGTTAATACCAAACTTTTTCAATACTAGTCCAGTTCTTTTTTTAGTCCCGTTATTTGTAATTATCTTGATTATAAAAAAAATAAACCCCGTGATAGCACTTTTTTTGGGGACATTATCAGCTTCATTCTTTGCTTTAATTTTTCAAGGTGACATAATAGACTCAATTATTAAAACTAATCCGGAACAAAAACTTAATGAATATATGGTTATAATGAACTCAATTGTTGGTGAAACCAATATTGAAACTAACGTTAACTTTTTAAATGAACTTTTATATTCCAGCGGTATGGCTGGTATGCTCGACACTATTTGGTTAGTGATCTGTGCGATGGTTTTTGGTGGTACCATGGACGGAATAGGTGCATTAAAAAAGATAAGTACAACACTCTTGAACTTTGCAAAATCAACTTTCAGTTTATTTGCGAATACTGTGTTGAGTTGTCTCACTGTAAACTTAACTGCATCAGATCAATACCTATCGATTGTGATACCTGGAAAAATGTATTCAGAATCTTATAAGCAAAGAGGATTATCCTCAGTTAATTTGAGTAGAACCATTGAAGATTCTGGAACTGTTACGTCAGTATTGATTCCATGGAATACGTGCGGAGCATATCAATCAGGAGTTTTAAATGTTAGTGTTTTTGATTATTTTATTTATGCTATTTTTAATTGGTTAAGTCCAATAACAACATTGACTGTAGCATATCTAAAATTTAAAATAAAAAAAGTTTAATGTCTGAGGCTAAAAATAACTACAAGAATATAACTGGGATTTTTCTAATTTTTTTCTCGTTTCTTTTGATTATTTCTATGTTTTCTTTTCTATTTAATTGGCAAGTCGATCAATCTGAATTAGATATTATATCAAATTCAAATATTCAAAATTATGGGAAAAAAATTGGTTTAGTTTTATCAAATGCATTAATATATAACGGCTTCGGTCTAGGTTCTTTCGTTGTTCCCTTCCTTTTTTGTATTTACGGATTATCACTTTTAATAAATAGAGTTACAAAAAAACTAATTGAAATTTCAATTAATGGGTTAGTTATCTGTGTATGGACTTCGTTATTTTTCAGTTACATATTAGAAAATAAAATTTATGGAGGTGTATTTGGTTTTGAAATTAATACATTATTAATTGAATATATTGGAGATATTGGACTGATTTTACTTTTAATTTTTATCATATTGTCTTTCGCAATACTGAATTTTAATATAGACTTAATCGAGATACTTGTTAAGTTAATGAAACCTAATCAAGATACGGAGTCTACTATTGAAAATTTTGAAGAGACAACACCAGCAAATCAAGACAACAATAAAAATATTAACAAGAATAAAGAAATAAAACCAACTATTACCAAGTTCTCAAAATTAGGAGCAGATGGACAAAATGATGATAACACCGAAGTCAAAAAACTTGAAATTGAGATTGAAGACACTAAAAAAGAGGAAATTGTTGATATTGAAAATTTACCAGACTATGATCAAAAACTAGACTTGGGATCTTTTATTAAACCTAAAATTGAGCTTTTAGTTGAACATGATAATACTGGTGCTATTAAGGTTGATGAAAAAGAATTAGAAAAAAATAAAAATAAAATTGAAGAAACACTTCTAAATTACAAAATTGAAATAAAAAGTATTAGAGCTACCATTGGACCAACCGTTACTTTATATGAAATCATTCCCGAGGCAGGTGTTAGAATTTCAAAAATTAAAAACCTAGAAGATGATATTGCTCTATCATTATCCGCATTAGGAATTAGAATAATCGCTCCAATGCCTGGCAAAGGAACTATTGGAATAGAAGTTCCGAATGAATCTCCAAAAATAGTATCAATTAAGTCTTTATTATCATCTAAAAAATTTCAGGATGCTGAAATGGAAATTCCCTTAGCTCTTGGAAAGACAATTAGTAATGAAACTTTTGTTGTTGATTTGACCAAGATGCCACACCTTCTTGTAGCAGGAGCAACTGGACAAGGAAAATCTGTAGGAATTAATTCAATTTTAACCTCTATAATTTACAAAAAACATCCTGCAGATGTTAAATTTATTCTTGTTGACCCCAAAAAAGTTGAATTAACACTATTTAATAAAATCGAAAATCACTATTTAGCTAGAATACCAGAAATTGATGATTCTATAATAACAGATAGTAAGATTGCTGTTAAAACATTGAAGTCTTTATGTAAAGAAATGGACAACAGATATGAGATGTTAAAAAATGCAAAATGCAGGAACATCAAAGAATATAATCAAAAATTCAAAAAAAGGGTTTTAAACCCAGAGCAGGGTCATGAGTATATACCTTACCTGGTTTTAATAATTGATGAGTTTGCAGATTTAATAATGACCACAGGAAAAGAGGTTGAAACAAACATAGCGAGACTTGCACAAATGGCAAGAGCTGTTGGCATACACTTAATATTAGCAACACAAAGACCATCGGTAAACGTTATCACGGGATTGATAAAGGCAAATATTCCTGCAAGAATATCATTTAGAGTAACTAGTAAAATTGATTCCCGAACAATACTAGATTCATCTGGTGCTGAGCAATTAATAGGAAGAGGTGACATGCTGTTTTCTCAAGGAGGTGATTTAATAAGATTACAATGCGGTTTTGTCGATACACCTGAGATTGAAAAAATGGTTTCATTTGTTGGAAATCAAGTTGGATACACTTCACCATATATTTTACCCGAAATAATTGATCAGGAGATAAACACGGGGTTTGAAAATGATATTTCAGAGAGAGACCCACTTTTTAAAGAAGCAGCGGAAATAATTGTTAATGCTCAGCAAGGATCCGCATCTTTGTTACAAAGAAAAATGAAATTGGGTTATAATAGGGCTGGAAGGATAATCGATCAACTTGAAGCTGCTGGAATAGTAGGACCATTTGAGGGCAGTAAAGCAAGAACTGTTAATGTTAAAGATCTCCTTGATTTGGATGAGTTTTTAAAATAATAATGAATAAATATTATAATTTATTTTTTTTTCTATTTTTTTTATCAATTGCTGCACAAAATGATGTTAAGAATATCAAAAAGATGTATGAATCCATTAATTCATATAATCTTGACTATTCTCTGATTATATCAACTCAAAAGGATAACCTAGATGTAAAAATAATTGAAGAATCCGGGACAATGTTTGGAAATAATTCTTCTTTCAAAATTAAACATGAGAATATTGATGTAATTAGTGATGGAAAGAAAATTTATAATATAATTCACAATACTAAAGAAATAAACATAACAGAAAACTCAGAAAATAATCTTTGGAATCCTATTTATATTTTTAAAAATTTTCTTGAAAATATTAACTCAGATTTAGTTACACAAAAGAAGGACTACATTCAAGTAAAATTTTTATTACCAAACTTAGATAGAACTTACACTTTTTTCTTAGATAAAAATTATAATATTTTTAAATTAGAACTCACTACAAAGGAATCTAAATCAAAAACAACAGTTTTGATTAATAAACTTCTATTTACAAACGAAACTTTCAATATCAATTTTGATAATTCTATGTACAAAGACTACTATTTAAATTACCTATGAAAGTACTTGACAGATATATTTTATATTCTTATTTGACAAAATTTATTAGTTTTTTCGTCATCATCATGATTGTTTTTATTTTCCAAACTATTTGGATGTTTATAGATGACTTAGCAGGTAAAGAACTTGATGCAGAAATATTATTCAAGTTTATTCTATATTATTGCCCCAAATTGATTCCATTAGTTTTGCCATTGACAGTTCTTTTGGCTTCAATAATGACATTTGGAGATTTAGCCGAAAACTATGAGTTTGCTGCGATCAAATCATCTGGAATTTCTTTATTCAGATCAATGAAAGGTTTACTGTTTTTTAATACAATACTTTGTTTTTGTGTCTTTTTTATCTCCAATAATCTGATTCCTTATTCAGAGTTCAAGTCATATAATTTGAGAAAAAATTTAGCAAAGGTTAAACCTACTCTTGCTATAAGCGAGGGCATTTTCAATAATCTAGGAAACATGAATATAAAGGTTGAAGATAAGTATGGAATAAATAACAATAATTTAAAAGATGTTATTATTCATAAAACAAATAAATACAATGATAATTTAACAGTTATAAAGTCTGAAACTGGACAACTGATTTTTGATGAATCACTTGATGTTTTAAATATTGTTTTGGTTAATGGATACAGATATGAAGAAATATTAACGGAAGGAACAAATAATGAAGAGTTTAAACCACATACAACAATTAAGTTTGACAAGCACACAATTGTTTTCGATTTAAAGGAGTTCTATGCAGTTGATTTTAGTGAAGAAAAATATAATAATACTTTTCGTATGCAAAATATCAATCAACTTAAATATAGTGTTGACTCTCTAGAAAAAAAACTAGCACAACAATACACTAATTTCAGTGAGAGTTTTTATAAGAGAACAGGTTTATATAGTTTTCAAACAAACTATAAAGGTTCAGGTGATATCAATAAAATTAATATTGATAATCACAATGCTATTCTAAACGATTTTGAAGAAAGATACAGAAAACCAATTTTAAAATCTATTCAAAGAAATATTGAAAATCAAAGAGTTACACTCTCAACTCAAAAGACAAATTTTTTTGTTAGAAATAAATTAATCAATCTTCACAAATTGAGTTATTATGATAAATTTGCTATTTCTTTGTCACCACTTATTCTTTTTATATTGGGATCATCATTGGGAGCAATAATAAGAAAGGGAGGGTTTGGTTACCCAGTGGTTTTTGCTTTAATGATATTTCTGATTTATCATTTCATTGGAACTTTTTCTAAAAATGCTGCGGAGGATGGCACAATTAGTGCAACGTTCGGAAGTATAATTTCAACATTAATAATATTTCCCTTGTCAATCTATTTATTTAGAAGAGCAAGCATGGATAAAGAAATATTTAATATTGAATTTTTTAGTTCAAAAATTCTGAAGTATTTCAGTTTAAAAAAATGAAAATAAAATTAAACACCATTTCTGAGGCAATTGCAGATTTCAAAGATGGAAAAGTATTGATTGTGGTTGATGATGAAAACAGAGAAAATGAAGGTGATTTTGTTTTTCCAGCACAAATAATAACAAAAGAAATTGTAAATTTTATGATTAAAAATGGAAGAGGATTGGTGTGTGTACCCATGACATCTAAAAGATGTAAAAAATTATTATTACAACCAATGGTTACAAAGAATACTGAAGTTATGGATACTGCTTTTACAGTTTCTGTAGACCTTAAGGGAAACGGAGTTACGTCTGGAATATCAGCCAGTGATAGGTCAAAAACAATTCAAGCATTGGTTAATTCAGACACAAAACCTAATCAATTAACTAGACCAGGACATGTTTTTCCACTAGTTGCAAAAGATGGAGGAGTTTTAAGACGCTCTGGACATACAGAAGCTGCCGTAGATTTGGCTAGGATAGCCGGATTTTTACCTGCAGGTGTAATATGTGAAATCATGAATGAAGATGGGTCCATGGCAAGACTACCTGAATTAATAAAAGTTGCAAAAAAATTTAATTTAAAAATAATATCGATTGAAGATTTGATTGCCTATCGAATGAAACATGACACTTTAATTCAAAAGATTGATGAGACAACATTAGATATTTTAAATAATAACTTTAAACTACATGTTTTTAGTCAAGTCAATTCTGAAAAAATTCATTTTGCATTGACGCTTGGTTCATGGAAAAAAAACTCACCTGTTTTGACTAGAATGATTTCAACTGACTCCATAAACAATTCTGTAAACAGCTTGCACAACCAAAATGATGATGAATTAAATCGTTGTATAAATTTAATTATCAAAAATAAAGTTGGGTCAATTATTTTTATAAATCAGAGTAATGAAAGCACTGTTATTCTTGAAAGTTTAAGCAAGCTAGGTAACAAAGAGATCAAGAAGCCTTTATCCTCCTCAAATAACAAAAAAATGGACTCAAAAGACTTTGGAATTGGTGCTCAAATTCTGGGAAATTTAGATATATCGAAAATAAACCTTTTAACGAACAGAAATAAAATCAAAAGAGTTGGATTAAGTGGTTACGGACTTGAAATCCTTAAAAGAGTTAAATATTAAAAAAACCACAATTTAAATGATAATAACACTACTGTAATTATTAAAAAAATTCTTATAACACCTTCCCCTTTTTTTACACTGTAACGACTTGCCCACCATCCACCAAAAAGAGTTCCAAATCCTAGAGAAAATCCATATCCAAAATCAACAAGGTCATTAAAGAAAAAAGTCAAAAACGCTCCAATGGTATATATTAAAATTACAACAGATTTTGTAGCATTCACCTTGACTAAATTCATCCTATTATAAATACTCAAAAAAAGCATAATAACTAAACCTATCCCAGCGTTTACAAATCCCCCATATATTCCTATAATAAAAAAAACAATGCAGGATATGACTAAATTTTTACCTGTCAATCTTTCAGGTAAGTTACCCTTTAGTATTTTAGGACTAAATAGAATTAGTAAAGTAACTATTATCATAATTATTGATAAAATTTTATTAAAAATTTTATCATCAATATCAGTTGCTAAGTTAGCTCCTAAGAGTGATCCAAATAGAGCAAATATCCCAATATAAGCACTAAATGGGTATGTTGATATTCCTTTACTTCTGAATCCTACGTTAGCAGATAGGGCAGTTAATATAAGAGCAATTCTATTTGTTCCGTTTGCAACATTTGATGGCAAACCTAAAAAAATTAATATAGGAAGTGTAATCAACGATCCGCCACCAGCCATTGTATTGATAACACCAACAATACATCCAACCAAAATTAAAGCTGGATAATGCCAGAAATTATCAAATATTAAATCCATAATGATTTTGACTTAATGTAATAAAGTATTTTTTATTTAAATATCAAAGATTTGTTAATTATATTTGCTTCCCAATGGAGAGATGGCAGAGTGGTCGAATGCGGTGGTCTTGAAAACCATTGAGGGTAACACCTCCGGGGGTTCGAATCCCTCTCTCTCCGCACAAACCTTGTGAACAAAAGGTTTTTTGTTAATTACTTAATAATTAAAACCCATAATTACAAAACATAAATCTTTATTTTTGCATATGCTTTCCGAAAAAGAAAAAGTTCTCATAAAAAAAGAGGAAACATTTTGTTCAAATACCTACCATCCTCTGCCTGTTGTATTAAAAAAAGGTAAAGGAGTTTATGTATGGGACATTCATGGAAAAAAGTATTTTGATTTTTTGTCATCATATTCAGCTGTAAACCAGGGTCACTGTAACGAAAAAATTTTAAAAGCATTTTTGAAGCAGTCTAAGAAATTAACTCTCACATCCAGAGCGTTTTACAATAATGAACTGGGAAATTCACTTGAGTACATAACATCTATTTTTGGATATGACAAAATGCTCCCGATGAATTCTGGTGCTGAGGCCGTAGAGGCAGCTTTAAAAATTTGTAGAAAATGGGGTTATGAAATTAAAAAAGTTGCCAAAAATAAAGCAAAAATTATTGTTTGTAATGGGAATTTCCATGGCAGAACAACAACAGTTATTTCATTTTCGTCAAGTAAAGAAAGCAAAGAAAATTTTGGACCACTAACCCTTGGATTTGAAATAATTGAATACAATGACACTAAGGAGTTGGAGAGAGTATTCAAAAAAGATAAAAATATTGTAGGTTTTTTAGTTGAACCAATCCAGGGAGAAGGAGGTGTAGTAGTTCCAGACAATGGTTATCTTAAAAACTCGAAGGCATTGTGTGAAAAATATAATGTTTTATTTATTGCAGATGAAATCCAAACAGGGATTTGCCGCACAGGAAAAATGTTAGCATGTGATCATGAAAATGTCAGACCCGATATAGTTATTTTAGGAAAGGCACTCTCTGGTGGATTTTACCCTGTCTCATGTGTACTCACAAGTTCCGACATAATGCGTGTTCTAAAGGTTGGGCAACACGGCTCAACATTTGGGGGAAATCCTCTAGGCGCTGTTGTTGCAAAAGAATCAATAAAATTTGCTGTTGATAGAAATTTATCTAAAAATGCAACAATAATGGGTGACTTATTTAGGGATAATTTAGAAAGACTGAAATTAAAACACAAATTAATAAAAAATATAAGAGGAAAAGGATTATTAAATGCTATTGTTTTAGATTGTGAAGAGACTTCAAAAATCCCATGGAAATTATCTTTGAAAATGCGTGATAATGGTGTCTTAGCTAAACCAACCCAGGGAAATAAAATAAGGTTTGCTCCACCATTAATAATAAATAAAAAGCAAATATTGAGGGCTATTAAGTTGATTGACACAAGTTTTTCAGAACTAAAAAATGAAAATTCAAATTAACAGTGAAACATCAACTTTAAAACAAGTTATAATTGGAAATGCTAATAATTTTAAATCTCCATCAAACTTTAGGGAGTTGTATGACCCAACATCCTTAGTTAACTATTTAAAAGGAAAGTATCCAAGCAAATTCCAACTGCAAAATCAACTTTTAAATCTCAAGAGTGTATTGGTTAAATATGAAGTCAAAGTAAGTGAACTTGATATAATCGATACAAATCAAATATTTGCAAGAGATTTGGGTTTCGTAATTGATAAAACGTTTTTTATCTCCTCCATTCTTCCAGATAGAGAATTAGAATTAAATGGGTTAAAAACAATTCTTAAAAATTTTAAAAATGTAATTAAACTTCCAAAAGATGCTCACATTGAGGGAGGTGATGTAGTTGTTGATAAAAATCATGTTTTTATTGGTTATTATGATAAAAAAGATTACAGAAATCAAATTACGGCGAGAACCAATAAAAAAGCAATCAAAATAATAAGTGAGACAATCAGAAATAAAGAAATATTTCCAATTGAGTTAATAAAGTCGTCTATATTACCATCAAAAAATGCTCTGCATCTTGATTGTTGTTTTCAACCTGTCTCCAACAATAAAGCTGTAATATGTAGAGAAGCTTTCACAAATAAAATTGAACTTGATTATTTAATATCATATTTTGGAGATAAAAATATCTTTAATGTAACATTGAAAGAAATGTCTAAGTTATATTGCAATTTCTTTTCAATTGATCAAAATACTGTTGTAACCGACAAGAGATTTACAAGATTAATTGATTGGTTTTATAATATTGGTATGAATGTAGAGAAAGTTAACTTCTCTGAAATATCTAAACTTGGTGGTTTATTTAGATGTTGCACCTTACCTCTGATAAGAGAAAAAAAATAAAAAATAAAGTTTGGCTTGTTTATTGATGTTGTAAAGGAAATGAAAAAAATTATTTTACTTATTTTATTTCCTGTTCTAACGTATGGTCAAGCAAATGACAATTCTATGATTGGAACAAATATCGGTTTGGATTTAGCTTACATAAAAAGAGAACTTTCTATGCCATACAAATCCAATAGACTCAATATTGATGGAAACAAGTATTTTTTTAAAAAACCATCTAATGCTACACTAGTATTAACAGAAGAAGAAACACCAGTTAATGTAATTACAAATTATAATTTACTCGAGCAAAGTTTTGATGTTTTTGATGGTACCGAAACCTTAAAACTTTTACCCAATAAAATTAAAAAAGTAATTTTTCCCGATAAAGAGTTTATTTCAATCAATGATAAATTTTATGAGGTTATTGAAATAAATGATAACTTTTCGCTTCTGGCTGATACCTACCTTGAAATTTATTTCCCTGAATACACCCCAGGGATACAAGATAAACCTGATCCAAAATACCGTAAAAAAAATTCTGTCTTCTTATACTACAAAGACAGATTTAATTACGTTGAAAGAAGAAAAAGTTTTTTAATATCGATGTTTGATAAAAATATCGCTAAAGAGGTTAATTCCTTCATGAAAAAAAATAAGATATCTCCTCGCGATAATGATGAACTTAAATCCTTATTTATTGAATTTCATCCTTCACTAAATAGATAGTTCTAAAAACTTTTTAGCTCTATTATTAATTTCTTTCCAATTATTAGTTTCAATCAGTGTTTTTTCAGCAATCCAAGATCCCCCTATTGCAATTACACTATCAGATTTAGAATATTTTTTGAAATTAGTTTGATTAATTCCACCAAGAACAACGTATTTTAAATCGAGGTGTTTAAAAGGGTTATTTATTGTGTTTAAATAATCTATTCCACCCAAATTTTCTGCTGGAAAAAATTTAAGTTTATTAATTCCTTGTTTAACTGCTGATGAAATGTCAGTTGGTGTTGAAATTCCTGGTATAAAATTAAAGTCTAATTCAATAGATTTTTGAATGATTTGGGCATCAGTAGAGGGTGAAAGACCAAAGTTTGCTCCAACCTGCTTAGCAAAAATTAGATCATCAATAGTTAAAATTGTTCCTATGCCTACATTCATAGGTATTTGTGAATTGACTATATTATCAACAGATTTTTTTGAAGAATCAGTTCTTAAGGCAATTTCAATATTTCTAATTCCTGAGTCATACAAGCATTTTACTAAATCAATTGCTTTTTTTTGGTCATGAATAACCAAAACAGGAAGAATCTTATTATCAACAAGCATTTGTGTTTTTAAAGTTTTTTATTTCTGCATCGTTAAATTTATTAATATCTCCTCTGAAAGTATGTGCTATTGCAAAAGAAGATGCAGAAAATGAAATAATTTTTTCAATATCCCATCCAGAGATTATGCCATGCATAGTAGCTCCAAGAAATGAATCTCCAGCCCCTACTCTATCAATTTGATTCACCTCATACACTTCACTCAAATAATTATTCAATTTTGAGTTTATAAGTGCTGCTAACTTATTTTCTTTACGTATAGTCATGGAAATAAAGGGTATTTTATAGATTTTCAAAAGTTCCTTGACAGTTATCTCTGTCTCATCAAAAATATCATCACTGTAATCAATATTAATTTCCAAAATTTCTCTTAACGTATTTGAACTGGTAAATAGAAAATCAACACTATTTAATATTTTTTTTGTAAATATTCTACATTGACTCATAGACCATAAATTTTTTCTATAATTTATATCATAAATAATTTTCACATTGTTACTTTTTGCCAACTTTACCATATTTAATATATTTTCTTGACATTGAATAGATAAAGCTGGTGTAATTCCTGAAATCAAAAGATATTTTATTTTTTTAAAAGAATTTGAAAGGATAGTTTTAGGAATAGAGTACAAAGAAAAACTGCTATTGGCACGATCATAGGAAATTTTAGTGGGATTATTATTTTTTCCTGGTATTGTGTAATAAACACCTAATCTGTTTTCATCAAAGTTAAGGTTACAGTC
>TARA_B100000963_G_scaffold65360_2_pt1 | contig 38869 bp, 39 predicted proteins | sample TARA_B100000963 | Tara Oceans TARA_B100000963 (sample SAMEA2622097) | marine metagenome | biome: marine biome (ENVO:00000447); feature: surface water layer (ENVO:00002042); material: "saline water (ENVO:00002010), including plankton (ENVO:xxxxxxxx)" | depth 5 m | reverse complement strand
AGAGAAGAAAATAAACGCCTGAAAATGGAGAAAGAGATCCTAAAAAACAGCCTACATTGCGCCCCATCCCCCATCTGACTAGAAACACGTGTAGATCTATACTATTTGGTAACCGGATAGTGGTCGTACGCCTTTTGGAGATATAAATCCCGTTAAAAAACCTGACCCAGGGAAAGCTGCGGACCCGATGTTGGTGGCATAGACCCCGTTTAGGAAAGTGATTAATCCGAGTTCCCATCCGGTTATTTCTAATAGAGTGAGGTCATCATGTCAAAGTCAAAAGCAAAATCGCAGTCACTTCCTGTGATCAACCCTGACGCTGCCGGGATTGATATTGGAGGAAGTTTTCATGTTGTTGCCGTTCCACCGGAGCGGTGCGACGAGTCGGTTCAAACCTTCAAAGCATTCACCGGTGATATTCACAATATGGCCCGCTGGTTAGCAGAGTGCGGGATCAAAACCGTAGCAATGGAATCAACGGGAGTGTATTGGGTTCCGGTGTATCAAATACTGGAAGAGCATGGATTTAACGTTGTCCTCTCTAATGCCCGTGATACTCGTGCAGTCCCAGGCAGGAAAACAGATGTTGGAGATGCGCAATGGATACAAAGGTTGCACGCATGCGGTTTGTTAAAAGCGAGCTTCAGACCTGAATCCACCATTGCTGAACTCCGGACATACATGAGAGTGAGAGAACGACTTCTGGATTATGCCGCTGCACACATCCAGCATATACAAAAAGCACTGACGTTTATGAATATCCAGTTGAATATCGTTGTGTCTGATATTACTGGTGTTACCGGAATGAAAATTGTCAGAGCTATCGTTGGTGGCGAATACAACCCTGGTGTATTGGCCAAATTCCGAGACCCACGCTGCAAAGCAGATGAATCTACGATATGTGCTGCACTTAATGGCAATTATCAGCCAGAACACTTATTTGCACTTCGACAGGCTGTGGTTATGTATGACGCTTACCAAGTGCAAATTGATGAATGTGATATACAAATTGAATCGGTACTCGACAAACTCTGCCTGGACTCAAAAGAGCCAGAAGTACCTATCCCAAAAGCAAAACACAGAACAAAACAACCCAATGCACTCAACTTTAATGTGAGGGAGAAGCTCTACCGACTTATAGGTACCGACATCACTCAGATCCATGGTTTAGGTCCTTTTCTGGCATTAAGGCTAATATCTGAATGCGGTACAGATATGAACAAATGGGCGACTGAAAAGCACTTTACTTCATGGTTGACGCTATGCCCTGGTTCCAAAATCAGTGGAGGTAAGGTCATGTCATCACATTCGAGAAAAAGTAATAACCGTGTTGTCGCACATCTTCGACTGGCAGCGACAACGGTTGGCCGCTCTGATACTGCACTGGGTGCATTTTACCGGCGACTTTCATCCAGAATAGGTAAAGCAAAAGCGGTTACTGCAACAGCAAGGAAAATAGCCATATTGTTCTACAACGCGATGAAATATGGCACTAAATACGTCGATCCTGGCGCAGCCTACTACGAGGAACGTTACAAAGAAAGAGTACTTAAAAATCTAAAAAGACAAGCCGACAAGATGGGTATGTGTCTGCAAGTAAAAGAAGAATGTGTTTCTTAGGAATGCCACACTGAAAAAGATACTACCACGCTTTCGCCAGCGGGCTTAGCTAGCAGCCAGAGCCTGACTAACGCGATCGTAAAACCCCGAGCCAGCTTAAGCTCAAAAGTCATCCGGCTTTATATCCTGCTAATTTACCTTTTTACCAGCCGTTAAATATTACGGGTCGTTCCAGATACAGATACCGGGCTGCCTTTTTCCTCAGACAGGCTAACCCTGATCACTGAAGGTGCTCCCATATCTTCGCCCTGACGGATAGTAAACTGACCGTTGTGGGGCCATTTGGCATCCCGCAGATAACCGGCAAAGGCAGCCGCTGCAGCGCCGGTAGCCGGGTCTTCGATAACGCCACCCGAGGCAAAAGCGTTTCTGACTACAAACACCTGCGGACTCTCAATATACACCAGCATAATGGTTACCAGCCCCAGCGCCTCCATAACAGCTTTACCCGCCGTCAGAGAGTACGCCATGCTGGCCAGAGTTTGCCTGCTTTGCAGCGGCAATACAATGTGGTTTGAACCACCATGAATATAAGCCGGAGATAATCGTGCGTCGAGATCCTGTTCAGACAAGCCGAAAAGGTTAAGCACCTGAGTAAGCTCATCTTTGGTAACCGGCCGACTATGAGTAGGTGGTGACGTTAGCGTAGCCGCCACGCCTTGTTCGGTTTGTACTGTATTAACGGCTATTTCAGCGCTGTTAATTGTGAGTTTATACTCGCCGACTCCTGCATGTTCACCTAACACCGCGCCAAGCGCTATGGTGGCATGGCCGCAAAATGGCACCTCGGATTCAGGCGAAAAATAACGTACCCGCCAGGCAGATTCATCCTCTGCAAGAGGATAAGCAAAGGCGGTTTCTGAATACCCCACCTCTGTTGCAATGCTGCGCATCTCACTTTCTGTCAATGGGTCTTTAAGTAACACCACACCGGCGGGGTTGCCACCTTTGTTCCCATCGCTGAATGCGGCTATACGTTGTACGTTCATAACTGTTCCTTACGCGGTAAATTAATGGGCTGATAGTTTTATAGAATATCACTGGCTACACTCTATTTTCACTGCCATTTGACAACCCTATCCTTGCCTTTTCCTTTCATGTACAGGTAAATTCGATGAATAACCTTTAATTTGAAAATCAGTTATGACAAAACAGATTGACCACCTCGATAAAGCCATTTTAACTGTGCTGGATAACAATGCCCGATTAAGTCTGGCAGAAATAGGTAAAGCGGTAGGCCTATCCGGGCCCGCCGTTGGCGAGCGAATGAAAGCGTTGCGACATAAAAGCATTATCGATGGTTTTGGCGTGCGGCTGGATATGCGAGCGCTGGGTTACAGCATTCAGGCGCTGGTAAGAATAAAGCCGAAGTCGGGGCAAATAAGAAAAGTGGAAAAACTGATTAGCGACGAGCCCCGGTTTATGGCCTGCGATCGGGTAACCGGTGAGGACTGCTTAATCGCACGCCTCGCCCTGCGGGATATCGCAGAACTCGATGACATTATGTTTCCGTTGCACGAATGTGCCGATACCAACACCTCTATCGTTAAATCATCGTTGTTCGAGCCCCGGCTGCCGCAGATCAATATCACTAAAGCGGCCCGCTAATGTTTATTGCCCGTTCGGGGTGATTGCTGTTCAGGAAGTTGGTTAAGTCGTGTCGCCATTGAATCGGCTTCCTGCCTGATCACACGGTCTGCGTCAATATCACTGAGAGGCTCAAGCGTATCCCGCTTCAGATAGCCGTCAGTAATCATAGACAAATAACGGCCGCAGCAAACCCGCAAAAACGAAGTGAAGTTGCCAACGTCATGGTCGGCATCGAGTGACTCCAGATACAGTTTGGAAATCAACTGGCTCACGCTCAGTTCGTCCCGGCTGGCGATTTCCTGCAGCACATTCCAGAAAAAAGTCTCCATGCGGATGGAGGTCACTACACCGTCTATTCGCATTGAACGGGTAGTGCTTGTCCACAAAGATGGCTCGGCATTAATGAATAATCCGCACACAGACTTCTCCCTCTATTTTACTTAAAGCAACGCCATAAACTGACTCAACAGAGCCGGGTGAGCCGGCCAGGCCGGGCCTGTTACCAACTTACCGTCGGTAACGGCTTCATCCATATTCAAGGCAACATAAGTGGCCCCTGCCAGTTTTATTTCCGGCTCGCACGCCGGGTAGGCAGAAACTTGCTTGCCTTCCAGCACACCGGCCGCAGCCAGTAACTGCGGGCCATGACAAATCGAGCTAACCGGTTTGTCCGCAGTAAAAAACGCTGTTACCAACGCCATGACATCCGCATTCAACCGCAGGTATTCTGGCGCCCGGCCGCCGGGAATATACAGCCCATCATAATCTTCGGCCTTAACGTCTGCAAAAGTGGCATTTAGCGTAAAATTATGGCCTGGCTTTTCGGTGTAGGTCTGATCGCCCTCAAAATCGTGGATTGCCGTTTTAATGGTATCCCCTGCCGATTTATCCGGACACACCGCATCCACCTGATGGCCACAGGCCAGCAGGGTTTGAAACGGCACCATGTTTTCGTAGTCTTCGACAAAATCACCCGTGATCATCAGAATCTTGCTCATAGTGTTACCTCGATAATAAGTTAACGAATGCTGGTTGTTATACAAACACAGTTACATCACGGGCAGGTAACAACATAGTACTACATGATTAATATGCGTATGGAAAAGCGGAAACGTCAGGGAGATGTAAGCACCTCCCTGGTGGTCAATCAGGCCTTAAGCTCAACGTTAAAATAGCTGATAGCCAGCTGTTGAGCCCGGCTATTCACTTTTGCGGTTGTTTTCTCACGTAACCCGATATACAGGTCAATGCAGGCTTTAAAGGCCGGGATAAGGGTATCTCTTTCAGCCGTAGCAACCGTTTGTTTGAGCTCAGCGGCAAATGCCGGCAGGCGATTTTCGATGGTACGTACTCCAGATGGAGTGAGCCCTGCCTGTTGTAATGCCAGCGGCGATAACACCACAGTACGTAAGAAAGATAAAAACTCCAGTGCTTCGAAATATTCCCCACGGGCAATTTTGCCTGCGCCGTAGTGCAACCAAATCCAGAAACGATCTTCTATCCACTGACAATCCGGTTGCGGATACCCATACTCAGTGCTGGCGTAAATATCGGAAAGCAAAGAGGAGCGCTCCCAGATAACCAGTGTATTGTCGACCCGCTGTGCGGCATCCGCTAGCGACACAAATTTAAAATCGACGTGTACGAGCGACGGGTTACTTTGAGGCAACTCATACAGAGCAATAATCAGTCTCGGCTCCCCCACATGCTCGCCGGTAAAGCCTTCAACATAACCCGGTACAGCGTTTACCAGTTTAAATCGCTCGGCCATTACTTCATCTATAAACGCCGGTTCAATGGCGATAACCAGATCCAAATCACTGTATTGATCCATCTGATTGCTAGCGAACGAACCACTAGCGCCGATAGCATTTACGCGCTTATCGCCCGAAAAAATGCGAATAATGTCAGATAACAGCTGCTGATGCGCTGTGGGGAGGGTGCTTGGATATTTCATATTTTACCTATCAGGATTGATGTTAAGAACTGCCGGGGGCAGTTAGTGCGGTAAAATTAGCGCAGCATTACAACTTAAGGGATTTTGCTTCGCGATTCAATCAATCTAATTCACTTTTCAGGGCAAAAATTAAGGTCACCGAGTAACAGTAACGCTATCAGATAGCGGGAACAGGCACTTCAATTGCGGCTTAATATTATGGTAGTGTTGCACTAATAAGAACAAAAAATCATGTGATAAGGATTGTCCGTGCGAGGAATGGTTGTTGTAATAGGCGTAGCGCTGGTCGCCTGTGGACTTTGGTTTTATGCCACCGTGGAACCAGTTGATAATACTACTATTCTTACTGAAAATGCTTCCGACCAGGTTGCCATTAATTCATTGCCAAAGAAAAATGCGCTACCCGCTACTCGGGCTGATAATACGCCTGAAGAAACATTTATCCCCACAACCAACCGATGTGCGCAATTTCGCTACGACTTAAATCACACAAAAAGTAAATTTTTCGAACAAACCGACTTAACCCCTTACCTGGATAAAGGCTATTCCGCCGACGATATTACATTAGCTATAATACTTATGGATTCCAGGTTAAGTGCCGTTAGATGGCGGGACACTTATCGCAAACAATTCAGCCCGATTAATCAGGCCAATAAAATCTACGGCGGGCAAATAAAGTCAGACAATAGAGGTTGGATTAGCAGGAGCCCATTCGCGAGCGACGCGCGTACGCGCTGGGTGCTCAAAAAAGCGCGTGCAGGCGAAGTGCCGGTAGGAACACTCCCTGATGCATTACTCCCCGATGATGTTGCAACACTAATACTAAACCAATCCATTGGTGATGACACCATAAAGCAATTTGCGTTAGCCCTGGACGATATCAACGCCTCACTGGGCGATGAGCAAGCTCTGGGGATGCTAAATATTCTGGATGCAGCCATCTGGGTTGGCCGCAATGATCTGGCCCGCTGGCTCATGAAACAAGGTGTTACGTTACAATCTGATCCTTTTATCGGTGGTCCACTGGATTTCGCCCTGGACCGCCTCCATCAATTGGTGGGAATGACGGGTTCAGGAGGCAAGCCTAAAGATGTCACTCGGCAGTTGGCTTTTATAGATTATCTTATAGGGCTTGAGCAGCAGGCCACGGTTGCGCCTTTTGAAAACGGTTATTTTGTTAACAACACGGGGCGCTCGTCCTACTTTTTCAAACCTGAAGGTGTTTCTTCCATACTGGAACGCTTCGGTTACAACCTATTCGCCATACCGAAGACAATTCCACCAACCAAAACTGCAAAAACAACGCAATTGATGGATGAGTTATCAGCTCAGCAGCAGACCTATGTTAGCGACAACGGTTATGCCACAGCCATTAAAAAACAAGCACAATGTAAAGATTATCGAGCCAATGTAAAACACCATTGGAAACCCATGTTTATAGACGTAGGTGAATCTGAGGAAACCGATAAATCGTTGTTTAATCGTGCTCCGGAGTTAGTCAGTTGCAGGCGTTCCTACCGGAACTTTAAGGATAAAAATGTTGGACGTACGTCAGAATTTCGTCCAATCATGACTTCAGGTATTAACGGTAATTATTCATCAGTCGCATCAGCATTAAATGCAGCCCCTGAATGGCTGCCATTGTTCACTCATCGTATGTTGGAACGTTGGCCAAAAAGATATCCTGAATTAGTGAACATGGGTCTGATCTCCGATGACTTAAATTACCTGTTTTTTGATGACGGTATTACCCGGGGCCTGACTGCTTCTACCCTGCATAAATTAAACGAATCAGGATTCGATCTGCATACCTTAGATCGCTACGGTCGCAGCTTGCTTTTTACCGCAATTCAGGCGATGAATCTGGAAGCTCTGACATTTCTGGTAGAACAAAATGTGCCTTATTACCAGCCCGGTGATGCACCAGATCCGCTCTATCAGGCGCTTTATTTTGCCGCTACTCGCGGGCATGAGCAAAACGCGTATGAAATCGTTTCACAGCTAATGAGCTATCAGCCCACCATCACCCAGGCACACCTTAACCAAATGCTGTTGCTAAAGCTTAGGTTTCGTCAAACCTATGACAACATCGTCGATGCTTTCCCTGCACTGGCCAGTGATGAAGACAGCGCGGTTTACCCGAAAGAAACCTGCAGACTGTAACTCCCACCTCTAATCCATGACTTCAATTGAAAACTAACGCGATGTTATGCAGCTAGTCGAATCGCCCTTTTGATTCGCTATATCATCCCAATATCTCCTGGGATGCAAACTAACAGGTATTTTCATGACTGAATCCTTGCCCCTGTCGATTCTCGACCTCGCCCATGTTGCCGAAGGCAGTTCCGTACGCGACGCCCTGCTGCGCAGTCAGGCCATCGCACAAACCGCTGAGCAGGCCGGGTTTACCCGTTACTGGCTGGCTGAACACCATGGTATGCGGGCTGTTGCGAGTGCCGCCACAGCGGTGCTGTTATCAAGCGTAGGTGCAGTCACCAACCGTATTCGTATTGGCTCTGGTGGTGTTATGCTGCCCAATCATGCGCCACTGGTGATTGCCGAACAATTTGGCACGCTTGCCGAGCTTTATCCTGACCGGGTAGATTTAGGGTTAGGCCGGGCGCCGGGTACTGATATGGCCACCGCCCGCGCGCTGCGCCGCGATATTCAGGGCGATGCCGAGCGCTACCCTGAGGATGTCGCTGAGCTTCAGCGACTGCTGGGCACGCCCGAGGACGGCCAAAAGCCTATTGCTGTGCCCGGCGCCGGCACTCACGTGCCAGTCTGGTTACTTGGTTCCAGTTTATATTCAGCTCAACTGGCAGCCCACATGGGATTGCCGTTTTCCTTTGCATCGCACTTCGCGCCCGACATGCTCGGTGATGCCATTAGTATTTACCGCGCAAACTTTAAACCCTCTGCGCAGTTGGCCGAGCCCTATGTGTCGGCGGGTGTGATGGCGGTTATCGGCGATAGTGAAGACCACGCCAAGCAGTTGTTTACCTCGGTACAGCAACAGTTTGCTAACTTGCGTCGGAACGCCAACAAGCCTATGCCCCCCCCTGCGGAAGACATTCGCCTTGAGCTTAACGAAATGGAAATCCGCGGCATTAATAGTACGCTGCGTTACGCGCTGGTGGGCGATAAGGCTGCGGCAGAGGAACAGCTTAATCGGTTTGTGGCAGCATTCGGCGTAGATGAGGTGATTATTTCCTTTCCTATTTTCGAGCAAGCCCGGGTATTACAGGCTATAGAGGCAGTAGGTTCTATGCACATCAAATCACCGGCAATATAACAAGGTATTCATCGAACTGAATTTCTGTCACTCAGTTAGCGCCATCAGGATGGTTATTTATTAACCAATGAGCTATATTTTGCTACGCAGACATACATTGTCTCACGCAATCTGGCATATTGCCGATGGACTGGGGACAGAACACGATGGATACGTTCGATACTTTTATTATTGCAGTAGGTGTAGCACTGGTTTTAGTGGGGCTTTACCTGTTTATCTCCGGTAAACAGGGCGACGGCTCCCGCAATAGCAATGTGGAAGGTTTTGGCATCAAGATTAATGTCAGTAACCCTTCCATCATTCTGGTTGTCATTGGCATAGGGCTTATCTTATTGCCCAAATTTTTACCCAATACCCCGGATTCTAATCCTTATATTCCGCCCGACCCAATCGACGGGCCTGGCCCTGGTACCGGGCCAGAACCCATCATCCCCGTGCAGCCTTCGGTGTATTATCCCGAAGGTGACTGGTATTTAGTGGGCTACACGCAAAATGGTGTCGATATTTCCATGGCAGTGGAAGCCAATGCCACCTTTAGCGCTAAGTCGTCTAACGGCGTGACCTGGCGAATGGAATTTGTTGCTACAGACATGTGGGGCAATATGTCACAGTATTTCTATTCGGGCACAATCTCCCACGCCGATGAGGGCTATTATTTCACCATTAAACAAACTAACGATCCGAGTATCCCAAGTGAAGTACGTTCGCCACTGATAATGAATCTTGAAGACAATGGCCAGTTACATCTTGAATACGCCATTGGTGTTAATAACATCATTATTCACTGGATGAAGTTGAGTTAAGGTAAATCTCAGCCATTTCAAGCCTCACTACAACGCCGTATAATGTCCAGCAGGGCATGACACTGGTCGTAAAAAGATACAGGACTGACGGATATGTGTTTGCTTACCTTAGTAAACTTCTGCTTTACTGTGACCTATAGAACACAATAAAACTGCCGGGCCTGGAACCAGGCAGGATCAGGAAGTGAAATGGCTGATAAGTCTGTTCAGAAATACACCGCCCCTGCCGGTGGCTGGGGTGCATTAAAAAGTGTCACCAAAAGCTGGATTGCCAGCGAAAAGCCGCTGAAAAACCTGCGCGCTATGCTCAAAACCAATCAGAACCATGGTTTTGATTGCCCGGGCTGTGCCTGGGGTGAATCACCGGAAAATGGCCTGGTTAAATTTTGCGAAAACGGCGCTAAAGCGGTTAACTGGGAATCCTCAGGTCGTCAGGTAGGGCCTGCATTATTTGAGCGTTACACCGTATCTAAACTTTTAGAGCACAGCGATTACTGGCTGGAAGATCAGGGCCGTTTATCCCACCCCATGCAGTACGATCCGGCAACGGATAAATATACTGAGATCAGCTGGGATGATGCCTTTGCTTTGATCGCGCAACATCTCAATCATCTGGCCAGTCCCGATCAGGCTGAATTTTACACCTCCGGGCGTACCAGTAATGAAGCAGCGTACCTGTATCAGCTATTTGTACGTGCATTTGGAACCAATAATTTTCCTGACTGCTCCAATATGTGCCACGAAGCCAGTGGCCATGCCATGAAACAGTCGGTGGGTGTAGGCAAAGGCACTGTAGTATTCGACGACTTTGCCAAAGCCGATGCGATTTTTGTTCTTGGCCAGAACCCGGGCACCAATCATCCACGCATGCTCGAACCGTTACGGGAAGCCGTTGAGCGAGGCGCTCAGGTGGTTTGCTTTAATCCGCTTAAAGAGCGTGGTCTGGAACGTTTTCAGCATCCGCAACATCCGCTGGAAATGTTAACCAATGGCGATGCCCCCACTAACACAGCGTATTTCCGCCCGGCCTTAGGTGGCGATATGGCGGTCATGCGCGGTATTGCCAAATGCCTGCTGGAATGGGAAAGAGAAGCCCAGGCCAATAAACGTCCGGCGATATTTGATCACGATTTTATTGCCCGTCATACCAACGGCCTTGATGATTATCTGGCGCTGGTTGATGCCACTTCCTGGCAAGACATTGTTGAACAGTCGGGGCTCAGCAAAGACGATATTTACCTGGCGGCCAGCATGTACTGCAGGGCTGAACGGGTAATAATGTGCTGGGCCATGGGGATCACCCAGCATAAGCACTCGGTTGCTATCATCCAGGAAATTATTAACGTCCAACTGCTGCGCGGCAATGTGGGCAAGCCAGGGGCGGGATTATCGCCGGTGCGAGGCCACAGCAATGTGCAGGGCGACAGAACCATGGGTATTGATGAAAAGCCACCGCAATGGTTGCTCGATGCCCTGGAGGAACGCTTTAAGTTTTCAGTCCCCCGTGAGCCAGGCCATAACGTGGTACAGGCTATTCAGGCCATGGAAAAGGGGCGCGCTAAAGTCTTTATTGGCATGGGCGGAAACTTTGCTCAGGCCACCCCGGACACACCGCGTACGCATGCAGCGCTTAAGCAATGCGACCTTACGGTACACGTCAGCACCAAACTCAATCGCTCACATTTAATTACCGGTAAATCTGCGCTGATTTTACCCTGTCTGGGTCGCACCGAAGCAGACATTCAGGGCGGCCAGCCCCAGGGCGTGACGGTAGAAGATACCTTTTCGATGGTACATATTTCCTATGGGCAACTGCCGCCGGGCTCAGCGCTGTTACGTTCAGAGCCAGCGATTGTGGCAGGTATGGCTAAAGCTGTGCTGGGCAATTACCCGGTAGACTGGGACGCGCTGATTAACGATTACAGCCGCATCCGCGAGTTGATTGCCGATACCATCCCCGGCTTTACCGGCTTTAATGAGAAGTTATCCCAACCCGGCGGATTTCATTTACCTAACCCGGCGGCTGAGAGAACGTGGCGCACGGCCGACCAGAAAGCCGGGTTTGCTGCCAATCCATTACCCGGGCAGTTACTCACTGCACAATTACCTGCCGGAGAAACGCCGGATCTTATTTTGCAAACTCTGCGCTCACACGATCAATACAATACCACTGTCTATGGCCTTGATGACCGCTATCGGGGCGTATTTGGCCAGCGCTATGTGGTGTTCGTTAATCCGGAGGACATCAACCGGCTGGGCTTTAGCGAAGGCGATAAGGTCGACATGATTTCCCTGTGGCATGATGGCAGAGAACGTTGCGTGGAAGGTTTCACCCTGGTGGCTTACGATATTCCTCAGGGGCAGGCCGCAGCTTATTTTCCGGAAGCCAACGGTCTGGTACCATTGGAGAGTTATGGCGATGAGTCATTCACGCCTACCTCCAAATACATTGCTATTAAACTTATAGAAGCACAGCCTGATAACCGCATCCCGGTTTCTCAAAACTAGCCTGAATTACCGGCTACTGAGCTATGATACACCCTGGGGGCGCTGTGGTGGGGTAAATGGATTAAGTTAAGCTGATACCGTTTAGCCCACTCCACAGCCATGGTGGTAGGAGCAGATAAGGTGACCAGGGTTGGCAAACCAACACGAATAGCCTTTTGCACCAACTCCAGCCCGCAACGACTGGTCAGCACCATAAACCCATTCGTTAAAGGGGTGTCGGATAAAGCCAGCGCACCAATCAGTTTGTCCATGGCGTTGTGGCGGCCAATATCTTCACGGCACAATGTAATGCGACCCTCGTTAGTCACAAAAAATGCGGCATGCTGGGCGCCACCTGAATGCAGAGCCTGTTGATATTCACGGATACGATGACGAAGGTTGGTGAAGGCACACACTTTTGGCAAGGGCGCATCAGGTAATATGAAAAGTTCAGGTAACGCTGATTTCAGCGCATCTGTACCGCAGATACCGCAGCCCGAACTGCCAGCCAGGCGGCGTTGATAAGACTTCAGTTGCCACTGGGCACGAGGACTAAGCTGCACATCAGCAACCCCCTGCTCGCTTTCAAAGGTCACACTGATGCTACGAAACTGGCCCGGCGAATCAATAACGCCCTGAGTCAGGCTAAATCCAACCACAAAATCCTGCACATCATCGGGGCTAACCATCATCACCGCATAACTAATGTCGTTATAGCTGATAGCCAGGGCACACTCGGTTGGCAGCGCACTCTCTTCTTCCAGTTGCTGTGCACTGACGGTCTGGTAGCGATACACTTCAGCGGTCTTTGCTCGATCTGCCATGGTCAGGATTCATATGGTTAGTCTTAATTGGGATGATAGTATAATCAGGCAGGGTTAGACACAGGATTTTATCGAGAGACGACGACCTGTTATAAATACAGAGCGTTTTCGGCAGGCATTAAAAAAACGATGACCGAAGTCATCGTTTTCTCTGAATTTTGAGTTTCCTTCTCAGCGATCCCTTGCGACTAAAATCTTCCCGATTAAAATCCGTATACGCCCCTTTCCTTCTTTTCTCACATCATCCTGCGCGAGCTGTTCTCCCTGAACAGGTCCCTTTCCATTATTCCTGAATAAGCTGTACATCCTGCTACAGCATTCTCCATCCCGGAGTTGTCCTTTTCGGCCTTCCCGACCGGTCCTTTATCCTTAAACAGAGTTCCTTACCCTGTCTTACTCATCCTAAGCAATCCCAAGTTCATCCGTGTGTCTTCCTGACTCGTCGTGTTTCCTTGTGACACATTTATAGTACGCTTATGACTGAGGAACGCTAATCCACTCTGGGATTTTTTTGCGTCAACGTTGCCAGTCAAGACTGACAAAAACAAATTTATTTTATATTTTTCATAATGTTAAAAATTAAGCGACATTTTGAGCACAGACAAGGATCTACAATATCTCACAGCTTTGTAAGATATTTCGTACACAGGAAGAGGGGAATTGTCTTATCCTTTTGGCTAAGTTTCAGGCATCGATTACCTGAGTGCACAGAGGAATAGTTGTAGAGCGTTATAATGAGAAAATAAAAGATTGCCTATTTTGTCTCCATTTCGGTATAAGTATATCCAGGTGTTGCCTTAGCGCCAGAACAGGCAGCTATTACCAACAAGCATTTGTGAAAACGGACTTTATTAATGACTTCATCCACTCCCATCAACAAAAAAACATTAATGCACGCTGCCCTGGCCGCCCTCAGTGCGGGCTTGATACTCTGGATAGTGAGACAAGAAGTAAATCTGTTGCTGATGCTTGGTGTTTTTAACCTGGTTTGGATAGTGAAGTGGTGTAAATCCATGCCAGACAGCACGATAAAGGACCCGGTAAAGTATGTAACGTTTAACAATGGTCAAATTCAGTTTGGCTCAACTTCAATACCGGCCCACAAAGTTACACGGGTGGCATTAGAAACCACGAATGAGCACTGCTATTTTTCCCTCCCCTATAATCCAACATCACCGGGAAATCCCCCGGGTTTTGTTTTTCCCGCTCGCAAAGCAGCGGAGTTCAAGCGCTATCTTCAGACAGAGTTAGGTGATATTCATTTTATCCATTAAGCAGTTTGTCCATTAGAGAGCTGTACTGGTAATAAATAAGTAATAACAGCCCTTTACGCTACGCACAGGAAGTTGCCAATTACCAGCTAACTGGCAAGCAAGTTACCAGTCACCCTGTTTTCACCCGTTCAGCACAAAAACAACAAAACAGCTAAATTTCATAGACTTAAAATAATTTAATCGGTAAATTTTAGTTTGGCACCCGTTTTGCTAAATATTGTTAATTAAAGAAATGCTAAAGCAGTAGCCATTACAATAAAGTTGTTGTTAACCATTTATACCAGCAACAACACACTAATAACTGTTCGATTTCGCAGTAAGGTAAAAACATGACACGTACACAAACAATAACCAGCGGCCTTCTACTCACACTTGCTACCACAGCACCGGCCTTTGCACATACTGGTCACGAAACGGTTCAGAATGCCTTTTTGGCTGGTTTGTCACACCCTATGATGGGAGTTGATCACCTTATTGCCATGGTAGCGATGGGCTACTGGGCGTCAGGTTTTGCAGGTAAACAATACAAAGCCATGCTTGCCGCATTTTTTGCATTATTGATTGGTGGTTTCTCATTAGGCTTAGCAGGTTTCAGCTTTTCGTTTATGGAAACGGGCATCGTACTGACATCTGTAATCACCGGCTTACTTATTGCTAAACGTAAAAATGTAACTCAGGGCCTGGCGGTTAGCCTGGCTGCCTGTTTTGCAATGTTTCACGGTTTTGCTCATGGTCTCGAGACCGCCGGCTCCGTCCCTTATCTGTTTGCTTCAGGTTTCCTCGTTACCAGCGCCACACTGGTAGCGGCGGGCTTTGCTGTGTCGAAACTGGTCTCGCGCAGCATCCCTTCTGCAAACAGAGTCATTGGGCTGGTAATTGCAATGATGGGAGTATCGTTGTTTTCAATTTAGGTGACCCACACCAATTATTGAATACCATGGGCAGGAGCCGATCTTAGGGTCGGCTCCTTTTTTGCGTTATTAAAACCGATGGCTTCATTTGATGCAGCGCTAACACACTAAAAGTCAGCACAACATTCATTATCCCAATAGCACCTTCCCGGATTATTGCTGTAAGCTATTATGATTAATTAATATGTAAGGCGTTCAGGGATGAGTGAGTCAGCCTTTTTCTATGAGCCTTTTCAAACCGTCTTTCGGTACTGATATGAAAACAGAAAAAGAAATTCTCGCTGAGTTTACAGCCCTTGTTTTTGAAAAGGGACAACCATCAGCCATGGATATTTTTGCTAAACAGAACCTATTAAAAGGATCTTTATCTTCTGTAAGGCTGGCAGCTAACGACGCATTAGAACTGTCTGCTTTAATGCGCCAGGATCAACAGAACAAGTTGAATCTTAAAATGAAGGAGAGCGGCCTACCTTCTCTCACCACGATGCATAATAAGGCATTCAGAGACTTTCTTAAGATCGCCAATCGGGGAATCATCAAAAAAGAACAAGAGTACCGGCTGGTGCGCTCTGTATCAGAAACAACCATTTTAAGTTTGGAACAACAGTCCGTTGCTTATAAATTGTTGGAGAGCTACGAACAAACACACAGCTAACAAAAAATTATGTCAGCGCTAGCAAATCCGTGGCAATTGCTCGCCCACCAGCATATCCAGGATGCGCTCTCCGCCAAAGTGAGTTTTCACCAGCACCCGGTTATAGTTCGACTCAATGACTTCACCAATAATGGCTGAATCTTTCCCGGCCGGATGATTGCGCATCGCCTCTATCACCGCCTCAGCTTTATCGGCCGGAACCGCAGCAACAAGTTTACCTTCATTAGCGAAGTACATTGCATCGAGCCCCAGGATCTCGCAGACACCGCGCACGGTATCTCTTACCGGGATCAGTTCTTCCAGCAAACGAATACTGACGGCGGATGACTCAGCGAATTCACATAAAACCGTAGCGACACCACCCCGGGAGGCATCACGAATGGCGTGAACGTCCGGACACACTTTCAACATAGTTTGGACTAACTCATTTAACGCCTGGCAGTCGGTTTCCAGCGTCACATCGAGCGCCAGATCACCGCGGGCATTAAGTATTGCCGCGCCATGATCGCCTATCAGTCCATTAACAATAATTTTGTCGCCGACCCGGCAGTTAGACGCTGAAATATCAACGCCTTCAGGGATCACCCCAATGCCACTGGTATTGATAAAAATTTTATCGCCTTTGCCTTTAGGTACCACTTTGGTGTCGCCGGTGACGATAGTCACTCCGGCCTTATCAGCGGCGGCTTTCATTGAGGCAACCACGCGTCGCAGTAGCTCAACATCGAGCCCTTCTTCTAAAATCATACCGCAGGACAAATACTTTGGGATCGCGCCAGACACAGCAATATCATTTACCGTACCATTTACCGCCAGCGAGCCAATGTCGCCGCCTGGAAACTCTACAGGGTCTACCACATATGAATCGGTGGTAAACGCCAGTTGTGCGCCACTTTGCATTAGTTCAGCCAGTTCAAAACGAGCCTGATCTTCCAGTTGCTCAAGGTCGGGGTTAGCGAAGGTCCCCACAAAAACATCTTCAATCAGATCGCGCATGGCTTTGCCGCCTGCGCCATGAGCCATTGTGATAGTTTTGGCCCGCAGGGTCCGTTTAGGTTTATTCATACTGCTTACTCGGTTGATGACACGGCTTGTTTTACGTCGATTTTGCCGTAGCTGTAGTAGGCGGAACAGGCGCCCTCGGTCGATACCATTAACGCGCCGATGGGCGTTTCGGGGTTGCACTGCTCGCCAAACAATTTGCACTCCCAGGGTTTGAGCACGCCCTTAAGCACTTCGCCACACTGGCAGGCTTTAGGGTCGGCCACATGAGCCGGCTCTACGGCAAATAAGCGTTCAGCATCAAATCGTGCGTATTTTTCACGAATACGCACGCCGGAATGGTCAATAGAGCCCAGGCCCCGCCACTCAAAGAATTCGCGAAGCTCGAACACTTCACCAACGGCTTGCAGGGCGTTGTTGTTCCCCTGCTCTGGCACAATTCGTTTGTACTGATTTTCCACCAGCGCCTTGCCATCACGGATTTGCTCTACCACCATCAGCATGGACTGCAGAATATCCAACGGCTCAAAACCGGCTATCACCAGCGGGCGTTTATAATGACTGGCAATAAAATCATAAGGCGCCTTACCAATTACCATCGACACATGACCAGGCCCTAAAAAGCCATCTATAACCATATCCGGAGAGTCCAGAATCGCCTTGATGGTAGGAATGATGGTGATATGGTTGCAGAACAGCGAGAAGTTCGTAATCCCTTCTCTATCTGCCTGTAATAGCGTTAACGCCGTGCTCGGCATGGTGGTTTCAAAACCCAGTCCGAAAAACACCACGTTTTTATGCGGATTTTTTCGGGCAATATTCAGTGCATCCATAGGGGAATAAACCATACGTACATCACAGCCATCAGAATTGGCTTGCTGCAGGCTTTTCTTCGAGCCTGGCACACGCATGGCATCACCAAAGGTCGTAAATATCACATCAGGCTGTTCAGCAATGGCAACGCAGTCGTCTACTCTTCCCATCGGCAATACACAAACCGGGCAGCCAGGACCGTGCACCATTTCAATCTTATCGGGTAATAACTCTTCCAGTCCGTAGCGAAAAATTGAGTGGGTATGGCCACCGCATACTTCCATTATTTGTAACGGGCGTTGGGCGGTCGTGGGGATTTCCTCTACCACGGCATGGATGCGCTCAAGCACTCGCCGGGCCATTTGGGGATCGCGAAACTCATCTACAAACTTCATTATTTCTTCTCCTGAGACAACCCGACGCGGCTGTCAGCCAGCAGACTGTGCACCAGATCCCATAAAATGTGATAGCAGGCCAGGTGGCATTCCTGAATGCGGTGAATACTGTCGCTGGGCACGGTAATACAAACATCCGTAAGCTGTTGCCGTTGCAGCTCTCCACCGGTTCGGCCGGTAAAAGCAATCACGCTCAAATCCATGGCCCGGGCTTTTTTACAGGCTTCAATTAAGTTGGCTGAGTTGCCACTGGTGGAGAACACCACCAGCGTATCACCACAATTGGCCAGCGCGGATAACTGCCGGGTGATGACATGTTCGGTACCCACATCATTACTCACTGCCGTCATCATCGCGGTATCCTGAGATAAGTTGATAGCAGGCAGCGCTTTGCGACCGGTAGTAACCGGGTGCATAAACTCTACGGCCAGATGCGCAGCATCACAGGAAGAGCCCCCATTGCCTGCCGTTAGCAGTTTTCCCTGCTGTGCGTAAGTGGCGGCAATGCGTTTTGCGGCCGCAAGCAAGGCTTCACTGTGAAGGTCAAAAAAGGCCTGCTTTACGGCGATACTGTCACGCGCTTTAGCCTGAACAGAGGCTACCAGGGCGCTGGCTAACTCGTCGTTATCATTAGGTTTATCAGCCGGAGACTGGCCGGTAAAGGGGTACAATGCCGACAGAACAGACTGGTTATCGGTAGGCTCGCTCATCACCGTTATCCCTGCGCACCCTGCTGCATGGCGTCGAGCTCTTCCTGTAACTCACCAATCTCAGCAAGAATCTCCAGCGTTCGCCGGGCCTCTTCCTCATCGATAATGCTCATGGCAAAGCCCACATGCACCAGCGCCCAACTACCCACTAAAGAATGCAGATTACCATCAGCAGGCACTACACAACTCAAATTGGCTTCGCGTTTAACACCGGAAACCTGAACAATACCGGTTTGCATGGCCTCGTCGCTGATCGCGACAATCTGGCCGGGGATACCCAAACACATACTTATATTCCCCTTAATGCTGTTTACTGGTTTCTGAGTCGCCGGATTTCTCAAGCTCGTAGCGTTCCAGCTTGGAGCGCAATCCTACCCGAGACAAACCCAGTTCCAGTGACGCGCTGCTTTTATTCCAGCGGTGGCGGATCAACGTCTCGCGCAGAATACGTTTTTCCAGCAGCTCGACCTTTTCTTTTAGCGTGCCTTCAAGGCCAGCAAACATATCAATGTCTTCATCCTCACCGCCAGGCGCCGCTCTCAGGACTCGCGGATTCAGCAGGTCGGCGGTCAGCCATTCGCCTTCACACATTACCAGCATGCGGCGCACCTCATTTTGTAATTCACGCACGTTACCCGGCCAGCTGTAGCGTTTCATACAAGCGATGGCTTCTTCACTAAAACCTTTTACCGGCTTGTCGAACTGATGCATGGCGGTTTGTAAAAAGCTGTTCGCCAGTACCGGAATATCTATCGTACGGCGAGACAATGCCGGCAGCTCCAGGGTGACTTCGGCTAAACGAAAATAAAGATCCTGCCGGAACCGGCCAGCGCGAACTTCTTCTTCAAGGTCCCGGTTTGTGGAAGCCACTACCCGCACATTAACTTTGCGGCGCTGTTGCTCGCCCAGGCGGCGAATTTCACGCTCCTGCAGAACCCGCAACAATTTAACCTGAAATGCCGGGCTTATCTCACCAATCTCATCCAGAAAAATAGTGCCGCCGTCGGCCTGTTCGAACAGGCCCACATGGTCGGTGATCGCGCCGGTAAACGAGCCTTTTTTATGGCCAAACAATTCAGATGCCAGCAGTTCATCTGGCATGGCACCGCAGTTTTCTACCACAAACGGGCGGTCTGAACGCAAGCTGTTGTAATGCAGCGCCCGGGCAAAAAGTTCCTTACCCGCACCGGATGGACCAGTGATCAGCACCGAGACATCATAAGGCGCAATTTTGCTGACCTGGTCACAGACTTTATTCAGCGGGCTTTGCGCATGGCGTTTTATTTCTTCAAGCTGAAAGCTATTACGCAGATGAGCTTTTTTCTCACTAACCTGCTGCTCGGCCTGCTCTTCGGTAAGACGCATCTCCATATTCAGCAGTGCATTCTCACTCTGTAAGGCGCACATACGGCAGGCACTGCGGATAATCATTAACAGACTTTCCGGGTGCCAGGGTTTGGTGATGTACTGCAAAATGCCCGCTTCGTTGAGGCCTTTGATAATATCTTCTGAGTCGGTATAGCCAGACAAAATAAGGCGGGCGACCTGAGGCCAGCGATCCCGCACTTCGGTTAGCAGCTCCACACCGGTACGATCCGGCATGCGCTGATCGCACAGGATCACCTGCACGTCATGGCTTTCCAGTAATTCCAGCGCCAGGTCGGCGCTATTGGCAGTTAATACGTCAAACTCTTCATCCAGAGTTCGCTCAAGAGTTTCAAGCGAACGGACTTCATCATCAACGCATAACACAATAGGACGTTGAGATGTGGTCATTATAAGATTGCCTTAAACTGCTCTACCTGTTGTTGCAAAAGATGAATACGCGATTCAATGATGGCTGCCCGCTTGGTGTTGATCCAATCAAGCCACTCCTGCATGCCTTCGCCGCTTTTGGCTGACAGCTGAATAATACGGATTTCCGGATTGACCCGTTTAGCGTACTCAATGCATTTCTCGACATCAAAATCCAAGTACGGCAGCAGGTCAGTTTTATTCAGGATCATTAATTCTGACGCATGGAACATATCCGGATACTTGAGCGGTTTGTCTTCGCCTTCGGTCACCGACAGAATCGACACTTTTGCTGCCTCGCCCAAATCAAACGAAGCCGGGCACACCAGGTTACCTACATTCTCGATAAACAGCACGCCACCGGTCATCCCGGAGAAGTTCTCCATGGCATGGCCGACCATATGCGCATCGAGGTGACAACCTTTACCGGTGTTGATCTGAATAGCCTGAACGCCGGTTTCGCGGATGCGGTCTGCGTCATTGGCCGTTTGCTGATCGCCTTCGATTACGCCTACGGTGTAACGGTCTTTAATGTGATTAATGGTTTCAGTCAGTAAGGTGGTTTTGCCTGATCCCGGGCTTGAAACCAGATTGAGCACAAACAACGACTGCTGTTCAAAGCGTACCCGGTTTTGCGCGGCATACTGGTTATTTTTACCCAGAATATCCTGTTCAATTTGCACCATTCGGCTTTGACTGAGGCCTGCTACATGGGCATGAGCCGGACCTTTGCCGAAATGAATGTTATCGCCATCACTTTCAATGCCGCTGTGGTCATGCTGGTCTTCATGACTATGCGTGTGAGAGTGTGAATGCTCGTGACTATGTCCATCATGATGGTGATGATGATGCCCGTGAGCATGGGAATGATCATGAGAATGCCCATGACTATGAGTGTGATCATGGCTATGCCCGTGGGCGTGCCCCTCATGCCCTTCTATCTTAACTTCACCTTCTGAACAACCGCAAACCGTACACATGTTTATGCCACCTCTAGTTCTTTTATTCTCATTTCTTCACCCTGCGTTATCTGTAAATGATAACTGCCACAAACAGGGCAACTGTCATAGCGTTGCGTGACCGGGACGGTATCCAGACACTGCAAACAGAAGGCTTTTCCCGGCATTTTTATAATGTGCAGGCTGGCGCCTTCGGCCAGACTTCCTCTTATTACAGCATCGAAACAAAACGTTAATGCGTCGGCTTCAATGGTGGCGAGCGGGCCAATTTCGACCCACACCGCTTTGACTTTTTCAAACGACTGGCTCACTGCCTGTTCTTCTAATACCTGCAGGATCCCTTCTGCAATAGACATCTCATGCATGGACTAACTCCAACTGCCACGACACACAAGGGTCGAGAAGTTTTATCAGGGTTTCCGCCACCGGTGTTACCTGCTCCCAGGGTAAATATAACCCTTCCAGCATGGTTTTGAGACTCCCCTGGGGATGAAAATTCCACTCAGTGGGGGCAATAATCTGGTACTTTGCCACTTGGTTTCGATTATCCAGCGCCACTTTATGTAACAGCGTTCCTCTGGCCGTCTCGACTACCGAGCAGCCGCGCACGCCGGTGCCCTCAGTCTGGCTAAACTGTTGCTGACGGATAGTTGATCTGAGCCTCATTGGCGCTGTAGTTATTTCACGGTAAAGCGAGCGCAGGCGACTTTCAATTATAAATCCTCTGGCTTCAATGTTTTGCCGTGCCCAACTGCCGGTTTCAGCCGGCACTCCGCTAATGGTAGGCTGGTGACAAAACTGCTCCGCCTCAGCAGCATTCAGGGCTGCCAATGTTGCCATCAGCTGTTGTGACTCATTTAAGTTTAACGTTTTTGCGGCCAGTCCTAACGGGTATTCACCGCATGCTTTCAACAACTGACATACCCCGGCAGACACCCCCATCGTTGCTAACGAGGCGCCTTCCCGGTTGGCGGGCAATAGCGGTTTAACAACGTCTTCCAGTTGCCGGGCCAATTGCTCAAGCGCAGGCCGACACCTCGCCTCACCGCTTGTTGCCGAGGCCAGGGTTAAACTCCAGTCAAGTTGCTTACGGCACTGATTAAACCAGTCCACCACATGGCTCATTCTGGATTTATGTTGCGGCGCCCAGTTGGTCACCCAGCTAAACACCTGTTCCCTTAAAGACTCGGCAAATAACAATGTATCACGCGCTTGTTTTATGGCCGACGTCTCGGTAATGCCTGCGGCGCTTTCTACAGCTCTCAACGCAGCGATTAACTGCCCCATCCCGCAAATATAAAAGAGTGATGGCATCATCGCCAGCACCCTATCAACCGGCTTTTCCCTGAACAGGCGGGTAACGGCAAACGGGCGGGAATTCTTGATCTCAACGGCTTTGATGTGGTCACGGTTATAACAAACGGTGACCTGTATGCCACCGGTAAGCGGATTCGCCGCTGTGTTATGTGCTTTACTCCCGGCCGCCAGTTCCGCAGCAATATTCATGGTCTGCTGTCCTCTCGCCGCGCAAAGTTGCCGGTTAAGAAGGCCCGGCGACTCACTTCTGGTGCCTCTTCATCGACCACTAGCTGTTCACTTTCTGCATCACAAGCCTGGGCTTCAAGCTCTACAGCCTGACGCATTTCGCTGTGAACCGTGTAGCTTTGATGACGTTCTGAAGGCGCAACGTTTTCGGCATTAAACAACGCAGCCAGCACTTCCTGCGCGGTTTCCATAGCTATGTTCTGTGATGAAAACTCAAACATAGGAGAAAACACCGAGCAGGTGGCGAAATCGCCACATTCCCCGGCATAAGCACGAATAAACTCATATTGGCCGGAGGGCAACTTCTGACGAAATTTAGCACCAACCTGCTGAGCGTTATGATGAGAAGCCTCGCCCGGGAGCAACACAATATTCATACACCAGGGCGTAACGATGATGCCCAGCCAATTGTCTTCCCATGACAAAAACTCGGTCGCATCCACTGCGAGCTTATTATTGTACACCGGCAGGTCTGCCATTTTGCGGGCCACCGATTCATAGAAAGCAACAACTGCTGTACCGTTTGACACTGTTAGTCCTCTATCACCATAAACTGATCGCGGTCACCATCACATTCCGGACACCGCCAGTGGTCAGGCAGGTCGACAAACGCCGTGCCTGGTGGAATTTGCCAGACCTCATCACCTTCCGCCGGGTCGTAAACATACCAGCATATTTTGCATTCCAGTCTGGCCTGCTTATCAATCCGGCTGGCATCACCTAAATAACTGCCTTCAAAACCCTGAAAACTCATTTTGCCTTCCTATATCAGCGCATCGCGGATTTCAGACAATCGGACCGCTGAATCGGCCAGATCCTCTGGGGCTGCGCAAGCCACGGCAGGAATTGCCACAATTTCCAGGGTGTCCAGGATAAGTTGGTCGGTACTGTTGTAATACTGCACACGCCATAAGCCATCCACCTGAGTTGAAGTTATCCGGCAGTTGCCGTATCCACGGGACAAAATGGTGACACTGCCGGTACCGGTAGTTTCGGTCAGACTGTAGTGGTCTTCAGGCGAAAAAGGCAACAAGGACAGGTTTATTACGTGCGAAGCCATCCCCGGGTCGCGCTGGTAGTCTGCTGAGGTATCCGCAATTTCTACCAGTACCGAAGGCGCATTCAACAGTCCTTCCGGCAGGCTGGTGATTCGGGCGGGTAAATCCACCTTAGTGGCAAATGCCTGGTCTTTCACACATTCGGGGATCTCTGCCACCTCAATAGCTTCGGCTGTCACGTTGCCCTGCTCGTCAAAGGTACGCAAACGCCAGATACCGGCCATTACCGTTTCCTGAATTCTGACCGGCTTATCGCCATCAATCAGAACGCTCACCTCGCCTTCACCAAGGATTTGATTAAGCAGATTTAAATCGGCCTCAGGTAAGTCGGTAAGCGTCATAATGCTGCTCTGACCGTTTTCGTTGATTTGCCCAAGCATAAGCTGGATATCGGCGAGGATACTCATGGCCTTTGGGCAACGTTCCAGCTCACTTTCTTCCGGAAACGATGGCATATCATAAGTGTTCATTTCCGACGGCATCTTCATGTAATCAAGCACCATGTCACCTTCTGACTGACTGCCCGGCCCGATTGGGACATTAACGATGTTTATACTGTTATCACGCATACTATTCCCCTATTGCCCGCAACTTTTGCTAACCGGATTAAACACCACCGGTATACCGATACCCGGATCCGGGCGGGGCTCCAGCGTCAGAATTCGATTGATTTCGTGCACATAATCATCCCAGTTCTGCACTTTGGTAATAGCGTCGAGATATTGGCCATGCTTAAGAAATACCAGTGCCGGCCACGCCATAAAGTTATAGCGGCCGCGACAGGCGGTTTGAATATCTTCAGATACCACCGCCGGGGTAAGCTGAGGAAACTGTTTGACCAACTCTGGCAGGATCACAGCCACATCCAGGCTTTCCGGAAAGCGTTTGGGATCTTCGGTCAGAAACAACACGCTAAGTGGTGTTTGCTCGATAAATGTCTCGAAATTATCATCGTCGAGAAGGGGGTAACCTAACTCGTCGATAAGACGATTGATCAGCGGTGAGTTCATAGTGTTCTCTTATCTTGTGTTATTTTAAAAGCGGTTTTAAATGGTCTGGCAGTTGTGGCTCGCGTTCGACCAGATCTTTAAAGCAATCGTCGAGGTCGACACTTTGGCCGGACATCACCCGTTCAATTGCGCTGACGGCCTCTTCCACCTGTTGTGCCCGCGCTTCGGTCAGCACTTCCCGGGCAGCGTCTAAAAAGACTAACAACCAGTCACCAGCCACTACATCGCCCACCAGCGAGGTATCAATCCAGCGCTGCTCTGCACCACGTTGACAGTAAGCCTTGTGGCTGGCGGTGTGAATAACCCGAAATGGCACGCCAATACACATTACTTGGTACTTTCCCCTGCTGCAGCACTACCGATAACCCGGCTATCACCGGTGCGGCACGCTGCCTGCTCATCCGGACGGCCCTGTTCATAGTCGCTCAGGTTTAACTGACCCGGAGCCAAAGCCTGTGCCGTTCCCGCGCTACGTTGTGCGGAAATACCAAACTGCGCCAGATAGTCCAGCGCGATGTCGATAGCGGGTTGCACCTGCGCCTTTACCTCCTCGCGCAAACTGCCGCCAAAGTCTTCCAGCTCCACCGGCTGACAACCCACCAGCAATAAATCTGCCGGATAATTACCGGTAAACTCGGCCATGGCTAAGACTTCCTGAAAACCGGTCTGATGCAGACTCATCTGTTTAGCGCCCATAAATTTAGGCACTTCGTCGTTATAGATAGTTTTTAAGGTGCCTGGTGCCAGGCCGTAATCAATTGCGTCAAACACCACCAGCACATCGGCTTCCTGAACGTGCTGTACCAGATAAATGCCCTGAGTACCGCCGTCCATGATCTTTACGTTTTCGCCAAATTGGTAATCCTGGTTCAGCGCCTCAACACAGCGCACGCCAAACCCCTCATCGGCCCATAAAACATTGCCAATGCCTAAAATAAGTATTTGCTTTTCATTCATTCGATTTTGCACGGTGGTAAAACTCAGACTCTCTGGCGCTTGCGCTAATTACATTTCATTTACATACATCAAGTTGCATGCCAACTTAGTAAAAAATCAGGAAGCGCCGTATGGCGGGGTGTCACGGGGGGCGTTACAAGTAACCACACTAAAAAGAAGGAAATAGATATAACAAAACTATCCACCAAGCGGAAACTTACTTACCACCTTCTTTAGCGAATCGGCGGCTGGCATCGTACAGTTCCCAAAGCTGTTGTTTTTCCAGCCAAAACATTGGCGTAGTCTGAAAGTGTCGGGCCAGTCTTATAGCCGTATCAGCAGAGATTGCGCGTTGGCCTTTGATAATTTCGTGTACACGTCGGCGGGATATGCCTAATAGTCGGGCCAGCTCAGACTGGCTGATATTCAGCGGTTTAAGATAACAACGTTCGAGGAATATTCCGGGATGTTCAGGTTTGCGACTACTCAGGCAATGGCTGCTAACGTTGAGGTTGAAGGCTGTCATCCGGTGGCTCAGAATAGTAATCAAAATGGGTTAAAGAAAAAAGGGACGCAGGCGGGGTCAACAATTGCCTGCATCCCTCTGAGGAGCCTTAATCCGGCTTATCGTCCTTAAACATCCGCCAGCCGCTGATCATGGTGGAGATCAGGCTTTGGCGTGACATGATGTCTTCACGAATTGCCACATAGACATGGATCATAATAAAGGTGATCAGATACCACATGCCCAGGCGATGCCAGGTGTGTACATCCTGACTCTGGCCAAACAGCGGGATCACCCAGCCAAATACCGTATCCTGCCAGCTGCCCTGCCCGGCACCTTCACTGTAAAGCGCAAAGCCGGTGAAGATCATAAAGATCATGCCGAGGATAAAGAAAAAGAACATGCCCAGTTGCGCCAGCGGATTATGACCGATGTACTTCTTGGGGGTCTTTTCCATAAACAGGTACCAGCGCACCTCGTGCCATACCTCTTTCCACCAGGCTTTTACAAAAAACTTCGGAAAGAACAGTTCACGGGAATGATGGTTACCCACCAGCGCCCAGTACAACCGGCCGATAAAGCCCACGGTTACCACATAAGCCGCGGCAAAGTGGGCAAAACGAATATAACCCATCAGGAAATTATCGCTGGCTTCACCCGGTAGGGTGGGAAGAGGCTGTCCGATAAAATACCCCGTCACGCACAGCGTGATGATTGAAAACACCGTTATCCAGTGCCATAAGCGCACTGGCGCCTCGTAAACATAGACCGCTGTTTGACGGCGGGTGATAACCTTCTCGTCACCACTGTGATGGTTATCCGTAAGCTGACTTCTCTCAACAGCTTTGCTTTTCACTGACGTAGACATAATTGAGTCTCCAGAGAGAGCACAGGGTGCTCTCTTAACGAATTTTCACTTTAGTCAGTTCCTGACCGTCTTCACTCATTACGTGTGTGGAACAGGCCAGACACGGGTCAAAGCTGTGTAAAGTTCGCAGGATTTCAACCGGCTCATCAGGGCGTTCCATGGGCGTATTAAGCAATGACGCTTCAAAAGCCCCGATATTGCCTTCTGAATCACGTGGAGAACCATTCCAGGTGGTGGGTACCACCGCCTGGTAGTTTTCAATTTTACCGTCTTTAATCTTAATCCAGTGACCCAGCGCACCACGCGGCGCTTCGTTGGTCCCCACACCTTTAGCCTCTTTAGGCCAGGTTTTCGGATCCCATTTTTCCACGTTGGCGGTAGAGGTATCACCGTTTTTAATGTTATTGACCAACTGATGCCAGTCATCCAGCATAGAGTCGACACACAGTTCAGAATCCAGCGCACGCGCCAGGGTGCGGCCCAGTGTTGAAGGCAGGAACTGCTTTAAGCCGAGGTCCATACCGGTAGCCTGATTAAACGCCGATAATGAGCGGTCAACCTGTTCCTGAACGTACTCTTTACCAGAAGCATAGGCCACGATGTAGCGTGATAGCGGTCCCACTTCCATGGCATGGCCTTTCCAGCGCGGTGATTTGATCCAGCTGTACTTAGCGCTTTCATCAAGCTCTTTAATATTCGTTTTGGTGCCTTTAAAGTTTGGCCCCAGTTCAAATTTCGCTTCGGTTTCACCGTCCCAGGGGTGCAGGCCTTTAGCGCCGTTGGCATACTGATACCAGCTATGATCCACGAACTCCTGAATTTCATCCGGATTACGCACATCCACCGGGTGTATCTCATCCCAGTTGCCATTGATGATCGCGCCCGCCGGGATGAGGTCGGTGGATTTATCGCCCGGTACCACTGTATGCGTGCCATAACTCAGCACGTTAGAAGCTGCCAGACCGCCGCCGTACAGCCAGTCTTTATAAAGCGTGGCAATGGCGATCACGTCCGGAATATAAACGTTTTTAATGAAAGCTTCTGCTTCGCGAATACGCTCCAGCACAAAGTTAAGGCTGGTCATATTAACCGGCGCCCCCGATGAACCAGTACCGTCGAGATTAATCGCACATGGCACACCGCCAACCATAAAGTTAGGGTGTGGGTTCTTACCGCCGAAAATAGTGTGGATCTTAACGATCTCTTTTTGCATATCCAGCGCTTCAAGGTAGTGCGCCACCGCCATCAAATCGGCTTCAGGCGGCAGTTTATAAGCCGGGTTGCTCCAGTAGCCATTGGCAAATAACCCCAACTGGCCGCTCTCGATAAATTTCTTGATACGGGTTTGTACGTCGCGGAAATAACCCGGACTGGATAACGGATGTGACGACGATATTTTCTGCTGTAGGGCAGAGGTAGCTTTCGGATCGGCTTTCAGCGCATTAACCGGGTTCACCCAGTCCAGCGCATGCAGATGATAAAAGTGCACCACGTGATCGTGGATATTCAGGGTCTTATCCATCAGGTGACGAATAAGGTGCGCATTTAACGGAATGTCGATGCCCAGCGCATCTTCTACGGCGCGAACACTGGTGAGTGCGTGGCAACCGGTACACACCCCACAAATACGTTCAACAAATGCCCAGGCATCACGCGGGTCACGGCCTTTTAAAATCACTTCCAGCCCGCGCCACATGGTACCGGTAGATACTGCATTGCGGATAATATTATTATCATCAACGTTTACTTCGCAGCGCATGTGACCTTCAATACGGGTCACCGGATCCACCACAATACGGCGGCCTGAGCTGTCGAGTAATTTAGAATTTAACGGCGTGTTCATTATTCTTGTTCTCCCTTATGCTGCGCGCGTTTCACCGCACTAACGGCAGCATGGGCAGCAATCGCTGCACCTACACCGCCAGCAACGGCAGTGCCTACTTCATCAGCGTTCGATTCGATACCGAACTGGTTAATGTCAGTCAGACGGTCGTAGAAGGAACCCTTGTCCCAGAATCCATCTTCTGAACAGCCAATACAACCGTGGCCTGCCTGGATTGGGAAGGACGTGCCTTCGTTCCAGCGAACGGTCGAACAGGCGTTATATGTGGTTGGCCCTTTGCACCCTACTTTGTACAGGCAGTAGCCTTTACGTGCGCCCTCGTCATCCCACTGTTCAACAAACTGGCCGGCATCAAAGTGCGGACGGCGGTAACATTTATCGTGGATTCGCTGGCTGTAGAACATCTTCGGACGACCCTGACGGTCCAGTTCCGGTACTTTGCCAAAAGTCAGCATGTAGGTGATTACGCCGGTCATTACCTCTGCAATGGGCGGACAACCCGGTACTTTAATGATGGGTTTATCTTTAATCACTTTATGAATAGGAACCGCCTGAGTGGGGTTTGGACGAGCGGCCTGAACGCAGCCCCATGAGGCACATGAGCCCCAGGCAATAATGGCCGCCGCGTCTTTAGCAGCGTGCTTAAGCTGGTCAAGGAATGGCTTACCGCCAACAATACAGAACATGCCGTCTTCATTGAGCGGCGGATTACCTTCTACGGCAAGGATGTACTTACCCTTGTACTTCTGCATAGTCTCTTCAAGAATCGCTTCGGCCTGATGGCCTGCTGACGCCATTAACGTATCGTCGTAATCCAGTGAGATCATCGACAGTACAACGTCTTTCACCAAAGGGTGCGCAGAGCGGATAAAGGATTCAGAACAACAGGTACATTCCAGTCCGTGCAGCCACAGCACAGGGGTACGTTCCTTGGTTTCCATGGCATTGGCAATACGCGGTGCAAACGCAGGGCCCAGGCCTAATGCAGCAGCGGTCAGGCTACAATACTTCAGGAAACTGCGACGGGTAATCCCCTGTCGCCGCATGACTTCGTAAAAGGTCTCTAATTGGGACATTCGGTCCTCCGGCAGTGATACCGCTGAAGTTACACTTACCTCAAATTTGCACGGCCAATGGTCTTGGTTTTTGTTCTGATGTAAGTTGCGTTCAGCTATTATTTTTCTAATGACACAGCGTGGTGTTTTGTTAGTACGCCAAAGCTTAAATGCAAACAACAGACCAACTACAAAAACCATTTATTTTCATCAAGTTAGAATAAATCGAGAGAGAGTTACCTGAAGTCTACTTACCACTAGGCAGGGAAAGCGGAAAGTCTGTTTACACTGTGTTAACGGTGTTTCCAGACAGCAATGAATAGACGCATGGCAGAGCGAAAACTATGCCGGATAAATCTGATTTTATTGATTCTTTGCCAAAGCAACCAGGGCCTGACCAAAAGCTATCCCGCCGTCATTCGCGGGCAGTTGCTGATGCGTGAGGACTTTCAAACCGCTGGCCTGCAAGGTATCCTGCAGCGCCTCACCAAGCAGCAGGTTCTGCATCACACCACCGGATAACACTACGGTAGTAAAGTCGTAGGCCGCTTTTAACTTTAACGTCATCTCACTAAGCGCAATCACCAGCCCTTTATGGAAAGCCAATGCCATAGCAGCTTTGCTCCGTCCCTGGCGTAAGTCCGTTATAATCTGCTGCCACATCGCCTGGGGCACTATATGATTATCAATGATGTTGAGATGATAAGGTTCAACGTCTTCCTGACAGGTCTGAGCCAGCGATTCCAGCCGGATTGCAGCCTGCCCTTCGTAAGTGATTTGTACCGGGGCGCAGCCAAGCGCTGCAGCAACGGCATCAAACAGCCTGCCAGCAGAGCTACTCAGCGGGCAGTTTAACTGCATTGTCAGCATTTTTTCGAAGCTGTTGCACATGGGGTCGGCAAACTGTGGGCAGATATCGGTCATTTCTGCCAGTTGACCGGCAATAAAGCACTGTCGGAGCTGTGCATAAAGCGAACGCCAGGGGGATTTAATGGCCTGTGCACCGCCAATCAATGATACCGGCAACAACGAGGCAATCCGCCGCATTTCGGCATAACTGCCATATAAAAACTCACCGCCCCATAGGGTCTCATCAGTGCCGAAACCGGTGCCATCCAGGCATATACCGAGGACCGCTTCGCCGGCCAGCGGATACTCATTGTCGCCCAGACAGGCGGCTATGTGTGCGTGGTGATGCTGTACCCGGGTGAGGTGATTGCCCTGCTCTTCCAGACTTACGCCATGCTTTGTGGAAAGATACTCCGGATGCATATCACACACATAATGCTCAGCAGCGTTATCGTAGAGTTCGCGATAGAGTTGCAGGGTGTGCAGGTATTCATCAAAGGTACTGGCATCGTGCAGATCGCCAAGGTGTTGGGTAATTACCGCCCGACGCTCCTTAACCAGACACAGGGTATTTTTTAGCTGACCGCCCAGCGCAATTAGCGCCGGCGCGGCAGGGAAACCTGGCGGTAATGGTAGACTGGTCGGCGCATAGCCACGCGCGCGGCGCAAGATCTGTGTACCATGTTTTCCCGCCACCACCACCGAATCATCCAGGCGATTGTGGATTGGCCGGTTGTGCAACAGCAACAGATCGGCAATGTCATATAACTGAGAGCGAGCCGCGTCATTAGTTATCGCCTGAGGTTCCCCGGAACGATTCCCACTGGTCATTACCAGTGGAAAGTCTACCTCAGCCAGGAGCAGATGATGTACCGGCGAATAGGGTAACATCACGCCGATTTTAGTATTGTCAGGTGCAACCGATGGCGCAATTACCCGGCGTTGGTCAGGCTCTTCCTGCTTAGACAACAGCACAACTGGCGCGGCGGGATGCGCTAACAGCGCCTCGTTCTGCTCGTTAACTCTGGCAAACTGTCTGATTGCCTCAATATTCGCGGCCATTAATGCCAGCGCTTTATGGGGACGCTGCTTTCGTTCACGCAATCGTTTCACTGCCTGTTCATTGGTGGCGTCACACGCCAGATGAACACCGCCAATGCCCTTTATCGCTACGATTAAACCATTCCTTAACACTTCCCCCAGTGTATGAAAAGGAGACTCGCTAGCTACTAACTCGCCATCGGGTGTTTCCAGCCAGCAATAAGGGCCGCAGTCCGGGCAAGCATTCGGCTGGGCATGAAAGCGGCGATCGGCCGGGTTGTCATATTCCTGCTGACAAGCCGCACAAAGGGTAAATTCCGCCATGGTGGTGGAGGCACGGTCGTAGGGTATTTGCCGGATAATACTCAGCCGCGGGCCGCAGTTGGTACAATTGATAAAGGGGTACTGGTAACGGCGATCGCCGGGCTGCCAAAGCTCGGTAAGGCATTCAGGACAGGTGGCGGCATCCGGTGCACAGCCGGTAGTAACAGTACCCGACTGAGATACATCGATTTCAAAGGATGAAAATAACGGTAAATCCAGCGGCTCATGATGCATTTCATCAATCCGGGCCAGTGGCGGTAACTGCTGCGACATCATCTCAGCAAACTCACCAGCCTGCGCTTCATTACAGTTAAGCTCAATGATAACGCCACCAGCGTCGTTATATACCCGCCCGGTGAGCTTTAAATCTGTTGCCAAACGCCAGATGAACGGGCGAAAGCCCACGCCCTGAACAATCCCGTTAACGCGTAAGCGCATTCCCTTGCTGTGTGGCATTAATGCACCGTGCAGGCCATACAGGGATCGAAAGAACGCACAATATGTTGCACCGACACCGGTGTTTTTTCACCGTTGATCACCGGCGCGCCAACTACCGCCTGTTCCAGCGCACCGGGCTGATCATGTTGATCGCGGGGCGAGAAATTCCAGCTGGTCGGAGCGATAATCTGATAGTTACTGATCTTGCCGTTTTTAACTTCCAGCCAGTGACCTAAAGCGCCCCGCGCTGCTTCAACCAAACCAACGCCGGAGGCTTCGGCAGGCATTTCACCGTGATGACAAAAGGGCGCGCTGGGATCAATTTGTTTTATCCATTGTTCCATTTGCCCTACCACAATGGCTACTTCGAGGAGTCTTGCCACCACTCGGCTTAACACATTACCACCATGGCGACTGATCATGTCACGCATCAACGGGTGACCGCTAACCACCTGTCGCGCCAATGGCCCTACTTCCACCACCTCCTGACCCAAGCGCGGCGCCTTACACCAACTGTACCCCGCCTCATTGTCCAGCGTTGGCTGGGTAATTCCCTGCGCCGGCGGATGCGGATGATCGCTGTCACTCATCCAGCTATGGGAGTGATCTTCAGCTATCCGGGAAATATCCAGCGGACTTGTCTGGCCATCTCTATAGCTGCCAGCAGCCCACATCGGCTCATCAAGAGCACCATAAGCGCCAAAACTGAGAAAATGATCCGTAGCCCTGCCAAGCTGGTGTAACTGTTGTACTTCAGCCACATGCAAAAAACGGCGGAAATCAGAGCTGTGCCAGGGCTTTTGCTGGTACCACTGCCACAATTCGGCTTCGCTTTTAAGCTGACTAATAGTGGTCAGACTATCGCCAAATAAAGTACTTTCCAGAAAACGCTTAAACCCGGCAACGATGGCCAGTAAACGCATGCGCTCTTTGGGCTCAATCGCTTTGGCTACCCCACCCGGCTGTAAACTCAGGGTGTGTGGCCACTTGCCGGCCATCAGCCCCATCAGGTGCAGAAAATCGGCCCTAGCTGGCAACATCTGCGTTGCGGCAGAGCCTGCAGTGGCTTTAAACCGCCCCTGAATATCACCAAACCAGCTAGCGCCAGCGTATGTGTCGCGCGCAAAGTCGGGCATAAAAAACAAATAAAAGTGCGTGATCAGATCGGTAATGTTTTCACTTGCCAGCACTAAGTTGGTACACAGCTCGCCGTTTTTAGGCATACTCAGTCCCATAGCATCGGCTAACGCCCGGGCACTGGCCACCGACTGGGTAACCGAGCAAATACCACAGATCCGCGGCGTATAAACCAGCGCATCCATGGGTTTGTGGCCCAGTAAAATTCGTTCAAAGCCACGATACAGCGGCGAGTTTACTTCAGCTCGCTGCACTTTATCCTCGCCGGTTTCCAGGGTGATTTCCAGGTCCCCTTCCACGCGATTAAAGGGGCCTGCGACAATTCGGCTCATACTGCTACTCTCTGACTGTACATACTGATGGTTCAGCCTTTGCGTTTATGAATGGTGGGCGGATAGATTAGCTGCTCGGCAATGGCATTCTTTTTTAATCGTTCAGGCGTGGCTGCTTTAGACAATTGCGCCAGGGCTACAAACCACGCTTTGGGCATATCGGTTGGCAAGCCAACCGGGATCCCGGCAATTTTCGGCGTTTGGCAGAAACTGTGGCCCGGCTCTTCAAATTCAGGCGCGGTACAGTTAATACACGGGTAGCCACCGTTGGTACAGGAGCCCTGGCCATTCCAGGGCCGACTGTTACAGTCAGCATGCGCCTGGGTGCCTTTACAACCCATATTTTCCATCATGCAACCGCGATCGCCCATATCCACGGCACTGGCTTTATACTCATAGAATTCGTTCCGGGAACAGCCGTGATGCACCAGATGGTCCGCGTACATACGCGGACGACCAAACTTATCGAGTTGTTCATCATTGTGTTCACCCAACGCTATGCTCATCAGGGTTTCGGTAACCCAGTCAGGGTGCACCGGACAACCGGCGATATTAACCACCTGATCGCCACTTTGCGAAGTAAAATCCTTACCCAACAGACCGCCCGCCATTTCGCCGTCAAATTGCAGGCCGGTGGCATCGGTATCATTGGCGCCTGCTGCCGTAATGCCGCCGTAGGCCGCACAGCTACCAACGGCAACAGTATAACGGGCAATGTCCGCCAGTGCTTTTACCCACTCAATCATGGGCTTGCCGGTACCGCCCATTATGTGAAACTTACCGGTGCCCATGGGGCCGGTCATCATAGAGCCTTCGATACAAAGAATATCCAGTGTAATGTCACCGGCCAGGATCCCCTCAAGCATAGCAATACACTCATCACCGGTTGCTTCGCTTAATGACGGATGCCAAAGCAGATTGATGCCGGCATTTTCGAACAGGGTTAGCACATCGGGGGATTCGGCATTGAGTAACGACATGGAACAGCCGCCGCAACCACCGGATTGCAGCCATAACAGATTAAGCATCAGCGGACTCCCGGTTAGGTAAAAACAGGCTGGCGATTGCACCACCGTCGATATGGTTGTCGATGGATAATTCGCCATTATGTTGCGAAACGATACCATAACTAATTGATAAACCTAAACCTGTTCCCATTCCAACTGGTTTAGTTGTATAGAAAGGCTCAAAGATTTGCGGCGCATCATCGGTGCTGATCCCGGATCCGGTATCCTTTATGGTAAGTAACACGCCGTCTTTATCTGCACTGGCATTGATAGTTAATCTGCGCTTCTCGGAAGCAGCCATCGCATCTACCGCATTTTCAATCAGGTTAACCACGACCTGATGGATCTGCCCGGCATGGCCATAAGCTTCCAGTGGCCGGGGAATATTGTCTTCTACCTCTACCGGGTAATCACTCTCTTTCATTATCCAGTGTAAAGCGGTATGCACCGCATGACTGAGGTCGAAAGACGCCTTCTCCGACACTTGCGCAGAGGAGAACTGACGTAAATCATTGACGATTTCTTTTACCCGGTCTGCGCCTTCCATGGTGCCATCCACCAGCGAATTGAGATCCTTGATGGCTTTTTCCAGCCGCATATTTTCGCGCATCTCGCGCAGCGCGTCACGGCTTTCGCCATTGGCTACCGCATCAAAATAAGTGCTGAGTTTGTCGGTGTAGCGACGTAACACGTGCATGTTGCCATACACAAAGCTAATCGGATTGTTCAGTTCGTGGGCTACCCCGGCTACCAGACGGCCCAGAGAAGCCATTTTTTCTGACTGAATAAGCCGTTGCTGGGCGAGCTGTAATTCAGCATGGGCGATATTGAGCTCTTTATAGGCTCTTTGCAGCTCGCCAAGAGGCCGTCCTACCAGCACCATACCCACAGACTTACCGCGGTGATTTAAACGAGCCGTGCAATTTACCGATAACGGTACATTGCCCGACTTGCCCTGTAATTCCAGCTCATAATCACGCAAAGGCTGAGCTCGCAGACGTTCGTAGAAACCCTGTACCTTATCGTGCAACTCCGGGGCGATTAAGGTTAAAATAGAACGGCCAATCAAAGCCGATTCTGACTCCCCCACCAGCTCGGTTAAAGCCCGGTTTACCCCTTCAATAATACCGTCGTTATCACACACGACGAGTACATCATTCATGGCACTTTGAATACTGTCAGAAAAGCTTTTGGCCTCTTCCAGCTCAACGTTTTTTTCTTCGACTTCAACCTGCGAGTGCACCAGATCCGCATAGGCTTCATCCATTTTCTGGATGACGCTAACCCAGGCATCTTCATTCTGAATGGCTTGTACCGGATCGAAATCTAAAGAGTCAGACATATCTGCAGCGTGTGATTATCTATACAGGCACTATACCTGACGGGATTCGGCCCGCAAGACTGACAAGGCATTTTCTCGTTAAAAGCAGGGCGGATTGCTCGCCCTGCCCGGTATTATCAACGAACGATTAAGGCCTTGGACGGAACATAACCTGCCCGGTTTTATTAGCAATTTCCACCTGCGCGACCTTTTGGTAAAAGCCGTCGGAAAAGAAGGTTTCATATTTTGGCACGGTTACAAATACGCCTACCCCTTCTGAATCACGGTGCTCAAGTAAGACACTGTCGATAGCCCGCATCAGCAGGTGACCAAGCCCGTGTGACTGATAGTCCGGATGCACCGCAATGAATGACAACAGGTGATACTTTTCAGCTGGCATGGCAGAGCGAATTTTTTCCTCCTTCTCCAGCATTTGCCGGGTACCGTAATAACCAGTGGTTAGTAGCATCTTTAACCGCCAGTGCCAGTAACGACCAGCCCCGGCAGCATTGTCTGGCCCTGTAAGACAGGCAACAGACAATAACCGTCCCTCATCAAACAAGCCAATAATGGGTTGCTCTGCTTCCCAGAAAGCAGTGAGTTCTTCGCGTATAGCCGAACGTAACCGCGATTCGTAGCCTTCTTTTTCGCTCTGGAATATTTGTAAAAAAATTGGATCGTCGTGGTAGGCGTTGTAAATGATGGATGCAGCCACTTTCAGATCTTCCGCCGATAAGTATGCTGCTCTGATTTTATCCAGGTTTTGTTTGATTTCCGCTTGTACCATAGCCTGTCTCCCGTGTGGTGGTGATGCGTAAACGCCAGTTATTGCGACCCAGGCCGCCCTCTCACTCAACCGCTCAGCGCTGCTGCTGAACAACAGCAAACTGAAAACAACAAGATTGGTTTTAAGAGTTACGTAATAGACGCACAAAAAGTGCATCAGTTCCCCACTCTAGCCGAAAAAATTACACCGTGTAAATATATCATTAACAATATTCATACATTTGAATAAGCTTAACTATGAGGATTGAGTGCAACAACCAGACAGGTAGTGCACCCACGCTATCATTAATTTGGCCGGCCAGACAGCAACAAGCCCGATAAACGGGATGTTTATCGGGCTTGTCCATAAGTGTAAACGGTGGGCGGATTAAATTTTACGAACCGCTTCTTCACCCCAACCAATAAGACGATTGTCTTTAAAGACCAGTGGCGTGCACTCGTCCTTAGTGGTGATGCCATCGTCCTCGGTTCGCTGCGTGCGATAGTAAAGGATCCGATAAACATGATCGCCCTCGCCTACCATTTCGTTAAAGTCGGCCACACCCATCTTACGGGTAACGTCTTCAAAGTGCGCATTCACTTCCAGATTGCTGATATGTTTGCGGTTGTTATACTCGCGCTGCTCCCAGCTGGCCTGATAGTGTTCTCTGTCGTCATCACCCACGGAGATAATACAGCCAGACAATAACATTGGTGCTACCAGAGCAGTACAAAGCATTAATTTTTTCATAGTGGTTCCCTGTTGAAAAATAATAAATCACTAATGAACTTCAGGTAATCAAGAATGAGGCCAAATATAACTCATTGAATTTTAAGGAAGTTAAAAAATAACTACTTGGCGACACTGCTAACTATCGGTATGATTAGCGAAATTTTCGTTGTTTTGACTAACCTGTTACAGGCCGAGCCAGCCAGACGAGTCAGTCACCAGTTAAGAGTAATTTCATGTCCTCTAAAGAAAACCATAAAGCCCTGATCGAAATCTGCCATACACTGGCGGCCGAAGGCTTAACGCCAGGTGTAGGCTTATTGCGTGGTAGAGCCCCGTTCAAGGTAACCGTGCTGGATGCCATCGAGGCGATAAAGGTATTTAACCAGCAAAACGTGCAGATCAAAGCTCAGCCCAAAACTCTGAGCGACAAAGAGCGCATCATTGAGCTGGAAAAACGGGTCGAACAGTTAGAACAGGCTCTCGCGGTGATAGAGAGCCGGTTGGCAAAGCTAAATTAAGCTGCTGGTGTCAGGCCATCAATAAAGGTTGCCAGATCAGGTGCCAGACAACGAGTGGGTAATTTGCCTACCTGCTCCAGCACCACTTCGCCTGAGGCGTTATCGACAGACAAAATAAAGTCCTCTTCATCGGTTAAGCCAAAAAATAGAGTGGGCGGCTGTTTTAGTCGCTGTTTCATTAACAAATGCCCAATCAGGTTTTGTTGTAGCCGCTCGAAGTCCTCTTCACTGCAAACCTGCAATAATTCGCAGTTGCCCTGTTCAGCCTTAACCGGCAGATTAAAACTCCAGTAAGTGGTAAAGAACTTACAAAATTGCTCGTTCAGCGTGATGTGCAAGGCATTTTCGATATTGGCAAAAGTATATTCTCCTTCCATCGGTACGGGTTGCCAGGCGCAGGGCTCTCCCTGGCTGGCGTTTCCTACATAACAGGGGGATGCTAATTCTGCTTCGAACTCAGTGGTCATCAGCGCGGGATAAGAGGCTGCCGCTTGC
>TARA_B100000963_G_scaffold289151_1_pt1 | contig 39021 bp, 35 predicted proteins | sample TARA_B100000963 | Tara Oceans TARA_B100000963 (sample SAMEA2622097) | marine metagenome | biome: marine biome (ENVO:00000447); feature: surface water layer (ENVO:00002042); material: "saline water (ENVO:00002010), including plankton (ENVO:xxxxxxxx)" | depth 5 m | reverse complement strand
TTTCTATCATTGATATTTTTATTAATAATGGGTTTGAAGTTCATTTAATTTTGCCAAATAATGGACCTTTAGATTATAATAAAACTATAAAAAAAACAAAATTAACTATAATTGAACTAGGAGTTTTTAGAAAAAAATACTTTTCACTTTTTGGGTTAATTAACCGTTTTTACTATATAATTAAATCTTCATTATTTATTATGAACTATTTCAAAAAAAATAAAATTGATATAGTTTATATAAATACATCTACAATTATAAGCCCAGCTATTGCTTCAAAATTTAATAAAATCCGCACAATATACCACATACATGAGATACCTTCGCGCAATTCAGTATACTTTAAATTTATTGTGACTTTTTTGAATAATTTTTCAAAAGATATTATCTGTGTTTCAAAATCAGTTTATGATTTTTGGGTTAAGGTGGGGTTAAAAAAGAATAAAGCTAAAATAATTTATAACGGATTTATATTTGATGAAACCATTCGTAAAAGACAAAATGAAGATAAATTAGTATTTACTTCTATTTCTCGAATAATCCCATATAAAGGCCATGCCTTATTAATTGAATTATTTGAAATGTTATGTAAAAAAAATGAAAAATTTTATCTTCAAATTATTGGTGATACACTACCTCAGTACCAAAAATATTTAGATAAATTAAAGTTAGATGTAAAAAATAGAGGTTTAGTTAATAAGATTAAATTTTTAGGATATAGAAATGATGTTAAATCAATCTTAGAAAATTCTAGCTTTTTTGTTCATACTCCAATACATCCTGACCCATTTCCAACGGTAATATTTGAAGCAATTCAGGCTAAAATACCAATTATAACAAATAGGCAAGGAGGAGCTTATGAAATTCTAAATAATGGAAAAAATGGTTTAATAATTAATAATGATTCAATATTACATTCTATCCAGCTTATATCAAATTACATATATAATCAAAAGCTTCAAAAAGAAAATGTTGAATTAGCTTTTGATTATGTTTGTAAAAACTTTTCTTTCGGTGAGTTTAGAAAAAAAATCTTGAAAATAATTGAATAAAAAGTTAAAAATTGCAATAATTGGTTCGAGAGGATACCCATATGTTTATTCTGGTTATGAAACTTTAGTAAAGGAGTTATCTGAAAGACTGGTAAAAAGGGGACATAAAGTGAGGGTTTATTGTCACAGTTCATTATTTAAAAAAAAAGTGAAAGAATTTAATGGAGTTGAATTAGTTTATACACCTTCAATAAATTCTAAAATATTTTCACAATTATTTAATTCCTTTTTTTCAATTATCCATGTATGTTTCTCAAAAATTGATATTGTTTTGGTTGTAAATTCAGCAAATGGTCCTTTTGGCCTATTAACAAAAATTTTTAGAAAAAATACGTGTATTAATGTAGATGGATTAGAATGGCTTAGGCCAAAATGGAAGGGGCTTGGTTCATTGTATTTTAGATTTGCATCTAAACTTGCAACTATTTTTTTTGATGAAATTATTACCGATTCGAAAGAAATGCATCGAGTTTATAAAAAAAAATTTAAAAGAAATTCCGCAGTCCTTGCTTACGGTTCAACAATGATAGTTAATAAAAAATCTAAAGTATTAGAAAAATTTAACCTAACAAAAAAGGGTTATTATTTAATAGTTGGTAGGTTAATCCCCGATAATAACTCAAAAAAAATTATAGAAGGTTTTTTAAAATCAAATTCAAATAAATCAATTGTTGTAGTTGGTGATGTCCCTTATAACGATAAATATGCGAATGATGTTAAACGATTATCATCAAAAAAAGTTGTATTCACAGGTTATATTAATGATCAATTTGATTTAAGTACCCTTTACAATAATTGCTTTGGATATATTCATGGTCACCAGTATGGTGGCACTAATCCTACAATGATAAATGCTCTAGATCTAAACTGTCAAGTTTTAGCATTAGATACAGTATTTAATATTGAAATGCTAGAAAATAAAAAAGCAATTTTATTTAAAAAAAATTCAATCCCAGAAAAAATAAATGAATTTGAGTACAAGTATGATGATTTTGTTGAAAAAAATAGTAATTATAATCTGCCAAATAATTACAAATGGAATTTTATTGTAAAACAATATTTAGAAGTTTTCTTCAGACTCACCAATTACCAAAATAAGTAAGCTTTAAGCTAAAATGAAAATTATTAACATCTCTTCCTTGATGATAATATGGCTCAGCATAATCATCAAGTTCCCATTGATAATTTAAACTTCTTATATAAACAAGATTACTAGAAAGATTTAAATACTTGAAGCTTTTATTATATTTTAAATGCAGATTAATATCCTTCCAGTATCTTCTAAAATCACCAGCAGAAGCAAATGCTTCATGATAAAAATCATTGTCGTTGTCTATGATTTCTAATCCAATTCCAATCAATTCGTTATTTCTTATTCTATTTACAGATAAATAGTGAGAATTCGATCCTGGGCCTATTGAGCTTCCTAAGACTTCACCTTTATTTGTATATCCGTCAAATACATAATAATGTTCATACCAAGAAGCAGAATCTCTAAGTAATCTGCCTGCTGTTTGTTCCATTTGAGTCCATTCCCAATTAAAAAGAAAATTATCATTATTTATATTGAAAATTTTTTGAAGACCGATAGTTGCCGCTCTACTATGATCAGAATCTAAGAGCAAATCTCTCAAATTTACTCTTGAATCATTATGATGAAATTCAGCATAAATTTCTGCTTTAGAATCTTTCCAATGCCATTTTAAAAAAAGTCCTGCAGCTTCATTAGTTTGAATCTCATAATCTACCAATGAATTATCTCTTCGAAAAAGATTATCAAAAATTGGAAAGTAGTTTCTAGTATAATTTATCCAATTATACTTCCCCTCAATTAGAGCAGAATACATTTGAACCCATCTGATGAATCCAAAAGAAAGACCATTAATCCATTTGGGAGAATAAGAAAAAATTAATCCCTGCAAATATCTCCAATCATTTGTGTCAAAAAGCTGGTTTATTTTAGGTACGTAAAGTTTTCTTCCCGCATGTTCAAAATCAGTTCTTGGAGGAGTAAAGCCTGAGTTATCTAACCTGCCAGTAATTATTTGCCATTCAAAATTTCCTATAAAAGTATTAATTGGTTTTACGGTATTAAAAGTGATGTGTTTAAATCCTTGAGCATGATTACTCATCATAATGCTATTTCTGAGTGAGGGCCCCCACCATAAATTTTCATTAGAAATTCCCAAAGAAAGACTTTTCCAATTAAGCCTAATACTAGATTGTCCAAAAGTTGTTTTATTATGATTTTCAGTACCAAATCTTTCAGGCATATCGATACGATTCCATAATCTATATCTCTTTGCCCAAATCACTGAATAATGACCTTCCCAAAAGCCATCAAAATTTTTATTTTCACTATAGTGGTGTTCAGGTTTGAATTGAATTGTAAGAGGTCCAGTTTTAATAAATATTCCAGGTGAGATGATATGTTGATAACCTCTGTTAGGAATCATTGTTCCATTATTTCTGTTGTAAGGATGATGAGAATTGTATTCAATAAAATAATTGATTCCTAAGGTTTTAATTTGAATTGTATTGGATGAGTTACTTAAAATTGTTTTGTATTGATTTCCTAAAATTTGAGAAAAGGAATTAAAATTTAAAGGTCTAATATTGAAAGATAATTCTGTATCAATTTTATTAGCCAAAATAGAATATCGAATGAGTTGATTGTTAAAATTATTATTTACGTTTATGTTCTGTCCAAATATTAATATTGGATAGAATAAAAAAAATAGATTTTTTAATTTCATTGATATTTAATGACTCTTATACTTAAATTATCCATCGACCAACTTTCATCACATTTTTCTTGTGGAATTCCGTCTTTGTCAATAGCATTTGGCTGATATAATTCATCATAAAATCTAAGAACTATTGAAATTCCGTTACTGGGAAAACTCTTTTCAATTTTGTACAAAGTAGTTGGTCCTCCAAAAAAATTATTGTCACATATTTCTTTAAGATTGGTTTGATATGAGCCAGTTTTGGGATTGTTTTCAAAAGGATAGGTTTCAGGGTAAGACTGTCTTAGACAATAATTAGGCCAACATGGACTATTAGAAAAAGTGGTAACATACTTATCAAAAGCAGGATCTTTAAATAAATCCATACCTGGTTTATATTCCATAATCCATTTATCAGCCCTATCATTTTCTGGAAAACCATTCAAATTTCCATCCCACGAACCATGTATATATAAATCAAATGAAATAAAAACGTAATCGTGATCCCCTACGTCTTCTAAAAAGAGGGTGAATCCATCATTGTTAAAATTACCAATAACGTTTGTATTATTAAAAGACATGATATCCCCTCCGTCAATTGAACTCAAATCTAAATTTTCAAAATCATTTTCATAAACTAATTCATTTCTAACCATTTCAGGGTAGGAGCAAGAGTTAATCAAAAGGGCGATAATAAAGATTTGTAGGATTTTGATTTTAGATGTTTTAAATAAAAGCATCTTGATTTTCTTTATTTAAATTTATGTTCTTTTTTATTTAATTCTTCTAAAGATAGTGTTCTAAAATAGTTTAGAGTATTTTCTAAGCCTTTTTTTTGTAAAACTTTGGGTTTCCAATTTAAAATTTTGATTGCTTTAGTAATGTTAGGTTTTCTTTTAACAGGATCATTTACTGGCAGAGGTTTAAAAACTATTTTATTATTATTTCCACCTAAAGCAATTATTTCTTTTGCAAAGTCAATCAAAGTCACTTCCTCAGGATTTCCCAAATTCATAGGTTTGGTATAGTTTGAATGTAAAAGTTTGTAGATTCCCTCAACCATATCATCAATAAAACAAAATGATCTTGTTTGAGAACCATCCCCAAAAACTGTTAAGCTTTCTCCTCTCAAAACTTGTCCCATAAATGCTGGAATGGCTCTTCCGTCATTAACTCTCATTCTTGAACCATATGTATTAAATATTCTTGCTATCCTAATATCTAAACCATGATAAGTGTGGTAAGCAGTGGTTAAAGCTTCCTGAAATCGCTTGGCCTCGTCATAAACCCCCCTCGGTCCAACAGGATTAACATTGCCACAGTATTCTTCATTTTGTGGATGCTCTAAGGGATCACCATATACCTCTGATGTAGAAGCAATTAAAATACGAGCATTATTTTTTAATGCTAATCTTAAAATATTCTCAGTTCCTAATGACCCAACCCTTAAAGTTTCTAATGGAATTTTTAAATAATCAATTGGGCTGGCTGGTGATGCAAAATTTAATATATAATCTAGTGAATTATTTATTTTAAAATCATTCGTGATATCAATTTTCTTGAATTCAAAATCACTATTTGATTCTAAATGAGAAAGATTCTTAAAGTTTCCGGTAATTAAATTATCTATCCCAATCACTTTATAATTTTTTGAGAGAAAATAATCACATAAATGTGATCCTAAAAAACCAGCAGCACCAGTAATTAAAATAGTTTTTTTCATTAAAAAAATTAGATTAAAAATAAGATTTTTTATTTTTAAAAAATTCAAGTACTTTTGTTACTTAATTTATGTTAGAATCCCTGATCACATCCAAAACCAGATTAAGACTTCTTATCAAGTTTTTTTTAAATATTGCCAATAAGGGCTATTTAAACAGTCTGGCTAATGAGTTTGGAGAATCAACAAATTCTGTTAGAAAAGAGTTAAATAATTTATCATCTGCTGGTTATTTAGAAAAGCACAGTGAAAATAATAAAGTCGTTTATAAGGCTAATTCTAACCACCCTTTATTTAAAATCATACAAAAAATAGTAAAAAAACATTTGGGTATTGAACAGATTTTAGAAACGGTTTTAAAACAAATCGGAGAAGTAAAAAAAATTATGATCCTTGGAGACTATGCTGAAGGAATAGATAGTGGACATATTGAAATTTTAATTGTTGGAGATAAGGTTAATGAAAATTACCTAAAAGAAATTACTCCTAAAATTGAAAAAAAAATAAATAGAAAAGTTAGTTTTTTTGTTTCAAATTCTATATTAAAACAGAGGACTTTAACTATTTTTGAAGCATAAATAATAAATCTTATTTTTTTAAAAAAAATGTGATTTTTATGGCGAAGCCTTGATTAAAATAAAATAAACATTAAATAATGAATAAAATTAAAGTTGGTGTTATTGGAAATGGGTTTGTTGGAGAGGCAATTTCTTTTGCTTTTTCCTCAATTGCAGAAATGTATGTATATGATACAGATCCATCTAGAAGTTTAAATGATATAAATTCTGTTCACAAATGTGATTTTGTTTTTGTTTGTGTTCCAACCCCAATGTATGAGGATGGATCTCAAGATATATCATACGTTGAAAGTGCTTTTGAAAGAGCTTCAGACAAACCCATCTATATTGTAAAATCAACTGTTTTACCAGGGACTACAGAAAATTTAAATAAACAATTTCCAAGCTTTAAAATTATTTTTTCACCTGAATTTTTAACAGAAAGAACTGCAAAGTTGGATATGTTGACCCAATCCAGGATTATTTTAGGCGGTGAGTTATCTTTAACTGAAAAAGTAAAAATCTTATTTTATAAAAGATTTAAAACTAAAAATATAATTCAAACAGATTCAAAAACAGCAGAGCTTACGAAATACATGAACAATACCTATTTTGCTACCAAAGTGAGTATCATGAATGAGTTTAAATTGTTGTGTGATAAAATTGGAGCGAATTGGGAGGATGCATTAAGTGGTTTTGTCTCTGATGGAAGAATTGGAGATAGTCATTTAAATGTTCCTGGGCATGATGGAAAACTTGGATATGGAGGAACTTGTTTTCCTAAAGATGTGAATGCCCTTTTATCTTTTTCAAAAAAACATAACATTGAATTAAACTCCATAGAAGGCGGTTGGACTACAAACCTAAAAGTAAGACCAGAGAAAGACTGGGAGAAAAAAGAAGGAAGGTCTGTGAGTTATAAAAAACAAAATTAAAATTATTACCCCTCTATATTTTAATTAGAATTAATTAATGAGAAAGATTTTGTTAATATTTGGAACCCGACCAGAAGCGATCAAAATGGCTCCACTTGTTAAAGAATTTCAAAAATATCCTAATGAATTTAATACAAAGGTTTGTGTCACAGCACAACACCGAGAAATGCTCGATCAAGTATTAGATTTCTTTGAGATTAAGCCTGATTATGATTTGGATTTAATGAAGCCGGGACAAAACTTATATGGCTTGACAGCTACTATTATCGAATCTCTTAAGTCGGTTCTTGAAGAATTCAAGGCAGATTACGTTTTTGTTCATGGTGATACAACCACGACTATGGCAGGATCTATCGCTAGTTTTTATTCAGGGTCAAAAGTATGTCACGTAGAGGCAGGTCTTAGAACTAATAATAAACTATCACCTTTTCCAGAAGAAATAAATCGTCAAATCACTGGAAGAGTTTGCGATTATCATTTTGCTCCGACTGAAACATCGAAAAATAATTTATTAAAAGAGAATATTTCTGAAGAGTCAATTTTAGTAACTGGAAATACGGTAATTGATGCACTATTAAAATCTGTTGAAAGAGTTAGTGAAAACCCAAGTCAGTTAATTCAAGATCTATCAAAGCAAATACGAAATAAAGAAGTAGTTTTAGTAACTGGACATCGGAGGGAGAATCACGGAGCTGGTTTTGAAAGAATTTGTAAAGCTTTAAGTCGAATCGCTGAAGATGATAAAAATCGTTTGATTATTTATCCTGTTCATCTAAACCCAAAGGTCCAATTGCCAGTTAGTAGAATTTTATCTGGATTAAACAATGTAATATTGATAGACCCTTTGGCATATCAAGATTTTATTTGGCTTATGAATCGATCTAAAATCATTATTACTGATAGTGGAGGTGTGCAAGAGGAAGCGCCAAGCTTAGGAAAACCAGTACTTGTTATGAGAGATACAACAGAAAGACCAGAGGCAGTAGAAGTTGGAACAGTGTTGTTAGTGGGAACAGATGAGGACTTGATTGTTTCAGAAGCATTAGAATTGTTAAATAATAAAGAAAATTTTGAAAAAATGTCAAAATTACACAACCCATACGGTGATGGATTAGCATCTGAAAGAATTGTAAATTACATTAAAAATTTATAAAGATGAATCCTGAAGTTGTAACCATAGGATTAGGATATATTGGCTTACCAACATCTGCTTTAATTGCGTCCAAAGGAACAAAAGTTTTAGGTGTAGATATAAATCAAAATATTGTCAAAACAATCAATAAAGGAAAAATCCACATTGTGGAACCAGATTTAGAGAATATTGTTTACTTAGCTGTCCAAAACGGTAATTTAAAAGCATCTATCAAGCCCGAACCTGCTAGTGTTTATTTGATTGTTGTTCCGACACCATTTAAAGAAAATCATGAGCCAGATATTTCATATATAGAAGATGCAACTAAAGGAATCATACCAATACTAAAAAAAAGTGATTTGTATATTATTGAGTCTACTTCACCGGTTGGAACAACTGAAAAAATGATGGATTTAATTTATTCTACGAGGCCTGAGTTAAAAGATGAAATTTTTATAGCCTACTGTCCGGAAAGGGTATTACCAGGAAATGTAATGTTCGAACTAGTTAATAATGATAGGGTCATTGGTGGTGTTAATGAATTATCAACCAAAAAGGCTGTATCATTTTATTCAAAATATGTTAAAGGAGAACTTCATGAAACCAATGCAAGGACTGCAGAGATGTGTAAATTAGTAGAAAACTCATCCAGAGATGTTCAAATTGCTTTTGCTAATGAATTGTCTCTAATTTGTGATAAAGCTGACATTAATGTTTGGAATCTTATATCATTAGCTAATAAACACCCGAGAGTAAATATTTTAAAGCCTGGTTGTGGTGTTGGTGGACATTGTATAGCAGTAGATCCTTATTTTATTACTTCTAAGTATCCTTTAGAGTCAAAAATAATTGGATCTGCCAGGGAAATTAATAACTATAAAGCATTTTGGTGTGTTGAGAAAATTCAAAAAATTAAATTAGAATTTGAATTAAAACATAGTAAAAAGCCTAAAATAGCACTCATGGGATTGGCTTTTAAACCTAATATTGATGATTTAAGAGAGTCTCCTGCCAAATACATTGCACAAAAAGTATTGCAAAATTCTAGCAATGAAACCCATTTTATTGTTGAGCCAAATATAAAGAAGTATAATAATTTTAAATTAACTGATTATAAAACGGCTGCAAAAGAAGCAGATATTATAGTACTGTTGGTTGCACACGATGAGTTTAAAAGTTTACGAATAGATTCAAAAAAAGTGGTTCTTGATTTTTGTGGAATATCAATGTAATTTATGAAAAAAAATATTTTAATAACTGGAGGAGCTGGCTTTATTGGTTCACATGTTGTAAGACAATTTGTTAATAAGTATAAAGACTACCATATCTACAACTTAGATGCTTTAACATATGCAGGTAATTTAGAGAATCTAAAAGACATTGAAAATGTTTCTAATTATACTTTTTTACACGGTGATATAACAAATGAAAAATATATAAATGATATTTTTCATAAATATAGGTTCGAGGGAGTTATTCATCTTGCAGCAGAGTCTCATGTCGATCGTTCAATAAGCAATCCTTTAGCATTTGCAAAAACTAACATTATAGGTACAGTTATATTAATAAATGCATTTAAATTTCTTTGGGAAGGGAATTGGGAAGGAAAGCTTTTTTATCATGTAAGTACCGATGAGGTATATGGCACGCTTGGCGAAACAGGTTTGTTTGAAGAAAATACTCCTTACGATCCTAATTCCCCTTATTCAGCTTCAAAAGCAAGCTCAGATCACTTTGTTAGAGCATATGGTGAGACTTATGATATGCCATATGTGATTACTAACTGTTCAAATAATTATGGACAAAACCAATTTCCTGAGAAGTTAATTCCTTTATTTATTAATAATATATTAAATCAAAAAACCCTGCCAGTTTATGGAGATGGTAATTATACCAGAGATTGGTTGTATGTTATAGATCATGCTCTTGCAATTGATTTGGTATTTCACAAGGGTAAAGTCCGTGAGACTTATAATATTGGTGGTTTTAATGAATTTAAAAATATTGAATTAGTTAAAATTCTATGCCAGCAAATGGATCAAAAATTAGGACGAGTTTTAGGTCACAGCGAAAAACTTATAACTTATGTTAAAGACCGCCCAGGACATGACTTACGTTATGCAATCGATTCTTCTAAAATTAATAAAGAATTGGGATGGTACCCAAAACTAACCTTCGAAGAAGGTTTGTCTAAAACTATTGATTGGTATTTAAGCAATAAAGAATGGTTAAAAAATGTTACTTCTGGAAAATATAAGAATTATTATAAACAACAATATAAATAAAAAATGAAAGGTATAATATTAGCTGGTGGGTCTGGTACAAGATTATATCCACTTACTATAAGTGTAAGTAAACAATTATTGCCAATTTATGATAAGCCAATGATTTATTACCCATTATCAGTTTTAATGTTGGCTAAAATCAAAGAAATTTTAATAATATCAACTCCCCATGATTTGCCATATTTTAAAAAACTTCTTGGCGATGGTTCAAAATACGGCATTAAGTTATTCTATGAAGAACAGCCATCTCCAGATGGCCTTGCACAAGCATTTATTTTAGGAAAAGAATTTATTGGAACTGATGATGTTTGTTTAATATTAGGTGATAATATTTTTTATGGAGATGGTTTACAATCAATTTTGATCGGAGCTAAAGAAATTGTAAAAAATCAAAATAATGCAGTTGTTTTTGGGAGTTATGTAGATAACCCAGAATCTTATGGGGTTGCAGAATTTGATAGTAAAAATAATGTAATAAGTTTAGAAGAAAAGCCCAAATATCCCAAGTCAAATCACGCAGTAGTAGGTTTATACTTTTATCCAAATTCAGTTGTTAATATTGCACAGAATGTTAAGCCCAGTAATAGAGGTGAGCTTGAAATAACATCTGTAAATCAAGAATATTTGAGTCAAAAAAAATTAAAATTACAAATTCTAGGTAGAGGATTTGTATGGTTAGATTCAGGTACTAATGAGGCTTTAGCAGAAGCTACTGAATTTATTAAAGCTATAGAAAGCAGGACATCATTTAAAGTGGCTTGTCTAGAAGAAATAGCATTAGCTTATGGGTGGATTTCACTTAATCAGCTAAAATCACAAATTAAAAATTATAAAAGCTCTTATTATATTTATTTAAAACAATTAATATCACGGAGACAGATTAATTAATAACATTAATAAAGGTCATACATATGAAAAAAATTAATGTGACAGAATCATTTTTACCTCCAATAAAGGATTTTCAGAAAAATCTTGAACGAATTTGGAAAAATAAATGGTTGTCAAATAATGGTGAATTATATAATGAATTAGTCCATAAACTAAAATCATATCTTGATATTAACTATGTTATTCCAATGACAAATGGTACTCTTCCAATTCAGATAGCTTTAAACTATTTTGCTAATGAAGGAGAAGTTATTACAACTCCCTTTAGTTATGTAGCTACAACATCTGCTATAGTATGGGAAAAGTGCAGGCCTGTTTTTGTGGATATTGATTCAGAATACTTGACAATAGATGAAACTAAAATTGAGGAGGCTATTACTGAAAATACTACTGCAATATTAGCTACTCATGTTTTTGGTAACCCTTGTAATATTGATAAAATAAATAGAATAGCCATAAAATATAATTTAAGAGTTATTTATGATGCTGCTCATTGCTTTGGAGTTAAATTTAAAGGTCGTTCTATTTTTAATTTTGGAGATGTTAGTACATGTAGTTTTCATGCAACAAAATTATTTCATACTGCTGAGGGCGGTGCTTTGTTTTGCAATGATGAAAATATAAAACATGAAATAAATTATAAACATAATTTTGGTCATAACGGCCCTGAAAAGTATTATGGATTAGGTATAAATGCCAAAATGAGTGAATTACAAGCAGCAATGGGTTTGTCAGTTTTAGATTATATGGAGGATATACTTAAATCTAGAATTAATACTTATGAATTTTACAATACTAATTTAATATTCAAAAATTTTAAAAAATTGACTATTAGACCTAAAACTAATTGGAATTACTCTTATTATCCTTTGATTTTTAACTCAGAAAATGATCTTCTTGTTGTCAAGTCAACTTTAGAAAAAAACAATATATACCCCAGGAGATATTTTTATCCATCTTTAGAAGATCTTCCTTATATAAAATCTAACAAGTGTCCAATTGCTAGAAGTATTTCATCGAGAATATTATGCTTACCATTCTATGCTAACATGAACACTAATGATATTAAAAAAATCACTCATATAATAAATAATTCACTTTGATAACAAATAATTTATTATGGGGAAAAGCACTTATTTTTATCAATATTTAATTAAATTTGCATACTATCCAGTGTAAATATTTTTGAAAAAAATTGATACTTTATTAGAAATTAAATCATTCAAATTATGAAGTTATGTATATATTGTTCTGGAGGTTTAGGAAAAGAGGTATATGATATTGCAGACAGAATAAACAATATTGATTCTCGTTGGGATGAAATATTTTTTGTAGATGATACCGAAGGGTTAGGAAATAATTGTTACTTAGGTCGCTTATTTACATTTGAAAAAATGTTAGCAGAATTTAAACAAGATAATGTTGAGTTTATAATTGCTAATGGTGAGCCACTTGTTAGAAAAAAATTATATTCAAAACTAAAAGAAAAAAAATTTAAAATAATAGCATTAATTGATCCACTTGCAAGTATTTCCCCAACTGCACATATCGGAGAAGGCTTAATTGCATATCCATTTAGCATAATTGCAAGTGATGCATCTATTGGAAATAATGTTTTAGTAAATGCAGGTGCAATAATTGGACATGATATTGTTGTTGGTAATAATACTGTCATATCTCCGCAAGTATGTATTGGTGGTGGAACTAAGATTGGAGACAATTCTTATATTGGGATGGGCAGTAAGATAAAAGAACAACTAGTTATTGGTTCTAGTGTAATTGTTAGCATGTCATCTGCAGTTTATAAAGATATTCCTGATGGTGTAATTGCTATGGGAAATCCAGCTAGGCCAATGAGGCGTAATGATGACAATAAAGTATTTAAAAAATAAATTATAAATAAAAATTATGAATAATCTTGAAAAATATAAAACAGTTTTTTGTGAAAGTTTTTCAATCAGTGAAAATGATCTAGAAGGAGACCTAGAGTATAATAGTATTGAAGCTTGGGACTCAGTTGGTCACATGGGAATGATAGCTGATTTAGAGGATAAATTTGATATAATGTTAGATACAGATGATATTATCGATTTTAGCTCATATAAAACTGGAATGAAAATTTTAAAAAAATATAATATCGAAATTTCATAAATGAAAAATCAAATTATTTCTTTTGACATTCCTGGAATTATGTCATGTCAACAAAATCGTTATCCAATGTTATTTGTAGATAAGATTACTGAATGTGTTCCATTAAAATATGCGAAGGGGTACAAACTTTTTTCATATAACGAGTGGTATTTTCATGGCTATGATACTAGCAGTCCAAAAGTTTGGAATGTAGTTCAAGTTGAAGCAATGTCTCAAGTTTTTTTAATGACTTTCCTGTCTTCTGAAAAATCCAAGGGTAAAGTTGCAATGAGTAATAAGTTTGATAAAGTTCAATTTATAAGAAAAATTGAACCTGGTGATAAATTAGAGTTAGAAGCTACATTAGATAGCTACAGACATGGAATTGCTAAGGGAAGTGTAATTGGCTATGTTGATGGTGAAAAAGCATGTTCAATGGATTGCATAATTATTGTCCCTGATTTTTTTGGAAAATTTCAACACGCGCTTCCTCAAATAGAGATTGATAAAACAAAATATAATCAGTCAATAAAAGAGTTTGAAGATTTAGGTGAAGAAAATTTAAAACTTTATCAATCTGATTATGGAATTGAAAAAATTAGAGAATGCCTCCTTAATAAATATCCATGGTTATTTTTAGATAAGGTTAGAGGAATTTATCCAGGTAAAAGTGTTAGGGTAATTAAAAATTTCACATATAATGAACATTTTTTTCCTGCTCATTTCCCAGAGGATCCTAGCGTTCCAGGTTTTCTACAAATAGAAACATGTATGCAAGCATTTCTTTTAACTTTTTTAAGTTTAGATGATTATAAGAGAAGAGAAACTGCTGATCGTTCATTAATGAATGTTCAAGTTAAACGTAAAATAATTCCTGGTGAAACCTTGGAAATATTTGCATTTTTAGATAGATTTTCAAGAGGGGTTGCTAAGGGGCGTGTTGAAAGTTATGTTGATGGTGAGCAAGCTATTTCCTTTGAAGTTACAGCTGTAGTTGTTGGTGAATTAGATATGTTCAAGCCAAAAAATTAATAACAGAATTAAGAAATTTTTTATGACTTTAAAAGACAAAGTTGTTTTTGTAACTGGGTCAAACAGAGGAATTGGCGAAAGTATTGCAAAGCTTTTTGCAGAAAGTGGAGCTATAGTATATGCTAATGCTCGTCAACCTGATTCTCTTTCTTCAATTTCTAATATTGATTATGGTCATGGTAAAATTATTCCAGTTTATTTTGATATGACAGACAGACCATCAACTAAGAATGCTTTTGTCAAGATAATGGATGAGCAAGGAAGAATAGATTGTTTAGTGAACAACGCAGGTATTTTAGTTGACACGCTCATAACTATGTTGAACAGGGCTACATTGAGAGAAATTTATGAAGTAAATGTTTTCTCAGTTTTTGAAACAATGTCATTAGCTTCAAGAATTATGTCAAAACAAAAAAGCGGTACAATTATTAATATTGCTAGTATTTGCGGAGATGAGGGTGGTATGAGAGGACAAACTGCATATTCTAGTTCTAAAGGAGCAGTAATTGCTTTAACAAAAACAGCTGCGAAAGAATTGGGTGAGTTCAATATTCGTGTAAATTCTGTGGCACCTGGATTTATTGACACTGATATGTTTCGCTCTGGTCCAAAAGATATTCAAGAACAATTGGTTGACGGAGTTTATTTGAGTCAAAGAGTTGGTCTGCCGATTGAAGTGGCAAAAGTATGTTTATTTTTAGCAAGTGATGATTCAAGTTATGTTAATGGAGAAAATATTAGAATTGATGGTTTTGCCCACATATAAATTTAAATTATAAGAAATGATGAATATGCATCAAATTTCATCGGTTTTGGATCACGAATATCCAATGCTATTGATTGACGGTGTTTCTGAGCTGAAATCCAACGTATCTTGTAAAGCATTTAAAAATATTACATATAACGAGTGGTTTTTTCCAGCACACTTTCCTAAGAATCCCCTAGTTCCAGGAAGTTTACAAATTGAAATATTTACTCAAGTTGTAGCTATTCCTTTAGTTGTTTCAAAAAATCTTAAAAATAGTTTAAATAAAAAAGTTTTGTTAGCAGGAGTTGATAAAGTAAGATTTTTTAAACCTTTAAAACCAGGAGACAAATTTGAAATTTTTGCTCAAATTGATAGAATTGCTATGGGAGTTGCTAATGCTAGTGTTAAAGGAAGTGTTAACGATGACATAATCAGTGAATGTAAAATAACCTACAAGATTATTTCCAAAAAAGAAAGTATATAACTAATTTATTGTTTTAATTATTAATTTATGAAAGATGGAAACAAGTTGATTCGAGTTGCAGATTACATTGCACAATCGCTTTATTCTGTAGGAGCTGAGCATGTTTTTATGGTTACAGGTCGTGGAGCTTTATTTTTGACAGATGCTGTTGCAAAACATGAACAGTTAAAATCAATTTCAGTTCATCATGAACAGACAGCTGCGTACGCAGCTGTAGCATATGCTGACTATACTGGAAAACCTGGTGCTTGTATGGTTTCTACTGGGTGTGCAGGAACTAATGCAATTACTGGAGTGCTAAATGCATGGCAAGATGGAATTCCATGTGTATTTATCTCTGGACAAAATAAATTACAAGAAACCTCAAGGTATACTGGAATTCCAATTAGAACATATGGTCAACAAGAAGCTGATATTATTCCTCTTGTAGAATCTATTACAAAACACGCTGTTATGATCACTGACCCAAAGCAGATTGTGTACGAAATGGGAAAAGCTCTCTATTTATCTCAGAATGGGAGAAAAGGTCCAGTGTGGATTGATGTACCATTAGATGTTCAAAATATGAGAATAAGACCATCTGAGCTAAAACATTTTGAAATTAAAAATGAAGAAAAATATGAGCCATTAATTGATGATGTTAATTATATTATTAACGCTTTAAATAAGGCAAAACGACCTGTAATTTTAATAGGAAGTGGCATAAGATCATCCGAAGCTGAATCAAAATTTGAAGATTTAATAAATAAAACACAAATCCCAGTAACATATGCTGGTTCAGCAACTGATATTTATGCCGACAAAAATCCTTTATCTATTGGATCAGTTGGTATTATGGGTTGTACTAGAGCGGGTAATTTTACAGTTCAAAATTCAGACTTATTATTAGTTTTAGGATGCAGATTATCATCAATGACAACAGGACCTGAAGTTAGTAAATTTGCTCGTGAAGCAAAAATAATAGTAGTTGATATTGATAAAATTGAACATACAAAAAGTTGTCTAAAAATAGATAAATTAGTAATTGCAGATGTTCATAAGTTAATTGACAAGCTAATTTCCAAGAAAATTATATTAGCAAACAATCAATGGATTAATAAATGTTTACATTGGAAGGAGGTATTTCCAAGATGTGAAGAAGATAACAAAAAATCAAATAAAGTTGATCTATATCAACTAGCCGATTCGCTTTCAAAAACAATGCCTGAAAATTCTGTTTTTATTAGTGACTCTGGAATGATTGAGCTAGTTCTGCCTACTAATATTAACTTTAAAAAAGGTCAACGATGTATTCATCCAGCATCACAGGGCTCAATGGGTTTTGCTCTTCCTGGAATAATTGGAGCATATTATGGGAGTAATCACATGCCGATATGTGTGGTAGGTGATGGGTCTATTATGATGAATCTTCAAGAACTTGCAACAATTGAATATTATAAAATACCTGCTAAAATATTTGTTATAAATAATAAAGCTTATGCAGTGATTAGAAAAAGAATGGTTGAACTTTTCCGTCGTACTATAGGGACAGATGAAGACAATGGGGTGGGAACACCTGAATTTAATAAAGTTGCACAAGCATTCAATTTTGGATATGTCAAAATTGAAAGTAGTAATAATCTTGATGAGGATCTCAAATCAGTTATTGCAATGGATGGCCCTGTTCTTTGTGAGATTATGGGTCTTGAAAATCAAAAATATATTAGCAGTGGACATGCACGGAATTTAAAGGGTGCAATTGTTAGTAGACCGTTAGAAGATCAAACACCTTACATGGATAGAAAATTATTCCTATCCGAAATGATTGTAGAGCCAATCGATCAATAAAATAATTATGAAAAAAATCAAACTAAATAATTCATCATTTATTGGTGAAGATTGCAAACCTTACATAATAGCCGAGATGAATACTAGTCATTTTGGAAATATGGAAACAGCTAAGCTAATGATTAAAGAAGCTAAAAATGTAGGTTGTGACTGTGTTAAATTTCAATCTTGGTCTGCAGATACTTTATATTCAAAAACATATTATGACGAAAATCCAATTGCAAAAAGAATATTTAATAAATTTTCAATGGATGAAGCTCAGCTTTTAGAAGCTGCTAACTTTTGCAAAGAAGTTGGAATAGATTTTTCTTCAACTCCCTACTCTAAACAAGAGGTAGATTTTTTATTAGATAAGTGTGATGCTGCTTTCATTAAAATTGCTTCAATGGAATTAAATAATTATCCTTACTTAGAGTATATAGCCAAAAAAGATACCACAATTATTTTATCAACTGGAATGGGAGATAGTGAGGAAATTGACAAGGCTGTCAAAACAATTGAAGATGCAGGAAATAGCAAGATTTGTATTTTGCATTGTATTTCTATATATCCGTGTGAAACAGAAACAATTAACCTTAATAATATTATTGGATTGAATGAGAAGTTCCCAGACCTACTGGTTGGATACTCTGATCACTCAATTGGAACTGAAATGGCTTCTGCATCAATCGCTCTTGGCGCATGTGTAATTGAAAAACATTTCACACTTGACAAAACTAAAATTGGAATGGATAATCAAATGGCATCAGAACCTGATGAAATGGCTGAACTTGTAAAAAATTGTCATAATGTAAAAATAGCATTGGGTAGTAAAAAACGAAAAGTATTAGCTGATGAATTGGAGCAAAGAAAAAATATGAGAAGGAGCATTATTTTTAATAAAGACTTGAGATCTGGTATTAAAATTACTTTAAATGATTTAGATGCTAAAAGGCCAGGAACAGGAATTCCACCAGAAAAAATTAATGATTTGGTTGGCAAAACTCTAAAAAATGATGTTAATGCCGACACTCTAGTTAAAAAATCTGACTTACATTAATATGTAATATGAGATTTTTTTAATTATTACAAATGAATTTTTTTAGTAAATCCACTCTTTCTTTCTCCAAAAATACAGCAATTATTGATGAAGAAAGGCTTGAAACTAAATATTCTGATCTCGATAATTTTTCAAAAATATTTTCTGAGCATATACCTTCACGCTCATTAATTATAAGTTTGAATAAAAACTCAACAGCCTCAATAGTTGGGTACATTTCATTCATAAATAACGAGATAGTTCCATTAATGATTGATGCCAAAATGGATATTCAATTAATTAATAAACTCATAGATAATTACAAGCCAAGCTTTTTGTGGCTTCCTACAAATAAAATAAATGATTTTCCGAAGACAGTTTCAGTTTTTGAAATATTAGATTATTCATTATTAAAATTTGAAAATCATGAAGTATCTAATATTCACAAAGATTTAGCATTATTACTTACAACTTCAGGAAGTACTGGTAGCCCAAAAGTTGTAAAAATATCATACGAAAATATCCAATCTAATGCGTTTTCAATTATTAAATATTTATCATTAGATTCGAATGAAAAACCAATAACAACTCTACCAATGAGTTATTCTTTTGGTCTTTCAATTATAAATAGCCATTTATTTGTTGGTGCAACTATTTTATTGACTGATAGGAGTATTTTTGAAAAAGAATTTTGGGCCTTTCTTAAAAAGGAAAAAGCAACCTCAATCTCTGGAGTTCCATATACTTATGATATTTTAAATAAACTTCGCTTTACAAGAATGGAATTACCACATCTTAAAACTCTCACTCAAGCCGGAGGAAAGATTAATGAAATACTTCATAGAGATTTTGCAGAATTTTGTAAAAAAAGTAAAAAACGTTTTTTTGTAATGTATGGTCAAACTGAAGCAACAGCTCGAATGAGCTACTTGCCATGTGATCAGGCTTTGTCAAAAATTGGCAGTATAGGTATTCCTATCCCAGATGGAAAGTTTAATTTAATAAATGAAAACAGTAAGAATATTGAAAAAACCAATACAGTTGGAGAATTAATTTATGAGGGTCCAAATGTGTGTATGGGTTATGCAGAATCGATTAAAGATCTTTCAGAAAATGATAAAAACCAAGGTAAGTTGTTAACAGGCGATTTAGCAAAAATGGATAAAGATGGTTTTTATTATATTGTTGGTAGAAAAAAAAGATTTTTAAAGATATTTGGAAATAGAATTAATCTTGATGAATTGGAAGGTCTTTTAAAGGAAATAACTGCTGATTGTGCTTGCACTGGAAATGATGAAAAAATTGTAGTTTATATTACAGATGAATTAAAAACAGAAAAAATCCGTGATTATATCTCTTCAAAATTACGCTTACATCATTCAATTTTTTCAATTAATATTATCGAAGAAATTCCTAAAAGTTCCTCAGGAAAAACTATATATTCTGAGTTAAAAATTTAATAATGAATTTATCTGATATCTTGAGTATACCCCCTTACTCACTTAATAAATATGAAAAAAAAGAATTGTTGGATTCATATTTGAATAATCTTACTATTTTCCATTACAAAAACTGTTCACACTATACTAAAGTGATTGATAGCACTAACTTTAATATTGGTAGTAATATATCTTATACTGAATTGCCATTTTTACCAGTTAGGTTATTTAAAATGTTTGAATTAAAAAGTATTAAAAACAAAGATGTTGTAAAAACAATGACATCTTCTGGAACATCTGGCCAAGCCGTATCAAGAATTTTTTTAGATAGAGAAACCTCATCAAATCAAACTAAAGTTTTGTCTAAAATTGTTTCTTCTTTTTCTGGAAAAAAAAGAATGCCAATGATTATAATTGATAGTGATTCTGTGGTTAAAAATAGAAAGTTATTTTCAGCTAGAGGTGCAGGTATTTTAGGCTTCTCAATGTTTGGATCAAAACGAATTTATGCACTTAATGATAAAATGGAATTGAAAATTGATTCTATCATGGAGTTTATTGAGCAGAACAAAAATGAAACAATCTTTATATTTGGATTTACATACATGATATATCTTCATTTTTACAAAGAACTTGAAAGACTTAATATTAAGCTTGATTTGTCAAACTCTGTAATGATTCACGGAGGAGGTTGGAAAAAATTGATTAATGAATCTGTTTCGTCAGATATCTTTAAAAAAAAGTTAAAAAAGGTTTGCTCTATTGAATCAGTTCATGATTATTATGGAATGGTTGAACAAACAGGATCTATTTACATGGAATGCGAAAAAGGACATTTACATTCATCAATTTTCTCTGACATAATAATAAGAAATCCAAAAGATTTTTCAATTGCAAAAGTTGGAGAAAAAGGTATAATACAGGTGCTGTCAATACTTCCAAATAGTTATCCTGGACACTCTCTGCTGACCGAAGACGAAGGTATATTATTAGGAGAAGACAATTGTTCATGCGGAAGATTAGGTAAATATTTTAAAATTACTGGAAGACTAAAAAATGCAGAAATAAGAGGCTGCAGTGATACTTATGCTCAAGGAATTTAAAGAACTAAAATATATATTTCCAAAAGAGAAAGATTTAGACTTCAAAAGCTTTGTTAGTGACTCTGCTTTAATACCATTTTCTAATGAAGTTATTTCATATCTAAATGATTTATCAAAACTATTATATAAAGATGCTAGAACCAGAAACTATCCAGATGTTTCTACTTTTGCGTTTTTTGTTAGAAAATCAAATTTATTTTCATTGAAAAAAGAATATTTTAATTCTGATATAAATAGACTAGGAAGGGGAATTGTATTTCATATTGCACCATCAAATGTTCCTGTTAATTTTGCGTATTCTTTGGTGTCAAGTCTCCTCGCTGGTAATACAAACATAGTAAGGGTTCCTTCAAAATCTTTTGATCAAGTCAATATAATATCTGATGCAATTTTAGAGTTATCAAAATTAAAAAATCATAAAAAAATATCTGATAAAATAATGTTGATAAGTTATCCCAGAAATGATAGTGCTAATTCATTTTTTTCCAAAATATGTGATGTTAGAGTTATATGGGGTGGAGATAATACTATAAGGCAAATAAGAGAAAGTGATATCCCCCCTCGTTCATTTGATTTAACTTTTGCTGACAGATATTCAATTTGTATTATTAATGCTGATTCATATGTAGATGAAAAAAATCCAGAAAAAATTGCTCTGAATTTTTACAACGACACATATTTATTTGATCAAAACGCATGTACGGCTCCGCATTTAGTGATTTGGATAGGAAAAAAGAAAAACGTAATTAATTCAAAAAATATTTTTTGGGATAATCTACATGTAATTGCAAATTCTAGATATGATATTCAATCAGTAATAGCAGTTGATAAATTAACTGCTTTACATAATCAGGCAATTAAGAGTAAAAAATTAAAAAAAATAGAATCTAAGGATAACCTAGTTGTAAGAGTTGAAATTGATGAATTACCTAAAAATATTGATGAATTTAGATGTAGTAGTGGGTATTTTAATGAATATCATGCTTCAAATCTTATAGAAATATCACCAATAATAGATCAAAAATATCAAACTATTGCACATTATGGAGTATCTAAAAAAGAGCTAAATAAATTGATAGAATCCAATCCTAAGGGTATAGATAGAATCGTTAAAATTGGTAAAACAACAGATTTCTCATTGACTTGGGACGGATACAACTTAATTGATACTTTGTCCAGAATTATAGATATAAAAGATTAGTTTTTATTTGATACTTCGATAAGCATAATATAAAAATTAATGATACGCAACTGCTCTAGCCTTATTAGTTCTTGAAATAAAAAAAAGAAATTTATTATTTATTATATATAGTATGAGAATAGAAAATGACATCGCTGTATATGTAAATATTCTATACGTATGGTAATCGCTCCAATTTTAGTAACAGTTTACAATAGAACAAACCATTTTAAAAAGTGTATTGAATCTTTGAAGAGATGTAATCTTGCTTCAAAATCACATCTATTTATTGCTATTGACGCGCCATACAGAGATTTAGATATTGCTGATAACAAGGAAATATTAAAATATTCCAAAAATATTACTGGATTTAAACAAATTACACTATTTATAAGACCTGAAAATTATGGAACAAATAAAAATGGAGATCTAGCTAGAGAGGAAATTTTCAGTAATTATGACAGATTAATTATGTCTGAAGATGATAATATTTTTTCAAAAAACTTTTTAGTTATGATGAACAAATGCCTAGAAATATATTACACTAGAAAAGATATCTTCTCTGTTTCTGGATGGAATATGCCATTTAATTTTCCAAAAAAGTATAAAAATGAAATTTATATTTGGCAAGGTTTTTCAGCCTGGGGTGTTGGAATATGGCGAGATAAGTGGAAAAAATTGAATTATTCTTTAGATAAAGTACAATTTTGGTTAAACAATAAACAACACATTAGAAAAATTAATAGTGTTTCTCAACATTACTATTATGCTTTATTAGATATGAAAAAAAATAATAGTATTCACGGAGATGGCTTTATCTGTAATTATTTGGTTGAAAACGAAATGTATTCTATTTATCCTGCAAAAACTCTAACAAGAAATATTGGTCATGATGGAATGGGTAACAATAAGTTCTTACATACTAAAATAAAAAATCAAGAAATTAGTAATGCTTTAATTAGTGATTTCCCTTTTGATATAAAACCTAATAAAACTATAAATAATAGACTTTGGTGGTATTTTAGTAATGTAAATAGGCTTAAAGACAGATTTATACATTTTTATTTAAAATTTTTTTACAATAAATAAATGTTAAAATACTTTTTCTGGACAGCGTTTGAAAGATTTGGATCCCAAATCATAAATTTATTAGTTCAACTTCTTTTAGCAAGATTATTAGCTCCAGAAATTTTTGGTCTAATTGGGATGATTCAAATATTTATTACTCTTGCTCAAGTTATTGTTGAAGCTGGAATAGGAAATTATATAATTCAAAGAAAAGAGCTTTATCATTATGATAAATCAACATCATTAGTAATAAACCTTTTTCTTGCAATAATTATTTATTTAGTATTATTTTTCACTGCTCCAATTATTGGTGAATTTTACAACGAAATAATTTTAATTGATGTTTTAAGACTTTATTCAATTGCATTTATTCTTCAATCTCTATATGTAACAAACCAGGCAATATTTCAAAGAAACCTTAAGTTTAGAAATATAGCTTATATAACTGTTATTTCTTCGTTAATCAGTGGAATAATAAGTATATCATTTGTTTACTTTTATAAATCCGTTTATATCCTAGTACTTCAACAGCTAGTATTTCATTTAGTTAAAGCAGTTTTATTTACCTATTATGGTCGTAAGAACATCCTATTTAGATTTTCAAAAAAATCTTTTATATCGATTTATAAATACTCTAGTTATCTATTACTCATAGGTATCATAAATGTGATTTTTGAATACTCATATTTAATAGTAATAGGTAAATTCTTTAATGTAAAACAAGCAGGATTATATTATATAAGTTTGATGTTAGTTGGTTTATTAATGACTACTATTTCTTTAGTTATCGAAAAAGTAAGTCTTCCTATTCTTTCAAAATTATTTCACAATTCAATTATAAAATTTAAAGAAAAACTTTTTTTATTTTCAAATGTATCTATTCTTTTAATAACAACTTCTTCATTTATATTTAGTATATATTCTTTTGAAATATTGTCATTAATTTTTGGGGAAAAATGGATTGATGCATCAACTATCTTTAGCTATATTAGTGTATCGTTTTTAGTTTTTCCTATTTCGATTTTGAGCTTTAATATTTTTAAAATCAATGGTAATACTAACACATTTTTATATACAAGCATAATTTCTAAATTGATTATTGTTGTTTCTATATTTTGTACTTATAGCTCATCAATTGAAAATTTATTAATTGCTCAAATAATTGCAACTTTTTTAAGCTCATTAATTTTTATCAGTTTTGCATGTCGATCAATTTCGATTACTCTAAAAGAATTTATTTCCAACCACTTAAATATAATTTTGTTGTTGACCTCATATGTTATTGTCCAACTATTTATAAAATATTCTTTAAACATATTCTTTATTTTAGAGATTATAATATCAATAATTATAGCTTATGGTCTAAATAAGTTTTTAAAAATGTATGATTTTAAAAAATTAATTAATGATATTTCAGTTATAAATTTTAAAAATATTTAAAATACTATGTATAATTTCAATTTTAAAAGCATGCTTATTATTCTTGATTAGTGATTTATTATATTTGAATAATCAAAAATTAAAAGCAAATAAAAAATGATAAAATTAAATCTTGGATGTGGAGCCAAAGTTTTAGATGGATGGGTGAATGTTGACTATTCTATTGGAGCTAAACTTGCAAAATATAGAATTTTTAATAAATTAGGTTTTTTTAATGTTCAATGGGACAAAAGAATTTTTATTCATAATCTTAGACTTAAATTTCCATGGCAAAATAATAGTGTTGATACGGTATACTCTTCTCATACACTTGAACATTTTGATAAGAGAGAGGGACTCTTTTTTTTAAAAGAATCTCATCGAGTTTTGAAAAAAGGCGGTATTTTACGAATCATTGTACCAGATCTAGAAGAGTATGTTAATTGGTATACCGAGGGAAGTATCCAAGCTGATGATTTTATTGACGGCTTACTTGTTCTAAACAAAAAACACAAATCATTTTTTAAAACACTTTTTGACAAATTCTTTTCATTTCCCCATAGATGTATGTATGATAAAAAAACATTACTAAGAATTTTCACTGAAATTGGATTTGATGCTAGTATTAAAGATTCATTTGAAAGCAATATTACTGATATTAAAGAGATTGAAATAGCTTCTAGAACTAATAATGCTGTTATTATTGAAGGAATTAAATTATAATACTTTATTCCTTGTTCATTTGACTTAATTTTGCTGACAGATATTCAATTTTTATAATTAATGAAATTTCCATTATAAATTTTAAAAATATTTAAGCTTATCTTTAAAATAAACCCCATACATATTGTAATAATAATAATGAATATTGGCTTAGCAGTTGAATTCAGTGAATTTAAATTTCTTAGGTATTTAATATATTCGCCCGCCATTTTGGTTATTTTATCTCTATTTAGGAATAAATTTGTTTTAAGGTCATTTAACTCAAAAATAAATTCTATTAACTTTTCTTTTCTTTTGATAATAATAAGTGGTTTATTGCATTTACCAATATTAGGGTTTTCAGGGTTTTCTCAAATCTTTTTTATTTCAATAGCCTCATTGCCTTTTATAATTAATAATGATTTTAAATTTAATGTGAGGTATGTATCATTAATTTTTATGATGAGTTTTTTGATCTTGTCGTTGTATTCAGGTTTTTCAATTGATTTCTCTCTGTTAAGTTTTTTAAAATCAGAGACCTCTAGTTTAGAAACAAATCAACATCCATTTGTTTTTGGAATTATGGCATTATTTTTTTTATACAAAAGAGATAATCTTTTTTTTATTTTAAATCTGATATTTGTTATAATTTCATTTAAAAGAATTGTCTTTATAGGTCTATTATTTGCAATACCTATTGTTTTGTTAGAAAGAAAAAATATAATTATTTTAAGAAATAAAAGATGGTTTTTCTTAGTTTTAAATTTATTCTATGTATATATAATTATTTTATTTACCAATGGTGTATTTAATGAACTTATTGAGCAATATACTGGGCTTTCAACTGGACATTTAACACAGGGTCGTAATAATATTTTTTCTCCTATTGTTGATCAGTATATTGATATGGGTATTTTCGAAAAATTATTTGGTATGGGGCAGGGTTTTACCTATGATTTGTCAATTTATGAAAGTGCTAATGCCCCACATAATGACATCTTAACCATTCTGATTGATCACGGAATATTTATATTTATTTTATTTTTTTATTATTCATATCAAGAAGTTAGATTATTTCCTGTAATATTTACTAATTTTTTATTTCTCACAGATAACACTATGATATATACTGTTTACATTTTTGTGTTGCTATTACTTATTAATAATTTAAATCAAAGTCGAATTTTAATAAGCAAAAAATTATATGTCAAAAGTTAATTTATAAATCGAGTATATTGTTTTCGACATATTTAATAAGTATTTTTGACCAACTAAATTAATAGTTCTTAACTAGCTTTTTCTCAAGTCGTTTTCCATTGTGATAAAAAAAATATTATACATAATTCATCTTCCTCCGCCTGTTCATGGTGTGTCAACCGTCAATAAGATTGTATTTGATAGCGAGAAGATTAATAAAAATATTTCTAAAAAATTAATAAGAATTAATTATACAAATAATTTAAATGAAATTGGAAAAATTTCATCCAATAAATTTTTTACTTTTTTTAAATTGTTATTTCAAGTAGCTCGAAACCTCATCACTTTTAGACCTGAATATGTTTATTTCACTATTATGCCGTTTGGAGTTGGTTTTATTCGAGATAGCTTTTTGGTAGTGCTCATCAAATTATTCAATGTTAAAATCATTTATCATCTTCACGGTAATGGAATTTCTGATGTAAAAAATATCTTTATAAAAAAATTATATAAGTTCGTCTTTTCACGTTCATCTATTATTCATCTTTCACAAGGATTAGTAGATAAAGAAATAGCTCCTTTAAATTTATATAAATCTAAAGTATATGTTGTTCCAAATGGAGTTTCAGATTTAAAACAAAAAAAAATAGGATTAAAAAATAATATACCTACGATTCTATTTCTATCTAACTATTCAATATCAAAAGGTTTATTTGTTTTAATTGAGTCTGCTAGATTCCTTAAATTGAAAAAAATAAAATTTCATTTGAGGATAGTTGGTGAACCATATAATGTTGACAAAGAAAAAATTAATTATTTACTTAATAAATATGATGTCTTCGAAAATATAACTTTTCCTGGTCCCAAATATGAATCTGACAAACACAAAGAATTTTGTAATGCTGATATTTTTGTTTTTCCTAGTTTGAACGATACATTTCCTCTCGTTCTTCTTGAAGCAATGAAATATTCGTTGCCAATTGTTGGGTCTATTGAAGGGGCAATTTCAGAAATAATTGATGATGGAAATACTGGTTTTACTGTTCCTAAATATGATTTTGAATCTGTAGCAAATAAATTAGAGATATTAATAAAAAATGATTCATTAAGGGCAGAAATGGGTGTTAATGCAAACCAAAAATTTAAAAAAAAATATACTCTGGAGAAATTTGAAAATAATATGATGCTAACTTTTAGAAAAATATTAAAATGTGTGGAATAGCAGGGTTTATTGGATTTTCCAAAAATATTCAATACGCTGAGAAAGCTAATGAAATTCAAAAGCATAGAGGTCCAGATACCCAAGCTGTTTGGTCCAATGAGTTTTTGTCTTTTGCTCACCAACGTTTATCGATTATTGATCTTAGTAACAGATCAGATCAACCTTTTGTTAAAAATGAGTTTATAATTGTTTACAATGGTGAAGTTTATAACTATGAAGAACTTAAAGAAAAACACCTGTCTGATGTAAATTTTAAAACAGATTCTGATACAGAAGTGGTTTTAGAAATGTATAAGCGTTATGGAGAAAAGGCGTTAGATTATTTTGTAGGTATGTTCTCTTTTGTAATATATAATGAAAAAGAGAATAAAATTTTTGGAGCCAGAGATCATTTTGGTATTAAACCATTTTATTTTTATCAAAAGGGAAATCAATTTGCTTTTGCTTCAGAATTGAAGACATTAGCAAAACTGTTACCACACAATAAAAAAATAAACAAAAAAGCCCTTATTTCGTCTTTAAATTATTTATGGATACCTGGTAATGAGTCGATATTTGAAGAATTTAACAAATTGCCACCTGCTCATTATTTTAATTTAGATATCAGTAACTCTAAAATTGAGTTCCATAAATATTGGAATTTACCTACGACAATTCGTAAAAAAACTGAGAAAGAGACAATAGAAGAGCTCACTTTTGAATTTGAAGATTCTATTAAAAGACATATGGTTGCAGATGTACCTGTAAGTTCTTTTTTAAGTGGAGGATTAGACTCATCTATGATTTCTGTAGCTGCGAATAAAATAAATGATAATTTATCGACATACACAATTGGAACCTCAGAGGAAGATAAGAAAATTGAAAGTATGCCTGAGGATGAAAAGTATGCAAAGTATCTCGCTGAATTAAATAATTTTCATCACAATGAAATTGTAATTAATTCTGACATTATAACCATGCTCCCCAAAATGGTGAAATCTTTAGACGAACCAATAGGCGACCCAGCAGCTTTAAATACTTATTTAATTTGTAAAGCTGCTAGAGATAATGGAGTAAAAGTTCTTTTATCGGGAATGGGAGCAGATGAAATTTTCTGTGGCTATAGAAGACAAAAAGCATTATTATTTTCAAAGAAATACAAAAAGCTTCCTAAACTACTAAGAATACCAATTAAAAATGTAGTTAAGATTTTACCCGTAAAGCTTTTTGGGTATGGATTAAGATTAGTAAGATGGTCCAAAAAATTTATTTCATTTGCTGAAATGCCTGATGAGGAAGCCTATAGAATGAGCTACTCTTATTATGATAAAACAGAGTTAACTAAATTATTGAAAGAAAATTCTACTCAAATAGTAGATTATATATATCAAGATCATAAAGCTTTATTCAATTCTAACTATGATAATGATGTAGTTAATAAGATGTGTTTTACAGACATAAATATGTTTATGAATGGTTTGAATTTAACATATACAGATAGAAGTTCAATGGCTGCTTCTGTTGAGGTTAGAGTTCCATTTATTGACAAAAAATTAATTACTAAAGGGATGTCTATTCCTGGTGATTTTAAATTCAAGGATAAAGAATCAAAATACATTCTTAAGAAAATTGCAGAGAAACTGCTGCCTAATAAGATTATCTACAGACCAAAAGCCTCATTTGGTGCGCCTATTAGATCCTGGATTTCAGGAGACCTAAAAGTAATGGTAGATAAATGTTTGTCAAAAGAACAAATAGAGAAAAGAGGAATTTTTAATTATCATTATATAAAAAAAATTATTGATGATGATAGAAAAGGTTATGTAGATAATGCCTACAGAATATATCAGTTATTAACATTGGAATTATGGTTTAGAGAATATGTTGATTAATTTATTAATTTAAAAAATAGAAATTATGACAGAAAAAGAAATTGAATTGTTTTGGAATGCCAATCTTTGCGGCAGTTGGTTTATTAAAAGTAAATACCCTACTAAAGATTTTTTTGAAGAATATATTAATTATAGATATACAAAAGAACATCACATAAAAAAAATTATTGATTTTAAATTAGCAAAAGGTAAAAAAGTTTTAGACATTGGATTAGGTGTTGGTGCAGATGCACTCTCTTGGGCAAAACATGCGGATCTATACACGGGAATAGACTTGACTGAAGCTGCTGTTAAATCAACACAAACTTTATTTAAACTAAAGAATATCAAAAATGGACAAATATTTCAAGGAGATGTAGTGAAGGGCTTTGATAACATCATTGATAAAAAAGAAAAATACGATATAATTTACTCTCATGGTGTTTTACACCACACCTCATCTCTTAATACCTCTTTAATCAACTTGAGAGAATATCTTTCCGATAATGGTGAATTAATTATAATGTTGTACACAAAAAACTCATTTAATTATTGGTTTCGAATTCAATTTTATTTTAGAATTAAATTTATAATCTCTTTGTTAAAAAGAAATTTTGGTATAAATCTCGATAAAACTTGGAGCGAGCATATAGCTAATTATGATAAAATTGGAAAATCATATTTTAGCTGGTCAAATTGGCCTCATCGCTGTACTGATGGAGCAAATTGTGAAGTTGCGAATATTTATTCAACAAAAAAATTAAGAGAAATTTTAAAAAATAGTGGGTATAAAATTTATAAGATGCGTAAAGCTCATTTCCCCTTTACGAATGGTAAGATGCCTAAACTAGAAAGATTTTTTGCAAAATATCTAGGTTTTTACCAATTTATTTTTGCAAAAAATAAAATTATTTAATTATGAAACAATTAACACAGAAATTAGGTTCTGGGGATATGGTTATTCAAGAAGTTCCTTATCCACAATTAGGTAAAGGAATGGTGATCGTTAAAAACCATTACTCTATTATTAGCGCAGGTACAGAAGGGTCTACAGTATTAGCAGCTAGAAAAAGTTTGATAGGTAAAGCCAAAGAGCGTCCACAACAAGTGAAACAAGTCATTGATTCTTTAAAAAAACAAGGTCCTATTCAAACTTATCGTGCCGTTATGAAAAAGCTCGATGCATATTCTCCATTAGGCTATAGCTGCTCTGGTGAGGTAATTGAACTCGGTGAAGGTGTTACTGAATTTGAAATTGGCGATAAAGTGGCTTGCGCTGGAGTAGGATATGCCAATCATGCTGAGATTGTTTCAGTTCCTGTTAACTTATGTGTAAAGTTAGATAAAAAAGCTAATCTTAGAGATGCAGCTTACAATACGCTTGGTGCTATTTCAATGCAGGGGGTACGACAGGCAGATCTACGAATAGGAGAATCTTGTGTGATAATTGGTCTTGGATTATTAGGCCAATTAGCTGCACAAATTTTAAAGGCTTCAGGTGTAATAGTTATCGGAGTTGATGTTTCTGAAGCTGCAGTTAATAAATCTATCGAAAACAATTCTGTAGACTATGGCTTTTCAAGAAACAAATCAGGAATCGAGAATAAAATAGAATATATAACAAAAGCTTATGGTGCAGACGCAGTTATAATTGCAGCTGCAACGACTAGTTTAGATCCTATCAATTTTGCTGGAGCTATTACTCGTAAAAAAGGTAAAGTTGTTGTCTTGGGAGCTGTCCCAACAGGATTCGAACGTGACCCTTTTTGGTATAAAAAAGAACTTGAACTAAAAATGGCATGTTCTTATGGACCAGGTAGATATGACTTAAACTATGAGGAAAAAGGAATTGATTATCCTTTACCTTATGTTCGTTGGACAGAAAAAAGAAATATGGAAGCTTTTCAGAATTTAATAGCAACCAAAAAAATAAATATTGGATATTTAACTACTCATGAGTTTGAGTTTGATAATGCAAAAGCTGCATTTGATTTGGTAGTTTCTAGATCTGAACCTTACACCGGAATTGCCCTTAAATATAACATAGCTAAAACCACCAGCAAATCAAAAGTTTCAACATATATCACAGAAAAAATAGGTAAAATAAATATTTCTTTTTTTGGTGCGGGTAGTTATGCTCAAGGAAATCTATTGCCTTATATTCCTAAAACCTCCGAGGTGGGTCGTGTAGGAATATTAACCAATTCAGGAACCACATCTAAACGAGTTGCTGAGAAATTTAAGTTTCAATTTTGTGCAACAAAAGAAAGTGATATTCTTGATGAAAAAACAAATACAGTTTTTGTAGCTACAAGACATGATTCACATGGTTCATACGTTTTAAAATGCTTAAAGGCAAATAAAAATATATTTGTTGAGAAGCCAATATGTTTATTAGAGTCTGAGTTAGAGGAGATTATTAAAGAGCAAAAAAAAGCGGGAAAAACAGTTATGGTTGGATTTAACAGACGCTTTTCAACTCTGTCAGAAAAGCTGAAAAAAGCTATGGGTGATAATCCAATGACAATGCTTTACCGGATTAACGCTGGTGCAATTCCTAGCAATCATTGGATACAGGACTCCGAAATTGGTGGAGGTCGTGTTATTGGAGAAGTTTGTCATTTTATTGATTATTTAACATTTATGAACGGAAGTAAGCCTGTTAAAATTTCTGCATCTGCTATTCCTGATGCTAATAATTTAAATGATACATTAAATATTTTGGTTCAATTTAAAAATGGTTCATCAGGTTTAATTGCTTATTATGCAAATGGTTCAAAATCTATGGCTAAGGAATATATAGAAGTATTTTCGTCTGGACAATCGGCAATTCTAAATGACTTCAAAGAATTAAAAATTTATTCAAAAGGAGGTTTAAAACGCACTAAATTATTTAATCAAAATAAAGGACAAAAAGAGATGGTCGAGGCATTTTTTAATGGTTTACTCGAAAATGGAGAACCACCTATACCTTTTGATGAAGTTATAGCTGTTACAAAGGCGTCATTTAAAGTAATAGAATCCATTAAATATGGAGGAAAGCAAATTAAAATATAGAGTATTAACAAGTCTTTTAAAGCTTAAGAGATATTGTGAGGTTGAAAACTTTAAAGGATGGGATCCTTACGACGGCTTAAACTCTAAAGTTTTTCAATTTTTTCCATTTAAATATTGGGATATAGCTAGACTTATATGGATTCAGGCATTTAAAAGGAGTCATATAAATTTTAGAAAATTATTATTGGTGCCTAAAATGTATAATAGTAAGGGAATTGGCTTATTTTTATCTGGTTATTGCAATTTATTTGAATTGGCTAAAAATGGTAATAATGACTTTGGTACTAAAGAAGAAATATTATCAAAAATAAATGAATTAGTTGACTTATTAGATCAATTAAAAAACACAAATTTTTCTGGTGCCTGTTGGGGCTATAATTTTCCATGGCAATCACGTCGTTTATTTTTATTTCCAAAAGACACTCCAACTGTTGTAGCAACTAGTTTTTGTGTGGAGGCTTTATTTAAAGCATATAAAATAACAAAAAATGAAAATATAAAAAGTTTAGCTTTATCTTCTGCGGATTTTATAATGAAAGACTTAAATAGAACGCCACATAATTCGGGTTTTTTATTTTCTTACAGTCCATTCAAAGGAAACGATACAGTTTATAATGCTTCTTTGCTTGGAGCAAAAACATTAAGTTTGTGTTATAAGTTTTCTGGAAATGAATTATATAAAAAAACTGCCAAATTGGCTGTAGCAGCTGCTTGTGATGGTCAATTAAATGATGGTTCATGGGTATATGGTCTATTAAAAACTCAGTCTTGGATTGATAGTTTTCATACAGGCTATAACTTGGATGCAATCAAAACTTATCAAGATTGTACTGGGGATAATGAATTTCAAAAAAATTTAGATGCTGGGTTTAATTTTTATATTAAAAATTTTTTTGAAATAGAAGGTGTTCCAAAATATTACCATAACAAAAAATATCCAATAGACATTCATTGCCCAGGGCAATTGTTTGTTACCTTATCAAAATTGGATGAATTCAAAAAAAATAAAAAACTAGCTCAAAAAGTTATTAGTTGGTCAATACAAAAAATGCAGTCAAATAAAGGTTATTTTTATTATCAAATTAAAAGGTTTATAAGCTCTCGAATATCATACATGCGCTGGTCTAATGCTTTTATGTTTAATGCAATAACTTACTTTTTAAAAGAAAACGAAAAGTCATGAAGTCAGAGATCATCAATGGAATTAAAATTTATGCTCCAAGTTCAAAAGATGAATTTTTGAATTATATAAGTAATAACAAGCAAATTTTAGTTGCAGTAAATTCAGAGAAAATAATGAAATCTGATAAACAAATTAAAAATATTATTAATAGAAATTTAGGTTATCCTGATGGTATTGGAGCTGTTTGGGCTTTAAAGCGCAAAGGTCATAATAATGTTGTAAAAATAGCTGGATGTGACTTGTGGCTCGATATTATAAACAAGTATTATAATTCTAAATCTTTTTATCTTGTAGGTGGAAGTCAAAATGTAATTAATAAAACAGTATTAAAACTCAAAAACGAATTTCCAGAAATTAATATTTTAAATTTTAGAGATGGTTACATTAAAAACAAAAGTGAAGAAAAATCTCTAATTCAAAACGTAAAGAAATTGAGGCCAGATTTTATATTTATTGCTATGGGATCACCAAAACAAGAGTACTTAATGCAAGCTATGCAAAGAGAATATAAAGCATTATATCAAGGTCTTGGAGGAAGTTTTGATGTATACATAGGAAACGTTAATCGAGCTCCTAAGTTTTGGATTAATTCTAATTTAGAATGGGCTTACAGGCTTCTCAATCAGCCAACAAGAATTTATAGGCAAATTGTATACATACCCTTTTTAATTAAATTGATACTAAATAGATTATAATTCACAGTGAGAATAGTGATAATTACTCAAAATGAACCTTTTTATCTAACAAAAAGTCTGAAATATCTATTAAGTATTTTGCCAGATTCTGTAAATTTAGTTGCTTGTGTTGTGTCAGATGTTTCACCATTTGGTAAAAAAGAATCTTTTTTTAAAAAGGCAAAAAAAACATATAATATCTTCGGCTTCAAATTTTTTGCTTATTATTCATTGAAATACTTAAAATCAAAATTTAATAAAAAAAATAATCTAATAAAGTTTTTAAAGTCTGTTGACATCCCCGTCATAACTCTTGATAATCCAATAAATAATCAAAATTCGGTTGATAAAATAAAAAAATATAATCCTGATTTATTAGTATCTATTTTAGGAAATCAAATTTTTAAGGCTCCTATCTTGAATTTAGCTCCAAAGGGGTGTATTAATCTTCATACTGCTTTATTACCTAAGTACAGAGGACTAATGCCTACATTTTGGGTTATGAAGAATAATGAAAAAAAAACAGGGGTTTCTGTTTTCTTTGTAGATGAGGGTATAGATAGTGGGCCAATAATTATCCAAACTGAGGTAGAAATCGGAAATAGAACACAAGAGGAATTAATTGCATACACTAAAAAAATAGGAATGGAGGCGATTTCAAAAAGTATTGAACTGATACAAAAAGATAAAGTTTTAATTATTGAAAATGATGATTCTCAAAAGACCTATTTTACATTTCCCACGAAGGATGATGTATTAGTTTTTAATAAAATTGGAAAGAAGTTTTTTTAATGAATATATTGACATTTGACATAGAAGAGTGGTTTCATATTTTAGATAATAAAGAAACTAAGTCTATTTCTGAATGGACTAAATTTGATTCAAGAATCAGGCATGGAATGGATTTAATATATGATGTTCTAGAAAAAAGTGGAAATTCAGCTACATTTTTCGTTCTGGGTTGGATAGCAGAAAAATATCCTGAAATTGTTAGAGAAATTTCCGAGCGAGGTTTTGAGGTGGGCAGTCATACTCATTTACATCAATTAGCATATAATCAAGATAAAGATACATTTTATAAAGACGTTGAAAAGTCTATAAAAACATTAGAAGATTGTACAGGAAAAAAAGTGACTAGTTTTAGAGCTCCAGGTTTTAGTATTACTAATAAAAATAAATGGGCTTTTGAAACCTTATATGAATTAGGAATAAAAAAAGATTCTTCTGTTTTTCCAGCTCGTAGAGCTCATGGTGGGCTTCGATCATATAAAATAGCTACTCCCTCAATAATTAAATATAATGGAATTAAAATAAGAGAGTTTCCAATTAATACACACAATATTTTAGGTGAACCTTTTATCTTTTCTGGTGGTGGGTATTTTCGATTACTTCCTTATTTCATTACTAAAAATTGGACATTTCAATCGAAATACGTAATGACTTATTTTCATCCTAGAGATTTTGATACAGGCCAACCAGTAGTACCTGGTCTATCATTATTTAGATATTTTAAGTCCTATATTGGTATTAAAGACTGTAAATCTAAACTTGAAAAGTGGTTGGATGATTTTGAATTTATAGATTTAAAAACAGCCAATAAAAATATAGATTGGAAAAAAGTGTCCTTAATTAATTTAAATGACTAAATAAAAGATGATTAAGAAATTAAAAATTGGAATATTGATAAGGGAATTCGATAATTTATCCAATTGGGAGCTACGTATTATTGAAAAAATAATTTCTGATGAATATTTTGAATTAAGATTATTAATTAAGGACGGACGGTATGGGAAAGAAAGTCCTGGAAATTTTTGGTATAGGTTAAAAAATTCTTTTAAGACTAAAAAAGTTTTATCGACACTAATATTTAAAGTTCAGGTTATTATAGAAAATTTTTTGTTCCCACAACCTCTTACTGTTAAGATAGATAGTATTATTAAAGATTTAAGTTCAACAGAAACAATTAAGCTAAAACCAATTAGAAAAGGATATGTAGATTTTTTTAGTTCTAATGATGCCAAAATAGTTAGTAAGTTTGATTTAGACGTCATATTAAGACATGAGTTTAATATTATTCGGGGCGATATATTAAAATCTGCTAAGTATGGAATTTGGTCTTTTCATCACGGGGATAATGCGATTAACAGGGGTGGACCACCAGGTTTTTGGGAAATTATTTTAAAACAACCGACCATTGGAGTTACCTTACAGCAATTAACACCAGAGCTTGATGGAGGATTAGTTATTGATAAAGCCTATTATAATAAACATTGGTCTTTTATTAAATCTAAATCCATGGTTTTTGAAGCATCTGTTAATTTGTTATTTAAAAATCTTAAGTTACTTAAGTTTAAAGAATACAATCCAAAAAAATCTACAGTTTATTTTAATCCCTTATACAAAAGCCCAAAATTTAAAGATATTATCAAATATATTTTAATGTTTTACAGTAAAATTGGGAAAAAGATTTATGCAAAAACAAATAGATTAATATTTGGAGCAAGATATAATTGTTGGTCAATTTTTATTGGAAAAGGAAGTTTTTTAAACTCATCTTTATTTAGACTTAAAGAAGTTGAAATGCCAAGAAATGTATTCTGGGCTGACCCGTTCATCTTTAAACACAAAGATGAAAATTATATTTTTTTTGAAAATTATAATTATAAAACTAAAATTGGAAAAATTTCTTGTGGAAAGATTAAAGGTAATCAATTAGAAGAAATATCAGATGTACTGGATTTAGGTTATCATATGTCATACCCCTTTATTTTTGAAGATGAAGGAGAGATTTATTTAATGCCCGAAACCAGTGTCAAGAATCGATTAGAGATATATAAATGTATTAAATTTCCAAATGTTTGGGAGTTATATTCAACCGCTTTTGAGGGTGAAATAGTCTCTGATGCTCATATTTATAAAGACGATAATAATCAAAAATGGCTTTTCATTAATAAGGCTGATACTTTAAATTATTCGCTGAATGATGAGCTGTATATATATAAGTTTAATAACTTAAAATTAAATGATATGGAGGGACATTATCAAAACCCTGTCATTATTAACTCAAAAACTGCTAGAAATGGCGGAAGTATTTTTAAATATGAAAATGATTTGTATAGGCCTTCACAAGCTAATGTTGATGGTGTATATGGTCGAGGGTTAAATATCAACAAAATAGAAAAACTAACAATTGATATGTACATTGAAAAAAATATAATTACTGCATATCCTAATTTCAAAAAAGAATTGATTGCTATGCATCATTTAGACCAAAAAGAGGATTTATTTGTGATTGATGCAGCTCATATAAAAAAATAAAAAAATTATATTTATTTTATAATATAAAAGTTAAAGTGGTTGCTTAGAAGAAATCGCTTTTATAATGAATATATTAATGTCAGCAAGTTTGAAAAATGGCAGAGCCTTGTAAAACAATGGATATGGAATATATCTCCTAAATTTGATTAATTAAATGAAGTTCGTAAATACCCCCATAGAAGGACTTGTGATTATAGAACCTACAGCATTTATAGATGATAGAGGGTGCTTTCTAGAAAGTTACAATAAAAAAAAGTTTGAGGAAGCTGTCGGAAAAATATCATTTGTGCAAGACAACGAGTCTAAATCCTACAAAGGTGTGTTGAGAGGCTTACATTTTCAAAAACCTCCTCATGCTCAAGCTAAATTAGTCAGATATATTGAAGGTAAAATATTGGATGTTGCGGTTGATATTCGACATGGATCTAAGACTTTTGGACAACATGTTATAACTGAACTCTCAGGAGAAAACAAAAAACAAGTATTCATTCCTCGATAAATCTAAGATAAAATCTGATTTTAAAGTTACAATTCCTCATTGGAGAGATTCGTTAACCAATTGCATAAAAAAATTCCTGAATTAATAGAGTATTCTTTACAAGGTATTCTCTCATAGATAAAAACAATTATAATTAAACTTTTTTAATAACATATTCTACAACTCCCCATATAATTAATTCATTTTCTTCTTTTAACTCTATAGGTTTATATTTTTTATTTTCAGGCATTAAGTATAGTTTCTTTTTTTCTTTTTTTATTCTTTTTACTGTAAACTCTCCATCTACCAAGCAAACTGCTATTTTTCCGTTTTCAGGGTTTAATGATCTGTCTATTACCAGTAGATCTCCATCATCAAGTCCTGCTCCAACCATTGAATATCCACTAACTCTTGCGTAAAAGGTTGCCTCTTGATTTTTTACTAATTCTCTATCTAAACTAATCCTAACTTCTTTAAAGTCGTCAGCAGGTGAAGGAAAACCAGCTGAAATTCCGTGTTCTACCAGCCACTGACCTAATGAATCTCTTTTTTTTGGTTTTAAAAATGTAAGCTTTTCTTTTTTCATTTCACTTT
>TARA_B100000963_G_scaffold78022_1_pt1 | contig 39070 bp, 38 predicted proteins | sample TARA_B100000963 | Tara Oceans TARA_B100000963 (sample SAMEA2622097) | marine metagenome | biome: marine biome (ENVO:00000447); feature: surface water layer (ENVO:00002042); material: "saline water (ENVO:00002010), including plankton (ENVO:xxxxxxxx)" | depth 5 m | reverse complement strand
CTATTTCTAACTCCGTCAGCAACAGTTATTAGTTCTCCATCTTCATACTTATGAATTGCTGCAAACCTACTGTCTTTTGTTTGCGGTTCTAAACAAATATTACATGGTACACCAACGGGAATATAAAGATTCCCATCTGGACCAAAATCAATATATTTAAAACCGTGCCAAGTTTCAGATGGTAAATCATTCATGAATACTGTTTTTGTTGGCAATATCTCTGAGCCTGAATTTAACCAATCATCAATATTCGTAACAACCCAAATTGTGTCAATCTCAGCAAAATATAGATTTCCTTGATAAAAACTAACGCCTGTGGGATTCTGCAGCCCATCAGCAATTAATATCTTTTTTTCAGCATATCCGTCAAAATCTAAATCTTGAAGAGCATATAATTTATCTCCTTTTTTTGATCCCGCTATTACATACCCTGCATCAGTTTCAACAAGTTGTCTTGGAGATTCAATTTTGTCTGCAAATATGCTTATTTCGAAACCCTCAGGAATAATTAACCTTTCAAGATTAGTAGAGTTTGATGACATTGAAAAAAATATTATCAAAACGGTTATGATATTTTTTTTATTCATGATTTACCTCTTTAAAGCCCTCAATATGGGTTTTTAGAATGTTTATAATACCGATTATATTATTATCGTTTATTGTTTGTTTTAAATCATCAATAACTTTCTTTAAAACATCCTTTGACGGAAAGTTTTCATTTGATTTAAAAATTTTAGTATTAGGAGTTTTCATTTCTTCACCAGAAATTAACAACTCTTCATATAATTTTTCACCAGGTCGAAGTCCAACTTCTTTTATTTGAATACCCTCGCCATTTGTATCACCAGCAATATTTCTTCCTGAAAGATATATTAGCTTTTCTGCTAAATCTAAAATCTTAACTTGCTCACCCATATCTAGAATAAATACATCACCTCCTTGAGCAAATTCACCTGCTTGAATTACAAGGCTAGAGGCTTCAGCAATGGTCATAAAAAATCTAGTAACTTTTTTATGTGTTATTGTAACAGGCCCTCCTGATGCAATCTGCTTTCTAAACAGCGGTATTACTGAGCCTGATGAATTTATAACATTTCCAAACCTTACCATGCAAAAGTTTGTATTTTTAGATTCTAAATTTTTTGATTGAACTAACATCTCTGCTAATCGTTTTGATGCACCCATGATATTAGTGGGTCTTACAGCTTTATCTGTTGAAATTACAACAACTTTTTTCACTTTACATTCATCAGAAACATCGCAAATAACTTTTGTTCCAAAGATGTTATTTTTTATACCTTCAGAAATATTCTCAAAATTTTCAACAATTGGTACATGCTTATAAGCTGCTGCATGATAAATAGTATCAATATTGTGCCGCATAACAATTTCTTTTACTCTTTGCTCATTTTTAACATCACCCAAAAGACCAATTATCTCAGTAGAAATGCTTTTTGCTTTTTTAATTGCTTCTATCTCGGTTTGTATGGAATATAAATTTATTTCAGATATCTCAAATAAAATTATTTTTTTTGGATTACCGTTTAAAATTTGTCTGACTATTTCTGAACCAATTGAACCACCAGCACCGGTTATCATAATTGACTGACCATAGAAGGAAATCAAAGACTTCTTAACTCTAGCTCTTGGTAAGATATCATCAATAGATAAGTCCTGCATTTCAACCATAGTCTTCTGATCTGCGACAATTTCATGAAGAGCAGGTATGCTTCTCACGGCAACTTTATATTTTTCTAAATCAGAGATTATTTTCCTTCTTTTACTTAAACTTAAGCTTGGAATAGCAAGATAAATCTCTAAATTATTATATTTTTCTGATAATTTTTTTATATCTTTATTTTTACCGTATATTTTAATGTTATTTATTTCTGAGCCGTTTAGGGCATTTGAATTATCGAAAAAACCAATGACATTAATATCAACATCATTTTTTATTGCGTGAAAGAGCTCATTTCCAGCTGCACCTGCACCATAAATTAAAACTGGTTTTCCATCTGTTCTTAGCTTATTTGGATATACTATCAACCTTGCTAAGTCTCTGACAATTTGCAGAGAGCCATAAAGAACATATGCAAGTAAAATAGACTTTATTAAAACACTTAGTATGTATTGATTTCTCATAATCTCGAATTGAAATAAATAAAATGCTCCCCAACTTATTCCAAATACCAAAGATCCCATTAACGTTCTTGTAATTAAATCACGAGAGTCAGAAAACCTTATTGATGATCTATAAAAACCTGAGGCCAATGAGTATGTAAAAAACATCAATAATGGAAAAACAAAGTTCCCAATGTTCAAATAAATTATCTCACCAAGTTCTAATTCAAAATTTGAAGCTAAATATACTGTTAAAGGTGGGCCAAAAATCAACCAACATGCGAATGCAAGGCATGCATCAACAGTAATCATTATTGTAATCTTCTTTGTCTTAGACAAACTTTTAATCAAAGGTATAAATTCATTCATTTTGATTCATATGAAAAATATAATCGAAAGATTCATGACACTCAATTTTATATGCATTTTCAATATTTTTGTTACTAATTTCAAAACCGCCATAAAGTTTCAAAAAATAATTATTTAAAAAAGGAATCTTTGTAATAATCCTTAAAATAAAATACGGCAGATTAATTATTATACTGTTTGATTGAATAAATCTCTTCTTGCGTTTTATTAGTTCATTCAAGCATATGCTATCTTTATCAGTTATATTGAATATAGCGCTTTTAATAGAATCAAGATCATGAATATTATATTTTATATAACGTTTTATATTTTCAATGCTAATAACAGATTTTTTTAGATGGTCTGAATTTTTAAAAAGTATAAATGGGTAGGATTTTTCGATAAATTTTAATAACTTATTTATGTTTGATTTGCTACTGCCGCCATATACTAAAGGCATTCTGTAGATAACATAATCTAAATTAGAATTATTAGCATGATCAACAATGTTATTTTCTGCTTTTAATTTATACTTACCATAGTCAGACACTGGGTCTGGTCTACTTTTTTCATTGTATATCAATTCTTTAGTTAATGAGGGTTCTCCATATATTTTTGCAGAGCTAAAGAAAATAAATTTCCTGCAATTGTAATGATTTAATACTTTTAATATATTTGAGGTTAAATGCACTATCCCGTCTTCGAGGGAACTGTCTCGAGAGTAATCATAATTTGGAGAAGCAAGATGAATAAAACAATCAATATTTATATTAAATTTTAATGAGAATAAATCATCAAAGCTTAAATAATCTTCATCAACATTTTTTTTTGTTCTAGAAATAAATATCACTCTATGACCCAAATCTTCTATCATTCTCGATAAATGACTACCAATAAATCCACTAGCGCCAGTGATTGCAACATTCATAAGATAATTCTACTTTAAAAAGAGTATGTATATAATAAAAACGTATGGACTATGTTTTAAAAATATTTTTCCTTTTAGGATTTATCCTTGTTCTCCCAGCACTCTTTTTTGTATCAATTATTGTTTGGTTTGAGGATGGGCGTCCAATTATTTTTGTGCAGGAGAGGCTTGGAATAAACAAAAAAAAATTTAATCTTTACAAAATTAGAACAATGCATAAAAGTACTCCCAGCTTGGGGACACATCAAATTGGGAGTATTCATCATCTGAAGTCTGGCTCTTCTATTAGAAAACTGAAAATTGACGAGTTACCTCAACTGATTAATTATATTAAAGGTGATATAAATTTAGTTGGTCCTAGACCGGGCTTACCAAATCAAATTGACCTAAAGAAATATAGAGAAAAGTTTAATATTTATGATTTCAAACCAGGAATTACTGGCCTTGCACAGGTTTTAGGCTATGATATGAGTGATCCAAAATTATTGGCAATGATAGATAACTTGTATATCAAACAAAAAAATACTAAGTTAGATATTACAATTTTTTTTGCAACCTTTTTTAGTGTTTTTAAGAAAAAACTTAATAAAAGATTTGCTCAAAATATTGAACAGTTTAAAGATCACATAAAGAATGTTTAATATATTTAAGAAAAAAACAAAAGAATCGAATAAAAATCACATTCAGTCATTTGAGATTGAGTTGACAGCTGCTGTCCTGGCATACGAAATTGCAAGATCTGATGGAGAAATTACTGACAACGAATTAGATGTCATGATGGAAGAAATTGAAAAAATTGCAAAAAAAGTTGGAAAAGATAAGTCGGAAATATACAAAATTGTTGAAATTTACAGTTCAGATAGTGTATCTTTTCATGAATTTATAGAAGATATAAATCGTGGCTATTCAAAAGATGATAAATTGAAACTACTAAAGTTTTTGTGGAAGACAGCATTCGCAGATGGACGACTTGATGTAGATGAAGAACGCTTAATTAGGAGAGTTGCAGATCTAATTAAGATTAAAGATCTCGAAGTGTTAAAGATTAAAAACAAAGTTAAAGATTAATACTCTATATAGCTTGCATTTTCAATTAGAAAATTCTCTGCTTCTGATCTGTCACAACTACCTGGATAATGTTTAATATTTTCATCATATAAATCGTTTCCTACAAAAGTAAACATTTGAAGCAAAATAACGCATTTCTCTAATTTATTAACTCTATCATCTTCATATAACTCTTTAGTCAAAGATTTAAATGTTTTTATATCTGAGTTTATTTTTAAGTTTTTCCTATTATCAATAATCATATAAGAAGAGCCAAGCTCTTCATTATTCACAATTGATTCCCACTTGACTGCATTCGAAGACTTACCTGGCTCACCAGTCTTGGCAAAGTTTGTCCAAAACCTCATCATATTTCGTGAAGTATATAGCTTAGATTTACCGAATGGATAAATTAAGTCAGAAAGAGGATAACCACCGACCAGTTTTGCGTTCCCCGCTAAGAGAGGTATTTCTGTCGCATGAGCTGCACCAATTAGTTTTTTGAAGTCAGCAACGACATATCTTCTATGATCATCCCAATCATATCTATAAGCATAAAGATTATTATTACCTGCGGAATGTAAGCCTTTAAGAGGAATATCAACACCTCTGATCTTCCAAGCATTACTTCTATAGTAATTAAAAGCTTCAAAAGCATTCTCATTTTTTAGCTTCACCTTGGGTATATCTAGAATAGCTCCTGCTGTTGAGAATTCTAAATTTACAAAATATTCAGCAGTTCCGAGCCACAACTTTACTTCATCTCGATTTGAACCTGCTATTGTTGGAACATTATTTATTAGGTCTCTTCTGAATAATGCATCTCTCAGGCCTATTTCAGGTATCACCAGACCATCTGATGTCAATAGAGGTATTTCTTCATATGATTCTCTTTCATAATAATGTTGAAAGAATTCATCTGTAGTTAGATCATATAAGATGTTTCTAATATCTTTTTCTGAATATGAGCCATTATCATAATTTTTTAAGCCAATAATCTTTTTAACAATTTCTGAGCTGGTATGAGCAGAAGTTGAAGATTTTTTAGACTGTTTATAAGCATCAATTGGCTTAATTGACGTTGTATATCCTGACATAGATATTGCTTTATGAAATAGCCCTTTAGACTTCTTAGATACCAATAAAGACAAAACATTATGACCGCCAGCAGATTCACCAAAAATTGTTATATTGTTAGGATCTCCACCAAAAAGTTCTATGTTATCTTGAACCCATTCAAGGGCGGTTATTATATCCAATGTTCCAAAATTTGATGTTTTGTCTATGCCGTCTTGATAGTCTTGGATTGATGGATGAGTAAACCACCCAAAAGGACCCAATCTGTAATTTATTCTTACAACAACAACATTATGTCTTTTAACCATCTTGTTGAAGTCATACAAATCTTTTAGTCCTGAAGTATTACCACCGCCATGTATCCAAAACATAACTGGAAAAAGATTTGATTTAGTTTTAGTGGGAGCAGTTATATCCAAGTATAAGCAATCCTCTGACCCTACAAAAGGACCATCTCCATCAGCACCTCCCAGCGAAGATGGTCTTTGAACACAAAAGTTATCATCTTTAGAAATAATTTCAATTTTGGAATTAACTATTTTTCTTGGTGCCTTCCATCTTAGATTGCCAACTGGCGGCTTTGCATACGGAATGTCATCCCAATAAATGGCTCTATTTTTTTTATATCCGTCAACAATTCCTGATGAAGTCTCTACTACGAAATCTGCTAGAGCAGCGTAAGAGCAAAAAGCTCCTATCAAGGTTAATAATAATTTCTTTGTATTCAATGTTATTTTTCTAAAAATGAAAGTTATTATATAGTATTTTTACGGGATGTAGCGCAGTCTGGTAGCGCACTACACTGGGGGTGTAGTGGTCGTCGGTTCAAATCCGGCCATCCCGACCAATAAAGTTTGAGTCAGTTTATATAGTCTTTAACTTTATTAGAAGGACTGAAAGAAAATTTATTTCTCTTAGGTATAAGAAATTCTTCTTTTGTTTTAGGGTTTCTTCCCACTCTCTTTGGAGTAATATGATTATAGAAAACTCCGAACTTAGAAATTTTTACGTTATGACTCTTACCCTTACTAAGTAAGATTTCTAGAAATTTATTAAGAAGTTTTTTGCTGTTATCGTTTGAAATATGAGCCTTGGTAGAGATATTTTTTACAATATCTTTTTTACCAAGGCTCATAGTTTTCTTATTTATTAAGTGCCAGTTCCTGTGCTAGTACTTGTATTTGTGTTTGTTCCAGTACCTGTTCCTGTTCCTGTTCCTGTATCTGTCCCAGTATCTGTGCCTGTTCCAGTACCTGTTCCAGTACCTGTATCAGTCCCAAGCGTAGTTGTCGCAGTTCCTGTTCCTGTACCAGTTCCAGTACCAGGATCATCATCAACACCACCAACATCTCTTACTTTAACAGTGATGTCTTGGGTTGTAGCATTACCAGATGCATCTGTTGCTGTAACCGTGGCAGTAAAGTCCATAGTTGCACCAGTTCTGTATCCAGATAATGTGTCTGTCAACTTATTGCCATTTTCATCAAAATTAGTTTCATCAGTGTATTGTAAATCATAATCTGGAGCTATATCGAATGATAATACACCAGCACTTGTTATAACTAGTGATGAGCTAGGAGTATTTCCCTGAAGTGGAGGACTGGTAGTCGCTCCTATAGTGAAAGTAATTGTGTCTAAATCAGTGGCCGTTACAGTACCAACAGCAGTTTGACCTTCATCAACAGTAAATGTTGATGATGAAGTAAATACTGGATTTGTTGTATCTACTACGTTAACAGTTCTTGTTGCAGTGCCAGCATTTCCTGATGGATCAGTTGATGTGTATGTTAATGTATATTCACCTACAGTAGTCGTGTCAACTGTACCTGTTGTAACAACTTCTACAGGACCAGATAAATCTGTTGCAGTTGCACCAGCATCTTCATAAGCAGCACCTAATTCAGTTGTTGCAGGGTTATCACCTGTTACAGTTACAACTGGAGCTGTTGTATCAACAACATTAACAGTTCTTGTAGCTGTTGCTGTGTTATTGTCTTTGTCAGTAGCAGTGTAGGTTACTGTATAGGAACCGACTGTTGATGTATCTACGTTATCAGAGGATGTAACTGGAGTATCGCCGTGAAATTCATCAAAAGCAGTAGCACCTGCATCAGTATATGTTGAGCCGAGCTCAACTGTAGCTGGATTATCACCATTAATGGTAATTACTGGCGGGACATTATCATTATATCCATCATCTGTAAGTGCAGATATTGCTCCTATTCCAGCAATTGCTAATAAAGCTTTTTGAATCGTGGATAATTCAGCAGTAATCTCAGCGAGTCTTGTTCTAACAGTTCCAGCTTGTGAAGATCCAGAATCACCATTAGCCTGCAAACTATTTTGTAATGTTCTTTGTTCGGTTTTTAAAGCAACAACTCTTGCGTTAAGTTGCTCAAAACTCATAGAGTTTACTCTTGTGGTTATTTCATTCAACCTTTGATCGGATATTCCATATTCATTTGCATGTAATGGTGAGACCATAGCTAAGCAAAGAGCTATTCCAAAAGTTAAAAGATTCGCATTTTTAAAGTTTTTCATGTCTTTTTGTTCCCTCTAATTCCTATTTATACCCCATGTAAATTAACAATAATTGTTTACATATATATAGAACATTGCATTGTATAGCATTTTTTCCATATGTGCTAATTTAATATATGAACATTTTATAAGCATATTTTCAATAAAGCTAGAAAAAAAATAAAATTTGTAATGCTTATTATAAATTATTTAAATCTAATCAAGTGGTCTAAATCTTACTAGCAAATCATGAAGTGTGTTTCTTCTATTAAGTTTTGCACCAGGATCTTTTGTCAAAGGTCTCCATGTGTAATCAATTAAATTTCCATATATAGGTATTTTAAAAAATATTCCTTTATCAAAACTTCCTTCACCAAATTCTTGAAATGATACGTCAGTAAATGTAGCAAATGCTCCAAATCTTACTCCGCTTGCAAAAGTTCTTGAAAATTCTATTGTCGAACCAACATCTCCGGCTAAATATTCTCCAGCAGAAAGTTTCATATCAAATGGAATAAGGCCATAGTTTCTATAATAAAAGTTTGCTGTAACAGTGAGATTCTCATAATCAAGATGTCCAAATCCCCAATCATAATCTCTTTTCCGAACTTTAAATGCTTCGATACCAAACGAAAAGTTTTGATTTGATTTAAAATATAAGTACTCGAACCCTACTCCAGAAAACATGTCCTCAAGTATTCCACCTGTAAACATAAGATGATGGTTGGTTTTAGGTGTTAAATGATAATCTAACTGGGCTCTTCCAATTAATATACCTTCATCCATATTTTTAAGATATTGTTTAACATCTGACCTTACCTGTGCTGGGAAAGTGTCTCTAGGTGGAAATCTCAAATCTTCAAAATTATTCGCTACACTATATTTTAAATTTGTATTAAAAAATAAATTTTCTTTAATAATAAATTCTGTGTCATTTTCTATTAGAAGTGCGCCTTTAAAAAACTCCTCTCTAGATGCAATAAAGGGTCTAAAATTTGCACGTGTAAAAGTATTTACCTTTCTTGAAGGTTGTCTTTCATAAATAGTTGTCGCATTTTTTAAAAAATCTTCGTCGATTTCCTTAATAGCCTCTAAGTCTGCAATGTTGATATCTTTTTTTATATTCTTATTAATTCCAGCATCGATTGAAGCTTGTGTAATAATTTGTTCAACAATTCGCAAATCTGGATGAATAAATTGAGTTAAATTTAGTCCTATAGTTCTGGAGGTTTCTGTAATCTTGGTTACTCCTATACCATTCTCTTCTAAGTTTTTTATAAACTTTGTATATTTATCATCATCATTATCAATTGTTGGTTTTTTATACTCATATTTCTTTGTAGAGCTTTTTGGATCATTTTTATAAACGAACTTAATTGAAAAATAATCGCCTCTCTCAAAAGATAGTCCAATATTAAAATTGTCGCTTATCGAATAATCTAAACCAATAGAAAAGTCACTTTCCCTAGTCTCGTAAGGCATCCTTGGACCATTTACTAGAATAGTATCTTTTTCAAGTTTAAGCATCAGCCTTTTTGCTAAGCTGTATGAAACTCCGTAAAACGGTGCTGCTTTTTCACCTGAAAAATAAGCACCTGTGTTTAAGCTTCCTCCCTGTGAACCCGATGCCCGCAAAGGTCTGAAATTAAAATTATCTTTTATATACCCAAGAGGATTATTAATTGTTTTACTTGATCCGCTAAGTTGACCCCAGCCAATTCCAAAATGAAAATCAAATTTATCAATTCCATAGCTACTTACAATATATTCAGAACTGTAATATCCAGTTCCCGCGAAGTCATATGCCCCTATAGCCAATGCAGGAAGTAAACCTTCTTCTTTCAATCTTAATTTGACGTTAAATCCTTTGTCCTTATAGTCTTGATATTCAAAACCTGGATATGGGACACCTTGAATATTTGTATAAAAAAATGATGCTTCAAACCAGTCATACGGACTAGATACAAGAGTAACTTTTTGATCAGGAGTTCCATCGTATAATGTAACGCCATGCACTCCTTCGTTAAAAAATCTTGCAGTTGGGGCATTTATAAGACCAACAGTACCATGATTGTTATAAAGGTTATATTTAAAACTATCTGAGAGAATAGGATTGATAAAAAATAGTGAGATTAAAAATAAAAAATTTTTTATTATTATTTTATTTAGGCTTGTTTTCATCCATCTTTATCTAATCATCATTAATAGCTGACAAAGATGCTAGAGCAATGCCTAAGTTTCCAAGAATTGACACATACGCCTGAGCGGCTAATCGTCTTGGAGCTGACTCATCTAATGCTTTGGGTACAAAAATTATTGAGCCTGGATAAACTCTCACCTGACTTCTGGGAGAATTTTCAAAAATGTTCCTTTTAGATCTATAAAGTTGTGACTCTCCATTTGGATGTAGAATGTATATAGATTCATTATCTGCAAATTTTTTAAAGCCTCCAGATTTGTTTATAAAATATTCTATTCCTTCATTACTTGAGTACATTACGGCTCCCTCAGATGATATCTCACCATATACGTAAACAACATTATTCTTTTCTGGAATAAATAAATCATCACCTTCTTTTACTGTATAAAGATTTATTGAGCTATCATCTAATAAATCTACAACAACCCTTCCATTAGTTTCAGTATTTTTAAGTTCTTCGGTTAATTTTACGATCGGAGCTAAGTCAAAGCTTCCACCAATATTTTGCTGACTGACGGCAATAATATTATCTAAGAATTCTTGATATAAAATTTCTTTAGATTTTTCATTAATCAATTTTGCATCTTCATTGATATAAATAGCTCCAAATTGATAAGCATTATCTGTGTAGCCACCAGCTTTTTGAATTAAATCATTTAATGTCTCGCCGGGAGACATTGTATAAGTTCCAGGTTTAAGAACAGCGCCAGAAATTTTTGCCTGTCTATAAGGATGCTCCCTAACATATATTAAATCACCATCCTCGGCCTCAATCGTCTTAAACTGAATATCATTTCGAACCGGAATTGTTTTAAGGCTTCCATCAAGAATTCTTTCAAGAGAAATGTTTTCACGGTCTGCAGTTCGTTTAATTCCATTTGCATACTCAATAATAGTGAAAAGGTTTTGTTTATCAAGAACTTCATACTTTGCTGGTCTATAAACAGCTCCATCAATAGTAACTATACTTTTTCTAGACTCAACAAATATAATATCTCCGGACCTTAAACGTTTTTTTAAATTGTATTTTCCCTCAATCAATAAATCATAAACGTCAAGAGACTCGATTATTGAATTATCTCTTATCAAATTAATTTCTCTTATAGAGCCAAATTCACTTATACCCCCTGCAGCAGATATTGCATGCAAGATATTAGAATTTCCTGTAAGTGTATAAATACCCGGATTTTGGGCATTTCCAGATACAAGAATATTTACATCTCTTATTTCAGCTAAAGTAATAAATGCATCTGCACCTATCATTGCTGAATTAATTTTTGATTTAATTAACTGAGAGGCTTCATTAAGAGAGAGTCCGGCTACAATTACCTTACCAACATCAGGAAGATTTATTGAACCATCACGATTTATATTAAATTCTTCGATATATTCATCTTGGCCAACAAGCTGAATTTTTAAAACATCACCAACATCTAATGTATAACCTGAATCAGGATTTGGCTCGTTAATTGGCATGAATGACGTTTGGAAAGTGTTAAAGAAATCGGATCCAAAAAGCTTTAACTCCTTATCTATAGATAGATCGTTTCCTGAGTTTAATCTTCGTTCAAGTTCTAACAAGTCTAACTCCAACCTATCTTTTAAACTGAGGAGTTCTTCTGTTTGACTTAACTTTGAAGAATATAAGTAGGGTCTATAAGTTTCTTGAGAATTTTTTCCTTGAAGAGAATTCTTATTTTCTAAATCCTTCCTTACATCATCTGGCAAACTATTTAAAAAATCTTCATCAAGCTCTTGAGCGCTGACAGAAATAATTAACAATGACATTAAAAATATTAAATTTATTTTTTTCATAATTTTATTTAATAATTAGTTTCAAAATTTTAAACAAATTTTAGCTAAGCCCAGGAATTTCTATTCCTTCAATCTTTTCAGTGTGCATTATTATATCATTTATAATTTCGTTTACCTGAGATTCTGTAATAGTTGATTCTGTAGATTGAAAAATAAATCTAAAACCAATTTTTATCTCGGTATTTTTTTCATTATAAAAATAATCAAATACAAAAATTTCTTTTAAAAGTTTATGTTCAAAGTTCAAAATATATTTTTGTAAATCCTTAAATTTTGAAAAATCTTTAATTGAGAATGACAGATCTCTTTTCGAAAGTGGTAATTCTGATATAGGAGAATATTGAATAAAATTTTTAAGGGGCTTTATTTCTTCAGAGTATTTTAAAATTTCTGTTGAAAAGCTATTGATATTCATTTCACATCCAATAATTTCATTTTTAATTTTAGTCTTCAACTCAGATCTATCAATCTCTTGAAAATCAAAAGCCTGATTTGGTAAGGCTTCATGAAATAACTCACTAAGATATTTTTTGTTAATTTTTTTTGAAAAATCTTTATAGTTTTTTCCAGCTCTGCCACTTGCTATCAATGCAACTTTTCTAGTTTTACTTATTTGACCGTCTTTGAAATTATATACATCTGATATTTCAAATAATTTTATTGAATCCTTTTGTCTTCTTTCATTAAAAATAAGGTTATCAATTAACGAATCAATTAAATTAGTTCTTAGATATCTTTTGTTTGAGTCCAATGGATTATCAACTTTAATAGATTTATCTGAGCTTTTGCTAACAAAAGGTGAATTTATGACTTCATAGAAGCCATGGTCTAACAAAAAGTATTTAAGTTTATTTTCAATATCATGATTAGATAGTGGTTTAACTTTAGTTATAGAAAGCGTACTTTTTTCAATATTATCATAGCCAATTATTCGAGCAATTTCTTCTGCAAGATCATTTTGAGTTTCAATATCAGACCTATAAGAGGGAATATTTATACAATCTTTTTCTATAAAAAATCCAAGTTTAGATAAGTTATTTAAATATTGATCGATGCTTATTTTAATACCAAGAATATTGTTAATCTTATTAACGTTGATAGGTAATTTTTTAGATTCGCTATCATTGGAATTGTATGAAAAGATTGATAATTTTTTTATTTCAGCATGCTCGCTTACTATTTGAATAAATCTTCTTAATACAGTTTCATGACATTCTGGATCTACGTACCTTTCAAATTTATGTGCTGCATCTGATTGAATATCGTAATGTAATGATTTTCCTATGATAGCTTCAGGTTTGAAAAATGCGCATTCAACTAAAACTTCTTTTGTAGACGATGAGCATGAGGTTTTCTTCCCTCCAACTACTCCAGCAAGATTTATAACTTTATCATCTAACATGAAGACTGAGTTTTTGTTTGCTAAATTAATTTTCTTATCGAGCAATGTCTCAAATTCTTCATTAACGTCTAATTCTTGAAATACTATCTTGCCATTAATTGTTTTTGCATCATAACAATGAGTAGGTTGACCTGTTTCATAAGACAAATAATTTGAAATATCAGTAAAAAAATTATTTTTTTTAAGATCTAGGTCTTGAAAATAATTATCTAGGTAGTCTTCATATTCATTAGGAATCTTATCTATTTCTATTTTTAAAAACGAAATCTTAGGACATACATTTTGAGATAAGTTTTCAAAATCCAGTTCTAAATTATTTATTTTTTCAGAGTATATTCTTTGATTTTTATCAATTGTATAAAAAACCGACAGATCTCTTAATAAACCATTTATAGAAAGGCAGTCTCCTCTATTTGGAGTTAGCTCCATATTAAAGATGTTGCCCTCAATCTCATGCTCATGACCAAGTTGAAAGAGATTTTTAGAAATTTCTTCTTTACTAGGATTTTCCTTAATTTGCTTTACAAGATGGCTAAAAACAAATTTCATTTGAATTGACTTAAAAAATCTAAATTAGACTTATAAAATTCTCTGATGTCATCCACTCCGTGCTTTAACATTGCAATTCTTTCAATACCTAATCCAAACGCCAGGCCGCTATATTTATTAGAGTCTATTTTGCAATTTTCTAATACAACCGGATTAACTATTCCGCAGCCAAGAATTTCTAACCAATTACCTTCTTTTGAGAGAATATCAACCTCAGCAGAGGGTTCTGTAAAAGGAAAATAAGATGGTCTAAATCTCAACTTTACTCCTTCACCAAATAATGAAAATATTATTTTATAAATTAAATCTTTCAAATGTGCAAAACTTATATTTTGATCTACTAAGATTCCTTCAATCTGATGAAACATTGGTAGATGAGTTGCATCATCATCTTTTCTATAAACTTTTCCACCAGAAATAAAAGCCAAAGGAGGTTTCTTATCGAGCATTCCTCTAATCTGAACTGGAGAAGTATGAGTTCTTAAGAGATTAGATTTATTTTCAACATAAAAAGTATCATGCATTTGTCGGGCTGGATGAGTTTTTTTTATGTTTAGCATATCAAAATTGAACTCTTCTGTTTCAACCTCAGGACCATCAATGATTTCAAAACCAAATGAGCTCAATAAAGTTAGAATTGTGTCTTTCATATGATTTATTGGATGGAGTGCACCCTTATCATTTATTATTTCAGGAGGTGAAATGTCTTTTTTATTTGACATTTGATTGATGCATTTTTAACTAGATGCAGTTTTTACAATCTTTTCAAACGTTGAAGCATCATGAATAGCGATATCAGATAATATTTTTCTATCCAGAGTGATATCTTTGTTTGATAATGATTTCATTAAGACTGAATATGATACTCCTAACTCTCTAGCTCCTGCATTAATTCTAGCAATCCAAAGAGATCTGAATGTTCTTTTCTTATTTTTCCTATCTCTAAAAGCATACTGCAATGATTTAATATTTGATTGTTTAGCCGTTTTATATAGCCTGCTTCTTGCCCCATAGTGACCTTTTGTAGAACTAAGAACTTTTTTGTGTCTTGCTTTAGCTGTTACAGATTTTGTTACTCTTGGCATAATTTTACCTATTTACTAATCTTGAGGCCATTTTCAAGACTGTTCCAGTCATTTTATTTAAACCTCTGTTATGTCTTTTCCTCTTTGTAGACTGCTTTGTAAGAATATGATTCCTATTTGCACTTCTGCTTTTTAAGGTAGAACCAGTCTTTTTAAAACGCTTTGCAGCTCCAGAATGTGTTTTTAATTTATAGCCCATATTTTTTAAATATATATTTAATTCTTTTTTAAAGGAGATAAAACCATTTGTAACTGCCTTCCCTCAAGAGAAGGATCTTGATCAACTTGTGCAATATCATGCAAATCAGCTTTTAACTTATTAAGCAAATTCAACCCAATGTTACTATTTAATATTTCTCTACCTCTAAATCGGACGCTTATTTTAGTCTTATCTCCTCCAAGAATAAAGCTTTTAATCTTTTTTAATTTAATATTGTAATCTCCCACATCTGTTGATGGTCTAAATTTGATCTCTTTTGTAGTAGTTCTTTTGACTTTAGATTTTGAAGCTGAAATACTTTTTTTCTTTTCAAAAAGATGCTTGCCATAGTCAAGTAATTTGCAAACAACAGGATCAGAATTCGATGGCGATACCTGAACTAAATCTAAGGATGCTTTCTTAGCTTCTTCAAGCGCATCAGCGATTGAGACAATGCCTTTTTTTTCTCCAAGATTATCAATAAGCATTACTTTTTCAGCGGTAATTTTTTGATTAATTGGAATTGATTGTTTTTTTGATGTAGCTATGAGAGTTGCCTATGAAATTTGATTGATGAAAAAAAACATTAAATATATGCTTTAGGAACTAAGAATGATAAGAATGTTTCATAATTTGGTGAAATTCTATACTAATTAATAAATTTCGTAAATATTTTAAGGTTGCAAAAAGTAATGTATCCATTTGTTACTCTTTAACTCATAAACCTCTCTTCTATTAAGTCTAGATTTATGTCCTTGCCAAAACTCAAAATAATATGGAGTAAAGCTGAAACCTCCCCAATAATCTGGACACTTATCTAGATTATTGTCCTCGAAACATTTCTTATGATTTTTTTCTACTGATTCATATGAATCAATTGGAAAAGATTGTTTAGAGGAAATTGCCAATGCATTTTTTTTCTTATCCCGATTTGCAAAATATTCCTTATTAAAATTTTTATCAGTCTTATGAATGCGCGCCTTCATTCTGATCTGAGCATCTATATTATGCCAATAAATAAGGCCTGTTATTTGTTTGTGAGATAGAAAATCCTCAGATTTTGGAGATTGATAATTTGAAAAAAAAATAAAATCTTGATCGATAATAAACTTTAAATTAACAAATCTTGCTCTTACTTCTTTGTGTTTCATTGAGTAGGACGAAATACAAATAGCTTCAATATTTTTTTGGCCAGCCTTTAGTGATTCATTATATTTTTCTTTAAAAAGCAAATAAGGGGTTTCCTGACTAAGGTTTTTGAACTTAATCATTGTTGCTCTCAAATATATACATATATCAAAAATGGAATTGTTTTATGTGATGTTATCAAAAATACCTCGAATTATAAATTGAGGTTAGTTAATTTAAAATATATATTTAAATGTAGTCTAACTATATGCTCTATTGCAAATTCAACTTCAGCAAGTTTTCTTCCAGCCCTTCCCATTTCTTGTCTCCTGTTGGGATCTGAAATGAGTTCCTTTATTGCCTTTGCAAGTTTTTTTGAATCTTTTGCCGGACATAATAGTCCTGTGATATTTGGGATTATGGCATCTCTGCAACCAGCCACATCAGTAGTCACAACAGCTCTTCCACATGCAGCTGCTTCTATAAGACTTTTAGGTAACCCCTCTCTATATGATGGTAGGCATACTATATTTGCTCTAGCGTATTGATCAGAAATATCTTCTCTGTAGCCTAATAATTCTACAAAACCTTCAGAATGACATTGATTAAGAAAATTTTCAGAAACACCACTTCTGTTATCAGGATCAGACTCGCCAATTAAACGAAAAATAATATCTATACCTTCAAGTTTAAGTATCTTTGCCGATTCAACAAACTCTATCACCCCCTTGTCTTTTAACAATCGCGAGGCCATTACAACAACTGGAACATTATCAGGCTCTGGTAAATATGGATAATCTGAAATTTGAACTCCAGATCCTCTAATAATGTTACATGATTTACTGTTGATTAAATTTTTTCCTAAAAATAAATCACGATCCTCTTCATTTTGAAAAATTACTGCTAAGTTAGGATGCTTAAATGCTGATTTATATAAATTTAATACTAATAATCTTCTAAATAATCCTCGAAACGAATTATCAATAAAAACTGTACCAAGTCCTGAAATTGCTGCAACCACAGATTTAATTCTTAGTATTCTTGCTGCTATGCATCCGTAAATTACTGGTTTAATAGTAACAAGATGAACTAATGATGGATTAACCGATCTAAAAAGCTTAACTAAAGAAATAAAAGTAGCTAGATTTGATATTATATTCGTTCTACTTCTTTTTAAATCGATTGAATGATGAACAAATCCCTCAGCTTTTATTAAGGGAGATGTAGAACTATCTGAGGTAGCTATATGCACCTTGAATCCAGCATCCTTTGCTGCCACGGCAAGAGGTAAGCGATGAGATAGAAAAAAGCTGGTTGTATTTACGACGAATAAAATTGAATTTGTATTAACTGACATAAATATTTATAAACCTCAATTTTTATAGCAGTTTGATAACTTCTCTAAATGGAAAAATTTCATTAATGTTACTTTTTTTATAATAAATTTGATAAATACCAGTCTAGAGCCTCATCCATTCCATCTGAAATAGAGTACTCAGGTTTATAACCCATAAGAACTTTAGCTTTTTTAATATCTGCCTGAGAGTGCCTAACATCACCTGGTCTAAAATCTTTATATACCGGTATCTTATTATCTAATTCATTTAATTTATTATTAAGCTTTTCTTTGATCATTTCAAAAAGCTCATTAAGACTTGTTCTATTATTCATGGCAACATTAAATACCTGATTTAAAGCATCATTATTTGAACTGGTTGCTGCAAGCAAATTCATTTGAACTGCATTATCGACATAGCAAAAATCTCTACTAGTTTTTCCATCACCATTAATAATTACTTCATCATTTTTTAAGAAGGCTGCAATCCATTTTGGTATTACAGCAGCATATGCTCCATTAGGATCTTGTCTTTTTCCAAAAACATTAAAGTATCTCAATCCTATTGTTTGTAATCCATAAGTGTTTGAGAAAACATTAGCATATATTTCATTAACGATTTTTGTGACCGCATAAGGACTAAGAGGATTGCCAATATTTTCCTCTACTTTTGGCAAGTCAGGATGATCTCCATAGACTGAACTTGAAGATGCATAAACAAACCTATCAACTTCTGCATCTTTACTTGCAACTATAATATTTAAGAATCCGTCAATGTTTGCTTTATTACTATTTATAGGATCTTTTATTGACCTTGGAACTGAACCTAATGCAGCTTGATGAAGAACATAATTAATTTTTTTACAGGCTTCTTTACATGTACTCAAGTCTTCAATATTTCCATGGATAAATTCAAAATTATTACTAACGTCTTTATTAACTATATTACTTGCATCTTGAACAGCCTGATCAATATTATTTTTGTTACCAGTTATAAAGTTATCTAAGCCAATAACTTTTTGATTAAGAGTTAAAAGTTTTTCAAGCAAATTTGAGCCAATGAAACCACCTACTCCGGTTATTAACCATTTATTTTGATTATTAATTAAGTAGTCTTGAAGCTCTTTATATTTACTCATTTAAAGTCTTCCATCAATATCGCTATTATTAAAAATATATTTAATATCAAAGATTACGTGTTTCTTTTTACCATAAGATTTTACATCGTCTAACGAAAGTTCTTTAAATTTATCATGTGCTACAGCTAAAATTATTGCGTCATAATTATCTAAAATAGGTTTTTCAATTGGTTCGATATTGTATTCCTCAATTGATTTATTCACATCTACCCAAGGATCAAAAACATCAATGTTACATTCTAAAGATTTAAATTTATCAATGATGTCTATAACACGAGTATTTCTAAGATCAGGACAATTCTCTTTAAATGCTAATCCCATTACAAGAATATTGGAATTTTTGATATTAATTGATTTTTGTTTCATTAATTCAAATACCTTTTCTGCAACGTATGAGCCCATGTTATCGTTAAGTTTTCTTCCAGCTAGAATTATCTCAGGGTTATAGCCAATTTCTAATGCTTTATGAGTAAGATAATATGGATCTACACCAATACAATGACCTCCTACTAAACCAGGTCTAAATGGCAAAAAGTTCCATTTTGTACTAGCCGCCTCTAGAACCTCTTCAGTATCTATTCCTAGCTTATTAAAAATTATCGCAAGTTCATTTATTAAAGCAATATTCACATCTCGTTGAGTGTTTTCAATTACTTTTGCAGCCTCAGCTACTTTGATACTACTTGCTTTATGGGTTCCAGCGGAAATAATTTCTTGATACAAACTATCAACTAAATCTGCAATTTCAGGTGTCGATCCTGAAGTAACTTTTATAATAGATGAAAGTCTATGCTCCTTATCGCCAGGATTAATTCTTTCTGGAGAATAACCACAATAAAAATCTTTGTTAAATTTTAGATTAGATTTTTTTTCAAGTATTGGTACACATACTTCTTCAGTTGCTCCGGGATAAACTGTAGACTCATAGATTACTATGTCTCCTTTTTTGAGAATTGATCCAATTGCAGAACTCGAGTCTTTTAAATGATTTAAATCAGGTTTCTTATCTTTGTCTATTGGTGTTGGTACAGTAATTATATAAATTTTACTATCTCTTATATCATCAAGATTTGATGTAAAAGTTAGTTTTGTAGCATTTTTTAATTCTTGATTGGATGTTTCAAGAGTTGAATCAATCCCTTTTTTTAAGTCATTTATCCGTTCTTTATTAATATCAAAACCGATAACCTTCCTCTTGCTTCCAAATTCTACTGCTAGCGGTAATCCAACATAGCCAAGACCAACTATTGCAATAGGTGAGTCAAGTATTTGCATAAATTTTCCCATTATAATTATTAATCCTTATATCCTTTAGGATTATTATTCTGCCATCGCCATGTATCCTCACACATTTCATCGATCTTTAGGTTTGCTTTCCAGCGTAATTTTTTCTCAGCATAGGAAGGATCGGTATAGCTAGCTGCAATGTCTCCAGCTCTTCTCTCTACAATTTTATATGGTATTTCTTTACCAGATGCTTTCTCAAAAGCCATGATCATATCAAGAACAGAATAACCAGTCCCAGTACCTAAATTAATTTTTATAATTTGTGATTTATCTCTCAATGTATTTATTGCATTAACATGACCTTTTGCTAAATCTACTACATGAATATAATCACGAATCCCTGTTCCATCAGGCGTGTCATAATCTCCGCCAAAGATATTTAACTGCTTTAATTTACCAATCGCAACTTGAGAAATATATGGCATTAAATTATTTGGAATACCACTAGGATCTTCACCAATAATTCCAGTTTTATGAGCACCAACAGGATTAAAGTATCTCAATATCGCAATTCTCCAAGAACTATCAGCATCAAATAAATCTTGAAGAAATCTCTCAATCATTAATTTAGACTGCCCATAAGGATTGGTAGCTGAAAGTGGAAAATCCTCTTTTATAGGTACACTTTTTGGATTGCCATATACTGTTGCTGATGAGCTAAAAACAATATTTTTACATTTGAACATATTCATTACTTCAACCAAAGTGCAAGTTCCTACAAAATTATTAATGTAATATTCAATTGGTTTTTCAGTTGATTCTCCCACAGATTTAAGTCCTGCAAAATGAATGACCCCATCAATTGAGTGTTTTTCAAAAATTTCGATCAATGCATCTTTATAACGAATATCTACTTTATAAAAAGGTATTTCAATTTTAAAAATACTTTCGATACGTCTTATTGATTCTTTTGATGAATTAGAGAGATTATCAATAACAAAAAGCTTATGCCCTGCTTCTAAAAGCTCTATACATGTATGAGAACCAATATAGCCTGCTCCACCTGTTACTAAAATATTCATAATTAAGGGCACATATTAATAAAATTTTTAACTCTTTAGCACCCCTTTAAAGACTTTATTTTTCTTATTTAAGATGTGCTCTCCATGTTTTAAGTATATTTCATAAGCTATACCAACAACTAATATAACAATAAATGGAAATTTGTATCTCACAGCAGTACCAAAATTAAAAACCGTAAGTCCGTAAATAGAAAAGGCAGCTACCATGAAAATCAACCATTTTAAGGCAATTGTTTTATTGATACTAAATACTTTTGAAAATATAAAAAATAAAAAACCTGCAATTAAAAAGTTTTCAATGCTTTGAATTAACTGTAAAAAACTATCTGCTTCCCATGGTAAAGGCTTAATTAAAAAATATGGTGCTGATTGAAGAGCGATTACAATAAATTCACCAAGACCATTTATTGATGTGTACATATTAGGATCGCCACCATCGTCAACAAAAAAATATCTTCTATAAAAATCTAAAATTTCAACTATTGACATTATAAATGGCGCAATAGCTCCGATAATGATTGGCAGTATTAATATTCTAAATCTGAAAAAAAACGAACCCTTTAAAAATGAAAGATGTACAACAAAAAAAACAAGTAATAGGAAAAAGTTTTGAAATTTAATTATTAGTAGTGGCAAAGATATTAATAATGCAATTAATCTCCTTTTTTCAATAAATAAAACTACAGATATGATCATAAACATGGCCACCAGAGTATCTCTTAATGCCAAAGAACTATACAACAATAGGCTTGGATAAAAGACAATAAATAGGAGTGGCCATCCTCTTATGTTTTTTGAAGAATATAACCAAATAGTTATTAAAGTAATAATCAATCGATTAAAAAAACCAAGGCTTTGCATTGTTTCTACATACGGAAGTGGAATGAAAGCTAAAATTCTAGTTGCGGTTTCTACTGTTGGGCTAAAGTAAATATTAAAATCAAAAGATCGGATATTTTGAACTGATTCAAGATACCTAAATTGATCCGGCATTAATGATGCTGGAAAAAGAACATCATTTAAAAAAAAGGGGGTTAATGCAAAAACTCCTAAAAAAAATGATAGCCAAAAGGGAATTAAACCAATTCTAAATGATACCAAAATGACAATATATATTGCTAATAGATTAGTTATGTCATAAACAAACATCTAAGTTACTCTTCTAATTCTCAAAACATTCTTCCCATATATCCCTATATTTTTTTACCATTTTTTTAATTTCAAAATTTTCTACAATTCTTTTACGGCACATTATCTTTCTTTTTGTCCAAGAACTTTTATTTAATCTCATTTCTTTTGATGCTGCGTTTATTGCGCTACTTAAAGCTTGAGGATTTTTTATTGGAACAATCCATCCTGTATTACCAATAATTCTTGCAGAATCACCTACATTTGTTGCAACGCAAGGGGTGCCACATGCCATTGCCTCATTAAGAACATTTGGGAAAGCCTCTCCGAATGCAGAAGATAAAGCAAACAAATCAATACCATTCATGACAGCTGGTATATCATTTCGTCTACCTAATAAAGAAATGTCATTTTCTAGCTGTTTTTCTTTTATCATCCCGACTAGCTTGTCATTATTTACATCTAGATTAGTTCCTACAATTACAGCTTTGAATTTAATTTGTCTTTGTTTAAGATCAACAAGTGCTTTTATTAAATTGTCTTGATCTTTTTGAGGATCGAATCTGCCAACATGACCAATTACAAAAGTATCTTGAGATATATTTAGTTCATTTCGGAATTTAGCGCCTTTAACTTCGTTATCTTCAAAGTCATCAACATCATAACCATTTGGTATAACAACTCCTTTATTCTTTTTAAAGCCTATCAGCTCTTGAGTTTTTCTTGACATCTCAGCGCAATAGATAATTTTTTTTGGTACAAAAGTGGACAAAAAGGAATTAATTTTAGCAATTAAAACTGTAAGTAATTTCGATTCTCCTCTTACTAAGGTTGTATGATGCACACTCCAAAAAATATTTTTGATACCAATAGATCTTGCTACAAAGCCACCAATAAAATCTGCATGATACATCCAAGTTTGAACAACATCGGGTTTTAATTTAAAAATCAGTCTATATAGCTTGAATAAACTTAGTATCTTTATCTTTTCTTTAGAATTATTTAAGGTATAAACATCAACTCCAATATCTTTTAACATTGGTCCATATTTCTCTTCATCCATTAATGAAATAACAACATGATTATGATCTTTCTCATACTGACATAGTCTATATAGTATGGCTTCAGCTCCTCCATCTCCTAATCCTGAAATAATATGTAAAACTTGCATCCTCTTACCTATATTGAGTAACCAAGTAATTCAAAATCTTTTTTATATAGCTTATATATTAATTGCTTCAATTCAGGCTCCATATAAATTTCTTCTTTATCAGATCTGTTGTCATGACTCATTATGAAAGGCTTACCTATTTTATTAGATATCTCACTATAGTAATCTTCTATTTTTTCAAGTTTATAAAACTTATCAACCATCAACTCACCTTTTTCATCGAACAAATATAAATATTGTGGTCGAAAAACACCATCAATTTTGGTTAATTCTTTTCTTATCAACCAATTGTTAACAAATGTCTCAAAGGATTTAAAATCTTGGTGATTAACATAATAATCAGGTTTTTGCATACCCATAAATTCTGTTTTTCCTAGTTTTGAGAAAGTATATGCAGAAAAAAGGCGATCAATAGGATGTCTAACTACAGAAAATGTAAAAATATTTTTATATGTTTTTGGACACATTTTTTGAATATCTTTTGCATAAAAATGTCCAAGTGGCTTTCCGTAGATAGCTCTGTTGACGCTTACTCCAGCAGCCTTTGGTATATGTATAAAAATGGCATTATTTTTTTTCCAAATATATTTACGACGAAGGATATCTATATTTTTTCTATACTTATATGGAAAATATTTCCAAGCCTTAACTAGAGTTTTTTTCATAATCTTTTCTATTTCCTTTTTTTTGATTGGGTAACATAAATCTTTTTATAAAAATATTTTATCGTTATTAGGTAGTTGATTAAGAGTCTCTTAAATATTTCATATTTACCTAAAAGTCCCTCGCGATAAGCTTTTTTTAAGAACAATCTTCCTCCTTTAAGAGATGAAGGTACTGATGCTCTTGTCAATGAATTTTCTTGAATATTTCTAACGAATCCTGGTTTGTTTGTTCCTACTAGTTGATAACCAGATTTTATTAGTCTCAACAAGAGATCAAAATCTTCGTTATAAATTAATTTTTCATCAAAGCCACCAATACTTTTTAATGCATTTTTTTTAAAAATATATGAAGGTGCGCCGCCAGGTACTTTACCCATTACACCAATATGGTCTCTTGAAATTGGTTCGATATTTTCATTAAATGGCTGAACTAATTTGTTTGTTGACCATATAAATGACCCATAAATGCCCGCAATTTTTTTACTATTTTTACATTGTTCTAGGTGCTGAAATTTCGACTCTATAGAGTTTGTAATCATTAAGTCATCAGCATCTAAAAAAGCAATCCAATCACCTCGGGCTATATTTATACCAACATTTCTTGCAGATGAAGGTCCACCATTTTTCTTTCTTTTATAAATTAACGAAAATTTAATTTCTTTCTTTAATGACTCAATAATAAATTTAGAATATTTTGTCTTAGATCCATCATCTACAACTATTAATTCAAAAATTGGATAAGATGATTTTGCAACTGATCTAATTGCAAATTCAAGTGACTCTTCATTATTGAATGTAGGTATTATTACACTTACATCTTTTGAATATTTGACTTTGCTCACTAAGATACTCTAAGAGTTATTTATAAACATTAATCATCACTATTATTAATAACTTTATCAGTATAATTTATAAAAAAAATTTATTACAAATTTTTATTACTTATTAAAATGAAAGGAGCAAGCCAGAAGAATTTATAAAAAATAGCACTCAAAAAACTAAAGTCTCTTTTCTTGATCTTAAAGTACACTACAATCAAGAATTTTTTGGCTAAAAACCACCTCAAAGATCTATCATTAAAGATTTTTTTTGACTTGTTGGCATTAATAAATTTGTTCAAATATATATTTAATGACTTTAAGTCAATATCTTCTTGAGCAATTCGAGTATTTCTTCCTACAATAAAATGCAATTTATTCTCCATTTCAGTATTTTTTAGATTGAGTCTTTCCAATAGATCTGAAAGCACCCTTTTATACTCAAAATAAATTTTTTCATAATTTCTTTCTTGTTCTTTACTGTAACTTGATTCTAAATGTCTATATTTTAATAAAACTTTTGGAATTGAGGCGAACTTAGTAAATTTTGCTATATCTAACCAAAATTTATAGTCTTCTATGCCGTATTGATTATTGTATTTCAAATTATGTTTTTTAATTATCTTGCTCTGCATCATAACTGTTGGATGAGCAAATGATACTGAAAATAAGAGTTTAACTTTTGAAAATGAATCATTTGTGGGGTATTTCAATATATGATTCTTATAATTTTCCCCAAATTTTTCTATCCACGTTCCACAAACGCCAATATCAGGATTGGCCTCCATAAAATTCAACTGAATTTCAAATCTTGTTGGTAAACTTATATCATCAGCATCCATTCTTGCAATATATTTTCCATTCGAAATCAAAATACCATCATTAAGAGCCTCAGAAATTCCACCATTTTTCTTGTCTAAAATTTTAATTCTATTGTCCTGTCTTTGATATTGCCTGAGTATTTCATTGCTACCATCATATGAACCATCATTAATGATAATAAATTCAAAATCCTGAAATGTTTGATTTAAAATACTATCAATTGCTTGCGCTAAATATTTTTCAGCATTAAAAACAGGCATAACCACAGATATCATTGGGGAATTATTCATATCTTAATCCAACCATTTGGAACTATATCTTGGCTTTGCTTTTGGTATTTCTTGTCTTTAAACCATTCCATAGGTGCAATCGAAATCTGGCTTACATTATCATTAAGCCATGCGCCCCACCAACTAAAAGTGCTATTAGCTATAATGTTGTGATCGCATAAACTCATCAAATAGATATCTTCATGAGCAATTCGATGTTCATCACTTTCCACAAATATTGCGTTATCAATTTTAAGATTACTTCTGCACCATTCAAAATCATCAGAAAATATAAAATAATTAACTTCACCGAGCTTATTTTTTAAATATTCTATTGCGTTATTATAATATTCAACACTACAGACTCCATGAATCTTTACATTAATATCATTTGCCATATCGCCTCTTCTAACATGAATTGAACAAGTATTATTTAAGCTATTTATTTTTTTTTGAATACTTTTTGTGAAATTTGATAAGGGTCGATTAATAGAAATTTGCTCTAAAATTATGTCCCTAATGTCATAGAAATATTTTTCATTTTGAAAATATCCATCAACATAACTGTTATCATTTATTCTTAACAGGCTTTCATCAAACAATAAACTTTTTTCACGAACTTTATTAGAAATGTCAATTCCAAATCTTTTCAGAATTTTTGATAGCAAACTGTTGTTGAACAGTCTTTCATTTTCTTCTTGAGTCGATATTGGTATATCAATATTATATTTATCGAATTCATAACTATCAATTTTGTTAAATTTAAATGTAGATATATCTATTTTTACATCATAGCCTTTTTGTTGAAGCGATTTTGCATATGCATAGCAAAAAAGCTGATTACCAACACCACCTACCATTCTAACGATTACCATTTACAACCTTTAAGATGTCAGATGCGATATTTTCAACAAAATACTCATTAGAAAATTTTTTAAATTTATCACTTTTGAGGTAATTACTTATAGATGTTTGGTAATCAATAAAAGCATTTTCATCGACTGTTTTAAGAAAATTATATAAAGACTCAGTATTATTAAAATTTCTTCTGTCTATAAAGCATTCTTCTGGTACATATGAAGTTATATTTTCAGCTCCCCAGTATATTGGAACGCACCCTGCGAACATTGAGTCAAAAATTTTTTCAGTAATATAACCATTTAGCCCATAAACATTTTCGTAACAAATAGAGAATTTAAATTTTTGTAAAACGCTTGATTTAGAATCTGCGTAGCCCTTATAAATTTTTTTAAAGTTTTTACTTTTAATATTAAGTTTTTCGATCATCTTTATAAATATTTTATTTTGAAAGATGCCTTCAAATGTAAGTCTATCCCAACCTGGACCGAAAAGACTAAAATTTTGAGGAGCATTTTGCTCGAACCATTTATATAATTTTAATCGTTCAGAATATAAATCTTTTTTGTACTGCTTTTGAGGAGTTTTGTTGCTTGACATAGCGCAACAAAAACCCTGTCTTTCCTGGAACTTAGGAAGATCTGAAATTAAGTTATCGGTAACAGGAAGATAAAATTTCGTGTATTTTTCTGAAGAAACAAGTGAGTCATCCCATGAATATACTTGATTATATTTTTTTTTGTCTACTGATTTATTTGAAGGTTTTACATTTGATGATTCCCATAAAAAAAGAAATTTTGGAATGTTGGATATGTGAGAAATTTGTTTATCTATATGTATCTCGAAACTGATTTTATTATTTATATTTAAATCTTTAGTATTGATTTCAATATCATTTTTTTTAAGAGTATCTCTTAGACCAATGAATGCTGCGCAGCAATTATCTCTGGCATTTGGATCAAAACATTCGTTATTCTTGAACGGATGAATTATGAAATTTCCATAAATCATATTAAAGTTTAAATTAATTTTTGCTTACAGGCTTCCAAACAACAATTGAGTAGCCCTCAATGAATAGACTGCCTATGTGACTTCTTTTTGTATCTAAAATATTAACTTTTCCTTCCGTCTCTAATTTTCTTAAGCCATCTAAGAAACCATCTAGATAGTTCCTTTTTTTAAAATATTGAATTGAAAGATAGTCGACTAAAACATTTTCATCTAACATCTCTCCAATCGGCTCAACATGAAAACAAAGTTTTGGTTTTTGATCAATCAAATAATTTACAAATTTATCCCACTTATTTCCAATTTGTTCAAGTGAAGCAACTGTAAAAATAACAGAGTTATCATCAATTTTAAAATTGAGTTCTGGATTAAAGTAGTCAAAGTTATGGCCAAATATATTTTTATCTATACCATCATGTCTAATTTTTTCAATTATCCCTTGAGATGATTCAGCCCAATCAAGTCCCCATAATTTAGCATTTTCATTTACTTTTCTAGCTCGTAATAAATGATGAGCTGGCCCACAACCAAATTCATAAATCGAATCACAGTCTCTTGCATATTTATCAAATAACCAATCCAAAATTATACGAAGTGAATGATACTCAAATTTTTCTCCAACAGGCTTAATAAATTTACCACGCCATCTTATAGCATTATATTTATTGAAGTATTTTGGAATAATTGATTCTACATCTTTATTATCTTGATTAATGTCTGTTAAATTTTCGCCCCAGCCATCTTCCCACTCCCCTCTTCTGTGTTCTCCTGATTTAGTAATATTTGGGTCTAAAAGAGTTTTTACTATTATGAGAAGTAACTCATCTCTTTCAGATTGAGAAAAATCTTCATATTCAAATGTATATTCATTGATGCAATCTTCAACATACTTTGTTAGCTTTTCGCCAAATATTTCTTCAAATTCGTCTAATTGCAATCTATTCATCTTCACCTCATTATAATTTTTTTACACAATCTAAAATATTTATCAATATAAGAAATTTTGAAATTTTATTGTTTCCGTTAAGCCCGTCTCAAAGTCAATATATTTGTGTTTTTTAAATTCATTTTCAACAACACTCATATCAAGACTTACATCCAAAGGCGCATCACTCATTTTATTTTCTATATTGGGAAAAATAACGGGAACATTTAAAACTTTTCCAATTGATTCTGCAAGTTCGGCAATTGTTGTTTTTGATGTTCCGCCAACATTATAAATTGGTTTAGTGCCGTTAAGAATAATGTTCCATAATATTTCAACAGTATCAGCAACATAGCAATAAGTTCTTTTTGCTTTACCCATATCCATTAAACTAATTTTATTCTCAGTAATTGCTCTTTGTATAAATTGATTAATAACCCTATGATCATCAGGTTTAGTGCCCGGTCCATACGATAATGCTACTCTGGCAGACCTTGCATTAAATCCTGTTGAATTATATGCGCAGCATATCGCTTCTCCGCATCGTTTTGCTTCAATGTAACATCCTCTTGGGTGATTAGTATTAGTGGTACCTATATCTGTTTCTTTATGCGGGGAAAATTCTAAACCACTATAAACCTCACTTGTACTTAAAAATAAAAAGTTGCCATTTTCGTTCAATAACTCAAATAATTGAATAGTAGAAGATGTATTTAGCTTTAGAGTTTTTACTGGATCTGCCATGAATTTACCTGGCTGTCCGTATCCAGCAGTATGGATAATATAGTCAAATGGACCATGCTCCTTTAAAAAATCAATACCAATCGATAAATCTCCAGATACTATCTTAGCTTGAGAAAAATTAAAAATACTTTCGCTATAATCTTTTATTTCTGAATTAACAGCACATATAACTTTATTAGGTCCATAATCACAATCACAAAGCGCTCTTAGGGATGCAACTATATTTATACCTATTAAGCCTGAAGAACCAGTTACAAGAATACTTTTATTTTTTAGCTTAGTTAGATCAATATTGCTAGTAACATTTTTACCAATATCTAACAGGATTTGATTCATTTCGCTAAGCATTGATAAGCTCCTTTGCAACCTTATGAATATTTTCTTCACTAAGGCCTATTTCTTTATCATGCTCTTCTGCCTTTCCATATGATCTTAGAAAATTATTTGGCACTCCTATAGACTTTAGCAAAATTTGGTTATCAATTTCAGAAAATGATTCATAAATAGCTTTAGCAGTTGTTCCACTATAGAAAGGTTCAATAGATAAAATTTTTCCTGTTTTTGAAATGTTTTGTTGAAGTGTATCTTTATCAAATGGTGAAATCGAATTGAAATATATCAAGTTAACATCCAAGCCTTCAATAGCAGGCATAACCTCATCTAAAACTGGGCCTGTAGCAATTACTGTAAGATCATTGCCTCTCTTAAGAACCGTTGCTTTACCATGTTCTGAAATACATGAATTGCTGTTTTCTCTTTCACTCAATCTAAAATATGATGGTTTTCCGTTGTCATAAGAAGATTTAAATAGAGCATCAAACTCTTCAGATGTGCCGGGCACATATATTTCCATGCCAGGAATATATTGAAGAATTCCAACATCTCCTGGGCAATGATGAGTACAACCTAAAGAAGCGTAATCATAAGAAGCACCCACACTTATAAAATTTCCGCCTAATGCTTGGTAACCAAAATCGATTTTTAGCTGCTCATAACATCTTTCAACCAAAAAAGGAGCGATAGTATGAATCACTGGAATTAAATCAGTTTTAGCTAAACCAGCTGCTAAGCTAACGGTAGCATCTTCAAGAATCCCAATGTTATAGACCCTATCTGGAAAACTAGAAAATGAATCTTTAAAACCATAAACCCCAATGTCTCCAAGTAGTAAAACTAAACTCGAATCATTTTTTAGTGTGTCTTCAACTGTTTTTACCAATTGTTTTCTCATGAAAGCTCTCCCAAGATCTCGTGAAGCTCTTCTTGATTTGGACACTTGTGATGCCAAGCAGGCTGACCTTCCATCCTTTTTATGCCAAACCCTTTAACAGTTTCACAGATTACAGCCATTGGCAATTCATTTTTTTGTTTTAGACAAGACTCAATTTCATCATGATTATGACCATTGATCACGACCGAATTCCAGCCAAAAGATGTAAACTTCTTTTTTATGTCACCAAGATATAAGGCTCTATCTGTAGAATGGTTATAATCAACAATGCATGTAAAGTTACTTAATTTATGATGTGATGCTAATAAAGCAGACTCCCAAATAGTACCCTCATTACATTCTCCATCACCGACTAGGCAAAAAATTCTGTTACTAAGATTTCTAATTTTTGAGGCTAATGCAATACCAAGTGCTATTGGCATGCCATGACCAAGTGATCCTGTTGACGCCTCAATTGAAGCCACTTTATTAGAATCAGGATGGCCACCTAATGGTGAATCATAATTACAAAAAGAATCTAGATCTGCTTTTGTTATAGCATTTAATTCCTCAAGTACAGCATAAATTGCCAATGAAGCATGACCCTTACTTAGAATAAATCTATCATTTTCTATTTCGTTGGTATTATTTAGATTCATAACTTTATTATAAAGAACCCAAACTATGTCTAGAATTGATAAAGCGCTAGGAATATGACCCTCTTGAGCATTAAATGCAGCTTCAACAATTCTTGATTTGAGTTTGTTTGGATTATATGTTTTCATTTTTGTAATTTAATCTAAGAGATAACCAATACTAGTTAATGCCATTTAATTTTTCGAAAGTATAAATACCGCACCCAAATTTCGTATCAGATTTTACATCATCTAAAGTCTTGTTAAGATGTAACTCACCTAAATCATCTACATAATCAAATCGAACTAATTTCATACTTTTCTTAATTTCAGGATGTTGCAATATCATATCTTTTCTAAATACTCTGTGGGCATTAAAATGAACCTCATCATCTTTGCCTATAGGAAAACTAATATACAATCTACCTCCATTTGATACTAAATTTACAAGATTTGTTATACCTTTGATGTGACCGGTGATATCAATTTCATCTGTATATCTTCCCAAGCCAAAATGCTCAATTGCATGCAAGCATGATACTGAATCTACAGCATCTAGGTTATTAGAATTCATTAGATCTGCTTGCTTAAATAAAATATTCTCATGTTTTGATTTCGGTAAAGGACGAACATCAAATACTTCAACTTCTCTATACGATGCGATATGCGCGACCAAACCATCAATTCGTGATGCAATATCTACATGTCGTTTGGGATTGTGTTCGTGAATAAGTTTTGCTACTAGTAAGTCTTGATGAAAATAATGTCCTTTTGCAACACCAGCCTTGTCTTCATAATCATAAAGAATCATGTAATCTCTAGTTATTTTTCCACCTTTTTTTAACCATTCTTTTCTTTCTTTTCTGTATCTAAAATAATGCTTGTATGCGATTACTCTCCAAGGATCAAAGCCAAGCCTTGTAAATGGTCGAAGAATTGCATTGGCCAGAGGTTTGATCATTTCTTTAAATTTAGGGTTCATATCAAAATTGTTTTAAATTAATTAGCTTTTTCTGCCATATTTAATATTTATATCTTTAAGCATGATCGGCCATCTTTTTAAAATGTTCATTTCTTTCTAATAACTCATTATAAGTGCCATGATCAATTATTTGACCATTATCTATGAAAAATATTTCATCGCAGTTTTGTATTGTTTTAAGACGATGCGCAATCATGATGATTGTTTTTTTACCACTTAACTGATCGATTGACTCCATTATCATTTTTTCAGTTATTCCATCAAGCGAGCTAGTTGCTTCATCAAATACAAGAACTTCTGCCTCATGGTATAACGCTCTTGCAATCCCAACGCGTTGTCGTTGTCCACCTGAGAGTTGAACCCCTCTTTCACCAACTTTTGTATGTATACCATTTTTAAGAGTTTTAATAAGCTCATCAAGATGAGCCAATTCAAGAGCTTTTTGTACTTTATCAAGATTTATTTGATCATCTGGAATACCGAATGCAACATTTTCTGCAAAAGTTCCTTCGGAAAGAAAAATACTTTGTGCAACAAAACCAATAGTATTTTGCCAAGATCTACGATTTTTGTTATTAATAGTAATATTATCAACTTTCAATTCTCCTTTTTGAGGCTCTATAAGGCCAAGCAAAATATCTACCACTGTTGATTTTCCTGCGCCAGATGGCCCAACTATACCAACTACGCTATTAGCAGATATTGAAAGATTAAGATTGGTTATTGCTGATTCTTGTTTACCAGGGTAAGTGAAATTAATATTTTCAAGAGATATTTTTTCTTTTGGATTAAAGAAACTATTATCCTTTTCCGGTGCATTTATTATTTCTGCTTTTGAGGAATCTTTTAAATCTTGATGAATTGATTCAAAGGCAGAAATATTTGCTTTTATGTGACCAATGCTTCTATAAATCTGTTGAAGAGCAGGAAGAAGTTTAAAAGTTGCTAGAGCATACACAGACATTATGGGCAATATCATACCCAGATTTCCGTCGTGGCTAGCAATTAGGTATAGTAATAACGAAATCATTGAACCGAATGCAATTAATTCAATAAGATATCGAGGCACCTGAGTTAATGTTTCAGTTGAACCTAAACTATAAGCAAATGAATCACCAGTTTTACTGAAACGATTAATGAAATCGTTATCTCTTCCCATCAATAACACATCTTTTATACCTCCGAATCCCTCATTCATAAGACGAAAACGTTGTTCATTGACTATTGAAATTGCTTCACCATTATTTTCTAAGCGTTTTCTGACAAGTTTAAAAAGAATTAAATAGGCAGTAACAAAAACCAAAAGACCTATAAGCGCAACCTTAGGATCATAAATGAAAATAGTAAAACTTATAAAAAATATAAATACTATTCGTGCATTCATTGCCATAATCGGTATAACTAGACCATTTGTAACCCTTAACGCTTCTGTTGCTACCTTCTTTGTTAGCTGAGCGCTACTTCCAGTGGCATGAAACAACCAGTCTTGCTTTAAATAATGAGAGTAAAGAGTATCCGCAATTTCTACGCCAATTCTGTGTGCAAACATAGATAATTTCCATATTGTGAACATCGAAACTAAAGAAGAAATAAACAACATCAATAAAACACCGACGCCTAAAAGAAATAAAAATTCTGACTCAGATTTTATACCACTGGCATTAAATAATTGTGCGATCAAGGTGTCCTGTTGAAGTTGATTCATATCACCAACAAGTGCCATAAAAGGAATTATTGATGTCACTCCAACAATCTCTAAAAATGACATCAGCACAACAAGAATTTGTAACTTAAAAAACCTTTGATATTGGCTTGGAGTGAGAAGTGAAAATAGTTGCCTTATTGCGTTATACATAATTTAGTAGTCTTTAGAGTTATGTACTATAAAAATTTTCAATATTTTTACAAATGTTCCTAATATCATCATTCGAAAGCTGTGCAGCAGATGGAAGCCATAAACCTTTTTCTCCAATTAAGTTAGAAACAGGATGGTCTGCTTCGATGTTATATGCTTCCTGTTTATTAATCGGAGGGTACATGACTCTAGTCCCAATTCCATTATTCTTCAAAAAAGCCATTAAGGCATCTCTATTTTCAGCAACACAATCAATAAACCATGGTGTAGTATTAACTAAATCTTGATCAAAGATTTTAACTTGATTTAAATCTTTTAATAAATTTTGATAGGTTTTTAATATTTCTTTTTTTCGTTCAACTCTAAATGAAAGTTTTTTCATCTGCTCAATACCAATACATGCTTGAAGCTCAGTGAACTTAAAATTATATCCAATACTGTCATGTATATCATTTCCACCTCCGCTTCTTCCAAAATCTTTTAATCTTCTAATTTTTTTAGCAACCTTATCATCATTTGTTATTAGCGCTCCTCCCTGACCTGTAGAAATTATTTTTGGAGCAGAAAAGGAAAAACTTCCAACCAATCCTGCAGAGCCAATATGTCTTCCGTCTGGATAAAAAGAACCTAAAGATTGAGCAGCGTCCTCTATTAGAGTTATGTTTTTTTCTTTACATAAATCTTCGAATACCTTAATTCCTGCCTCTGGATATCTTCCATTTGCCGAAACAAGCATTATTGCTTTTGTTTTTGAAGTTATTGCGCTTTTTACTAGCTCAATATCAAGGCATAACGTTTTAGGCTCAACATCAACAAAGATAGGCTTTGCACCAAACATCTGAACAGAATTTGGAGTTGCTACCATTGTATAATTAGGGACTATTACCTCATCACCAGACTTAATCCCGCTCGCCATTGCCGCTAAAGTAAGGCTGATTGTCCCATTGTTAACTACTACACAATGCTTCACACCAGTAAATTTAGCTATCATTTGTTCAAATTTCTCTGTCCTTTTGAACTCGGTGATAAAGCCGTCTTCATCCATATAATCAGATATAGCTTTTTTTTCCTCATCTCCAAACCATGGTCTCATCTGCATTATAAAATCACTCATATCTTTGTTGCCTCAACATTCAAACTTACCAAAATGCCATTTTCTTTATCCATATGAGGATAATAGGCCTGAGAATGATCATCATAATCTTTATGAATTGTATCTTGCCAATCATACCTCTGAACATTTTTAAAACCATTTTCATCAAGTAGTTGTTTCAAACTTTTAAAATTGTATGTCGTTCTGTGGTACAAAGTTTGCTCTTCTTTGCCATTATTTATATCCATCTGACCGTATAAAGGACCTAAGATTTTTTCAATTTCTTCAGTTTTTTTGTAAACCTCAATTAGACTATCAAAATCAGGAACTGCTAACCTTAAAATGCCTCCAGGTTTTAAAACCCTCTTCCATTCTTTTAAAACGCTAACCGCTTCTGTTCTGTTGAAATATTCAAACGAATGACTAGAGTATATTAGTGATGCACACGAATCTTGGAACATAGATAAATCATCGATACTAGTCTTATAATCAATATGATCCATATCGCAGAGATCTACATGGATAAATCCAGGAATATATCTATGCCAACAACCAAGATTTAATTTCATAACTCTACCTTTTTTAAAATTTAATTTTATCTTTTTCTACACTAGTGAAAGGACCATTTTTTGTCTCAATGATTTTTGTATCATCTTCTAATATCTCAAAGCCATGTCCTCCAAATGCAAAGACTGCTAAGTCTCCCTCATAAAGAATAAAATCTTGTAAAAAATTTCTTTTCTCAGTAAAAACTAAGCATCGCATCGAACCCTTCTTCACATAAACAGTTTCCTGAGTTCTAGTTCCCTCTCTAGAATAATCAGTATGTATGTGATTTTGCAAAATTTCTCCCTTTTGATACCACCAAGACCCTGCTTGAACAAAAAGTTCATTTGGAGTTACAAAGTTTAAACCTTTTTTCCAATCCTTTTCTCTATAGATAATAGATATTATTTTTCCATCATGTTTAATAATTTCCATTTAATTTGAATCCCTGTCTGAAAGAATTGGATTTTCAGATGCCCATTTAATACCAATACTTTTATCATTCCAGTTCACTGTAAATTGTTCATCAGCATCAATATAGTCTCCGCTGTAAGCTAACTTATAATGATAAACCGCTTCTGTACTTTTAACATAATATGCATTTCCCATCATAGGTGGGATTAAAATTAATTGTTGTTTGTTCTTATTTATATCAAAACTTTGCCACTGTTTAAAACTTGGGGAATCCTTTCGGAGATCAACGACAACTTGTTGTATTTCACCATGAACACATGTTACCAATTTCCATGATTTATTATCGCCGTGAATACCCCTTAAAACATTATTCATCGAAGAAGAGAATTTATCATGTTTAAAAAATAGACCTTCAGGCAATAAATTTTCTACTTCATCTTTTAGAAATGATGTCCAAATATTTCCTCTTGTATCCTGAGATATTGAAGGCTCTAATACATATAAACCTGAAATTTTTTCGGATTCTTGAACTTTAAATTCAATACTCATTCATTAACTCCGAAACCCTCATTTTCTAAGTCATACTTAACCATCTCAGAAACCAATTCTTGAAAAGATACTTTTCTTTTCCATCCAAGTTCATTTTCTGCTTTGCTAGGATCGCCTAAGAGCAATTCAACTTCAGCAGGTCGGAAATATTTTTCATCTACTTCAACAAGGACTTTTCCAGAATCTTGATTAATAGCCTTTTCATTAACGCCAGAACCCTGCCATTCTAGGTTTACTCCAACTTCAGAAAAAGCACATTCTACAAACTCTCTTACGGTATGAGTTTCTCCTGTTGCAATTACATAATCTTTCGGTTTATCTTGTTGCAACATAAGCCATTGAGCATAGACGAAATCCTTTGCATGTCCCCAGTCACGCTTAGCATCGAGATTTCCTAACTTAAGGATCTCTTGTTTTCCATTGTGAATATTTGCAACTGCTTTAGTTATTTTTTTAGTTACAAATGTCTCGCCTCTTCTTGGAGATTCATGATTAAACAAGATTCCATTACAAGCAAACAAATTATAAGATTCTCGATAATTTACTGTAATCCAATAAGCATAAAGTTTAGCTGCTCCATATGGAGACTTTGGATAAAAAGGAGTACTTTCGCTCTGAGGTTCTGTTCCTGGAATTCCGCCAAAAAGCTCAGATGTTGAAGCCTGGTAGTACTTACAATGTGGTCCTAAATCACGAACAGCATCCAATAACCTTATAACGCCCAAACCATCAACATCAGCAGTATATTCAGGAACTTCAAAAGATACTGCAACATGTGATTGAGCTCCAAGATTATAAATTTCATTTGGTTGGATTTGCATTATTAAACGATGAAGATTGCTTGAATCAGTAAGATCACCGTGATACGTGTGAAGTCTTTCATGTTCCATAATATGATCTATCCGATCAGTGGTAAATACAGATGATCGGCGCAATGTGGCATGAACTTCATAGCCCTTTTCAAGAAGTAACTCAGCAAGATATGAACCATCTTGTCCAGTAATACCTGTAATTAAGGCAATTTTTGAATCATTATTTGATTTTGAATTCATAACTTCCCCTCATAATCATAAATTTTTATTATTCGCTTAAATTAAAAAACCTATGTGAATTTCACTATAAAACTAATACTTACTTTCACTAAAATAGTTTCTTACAATAACAAATATTATGCCAAGCAATAATCCCAGCAAAGCACCAAGAATAGAAATTTTTGAACGAACTGGTTCGATTTTTTCTTCCATAACCATTGGTGGATCCAGATAAGCGAACACATAAAACTCATTAGCTTCAATTAATGTCATTTGCTTCATTTTTTGTTGAAGCAAAGCAGCAATTACTTGTTTAATTTCTGTTTGACTAGTTTGAGACATTTGCACACTCAGGAAATCTATGGATGCCTGTGCCTCTAATTTATCTTTTGCTCTAAAAAAATCATTTATCTGATCAACTATTAATTTTGTCCAAGCATTTGCAGTTATCGGTGATTGATGTTTTACTTTAATGGTCACAAATCCTGTGGCCTCATCTTCAATTACTTTATACTGTTTTTTAAATATTTTATAACTCTCTTGAGGGCTTGGGATTTGAGATTTCGGATATTGATAATTTCTTACCCATTCACCCGATTCATTGTCAAATAGATTACTTTTGTAGTATGTGGTGTTAGCATTTGCATTCCAAGATTCAATTGCCATGAGGTCTGGAAGAAAAATATTTGGATAAATATTATCAGTGAAAAAACTTAAAGTATTTAATTTTTTAACCGCCATTGCTTCTTTTCCTCCTGATCGAGAAATTTCTATGCCAGCCAAGCTTGCCAATCCACCCATATTACTAGACGACTGATTTGATTCGTTTTGGCTAACAGGACTCAAAAGCGCTGAAGATTGATAAATATTAGGCAGGCTTAAGCTATACAATACTGCAGCTAATGAGAAAAAAATAGTAAAACCAAAAATTAAAATTTTTTCAGCCCATAACATCTCAATGAGCTGTCTAAGATCAATTTCATCTTGTAAATTATTAGAAGTTACTGTATCCGTATCATTTTTCATAAAATTATGTAGACAGTTTATCTTATTCGAGTTGAATTTGTTGTAATAATTGTTTTATTAAAATTATTCCGTAATGGTACCCGAGGCCGGACTTGAACCGGCACGATATTTCTATCGA
>TARA_B100000963_G_scaffold82604_1_pt1 | contig 39136 bp, 38 predicted proteins | sample TARA_B100000963 | Tara Oceans TARA_B100000963 (sample SAMEA2622097) | marine metagenome | biome: marine biome (ENVO:00000447); feature: surface water layer (ENVO:00002042); material: "saline water (ENVO:00002010), including plankton (ENVO:xxxxxxxx)" | depth 5 m | reverse complement strand
GGAGCAGACGAACTTTTTGGAGGATATTTATATTTTCATAAAGCTCCGAATTCTAAGGAATTTCACGAAGAAACAGTAAGAAAATTGAACAAACTTCATCAATATGACTGCTTAAGGGCTAATAAGTCTCTTGCAGCCTGGGGTATTGAGGGTAGGGTCCCGTTTTTAGATAAAGAATTTATTGAAGTAGCCATGAGACTTAATCCCAAGGACAAGATGATAAATTCAAATCGTATGGAAAAATGGGTATTAAGAAAGGCTTTTGAAAAATATTTACCAAAAAGTGTGGCTTGGAGACAAAAAGAACAATTTTCAGATGGTGTTGGCTATAGTTGGATTGACACATTAAAGGATCTTGTTGAGAAAGAGGTGTCGAACGACCAAATCAATAATGCCCAGCAGCGTTTTCCAGTCCAAACACCGCAAAATAAGGAAGAATTTTATTATCGAAGTATTTTTGAGTCTCATTTCCCAAGTGATGCTGCAGCACTAAGTGTTCCTTCAGTCCCTTCCGTGGCTTGTAGTACTCCAATTGCTCTTTCATGGGATAAGGCATTTCAAAATCAAAATGACCCTAGTGGTAGGGCAGTTGCTAATGTGCATGAAAAAGGATACTAGTTGAATTCTAATTTTTAGTTTTAAGCGACAAAAATGCTATCTTTTTGAACACTTTTGTGTTGATAACTTGCTCAATAATTACAAGGGATTCCCATCATATTCAAGGTGCTAATAATTATATTTGTAAAACAACTTTTTAGAGTTGTTTTTTTGACAAATAATGGATCAAGAAATTCAAAAAAATAAGTATTCAGCAGACAGTATTCAGGCTCTCGAGGGAATGGAACACGTGCGAATGCGTCCCTCAATGTATATCGGTGATATAGGACTTAGAGGACTTCACCATTTAGTATATGAAGTAGTAGATAATTCTATAGATGAGGCATTAGCTGGCCATTGTGATGAGATAAACGTTACAATCAATGAAGATAATTCAATTACGACAAGTGATAATGGAAGAGGCATTCCTATTGGGGTTCACAAAAAGGAGGGAGTTTCTGCACTTGAAGTGGTGATGACTAAAATTGGTGCTGGAGGCAAGTTTGACAAAGATTCATATAAAGTATCAGGTGGTCTTCACGGAGTTGGTGTTTCATGCGTCAATGCATTGTCTGAATCTTTAATTGCAAAAGTATATAGAGATGGAAAGATATGGCAACAAGAATATACGAGAGGTAAACCAAAAGCACCAGTCACAAGTATAGGAAATACAGATCAGAGGGGTACTGAAGTAACTTTCAAACCTGACCATGAAATTTTTAAGCAAACATTAGAATTTAATTTCGAAACGCTTTCTCTCAGAATGAGGGAACTCTCATACCTCAATAAGGGAATCAAAATCACCATATTGGATAAGAGAAATAAAAATGATGATGGAGATTTTATTTCAGAAACTTTCAAATCTAAAGAAGGCTTGAAGGAATTCATTCATTATTTAGACGAAAATAGGGAACCTATTATAGGAAGTGTCATATCGATGGAAGGTGAAAAAAACATGGTTCCCGTCGAAGTTGCGATGATCTACAATACATCTTTTACTGAAAACTTACATTCATATGTTAATAATATAAATACTCACGAAGGAGGAACTCATCTCTCTGGATTTCGAAGAGGTTTGACAACTACTTTAAAGAGGTATGCGGAAAATTCAGGTCTTTTAGATAAACTCAAATTCGAGATTTCAGGAGATGATTTTAGAGAGGGTCTTACTGCAATAATCTCCGTTAAAGTTGCCGAACCCCAATTTGAGGGTCAAACAAAAACCAAACTTGGAAACAGGGAAGTAACATCAGCTGTATCCCAAGCGGTTTCGGAAATGCTTGAAAATTATTTGGAGGAGAATCCAAGTGATGCCAAAACTATTGTTGATAAAGTAATTCTTGCTGCACAAGCCAGACATGCAGCAAGAAAAGCCCGTGAAATGATCCAAAGAAAAACAGTAATGAGTGGGGGAGGTTTACCTGGTAAATTATCTGACTGTTCTGAACAAGACCCTTCTTTGTGTGAAATCTTTCTGGTTGAAGGAGATTCAGCTGGTGGTACAGCAAAGCAGGGAAGAGACCGTAATTTTCAGGCCATACTTCCTTTGAGGGGTAAAATTTTAAATGTTGAAAAGGCAATGCAACATAAGGTTTTTGAAAATGAGGAAATACGAAATATTTATACAGCACTTGGTGTTACTATTGGAACAGAGGAGGATAGCAAGGCTCTAAATATAGAGAAATTAAGGTATCACAAAATTGTAATTATGTGTGATGCAGATGTAGACGGAAGTCATATCTCAACTTTAATATTAACTTTTTTCTTCCGTTATATGAAGGAACTAATTGAATTGGGATATATTTATATTGCAACGCCTCCCTTATATTTAGTTAAAAAAGGGCAAAAAAGTGATTATGCTTGGAGTGATGACCAAAGAGATAGATTAATTCAAGATTTTGGTACAGGGACATCAGTTCAAAGATATAAGGGTCTTGGAGAAATGAATGCAGAACAATTATGGAATACAACAATGGATCCTGAGCGGCGGACTCTGCGAAAAGTAACGTATGATCCAGAAGATAAGAAAGCAGATAAAGTTTTTACAATGCTAATGGGTGACGAGGTTCCACCACGAAGAGAATTCATCGAAAAAAATGCTATATATGCTAACATTGATGCATAAATTTTTGAGTAAATAAACCTTATATTTAAAATAAATGAAAGTTACAGTTATAGGTGCTGGGAATGTAGGTGCTTCTTGCGCAGAATATATTTCACAAAAGGAAATAGCCAGCAAAGTAGTAATTCTTGATATTAAAGAGGGGTTTGCCGAGGGTAAAGCTTTAGACCTTTACCAGACAGCTACTACACTAGGTTTCAACACATCAATTAAAGGTGTAACTAATGATTATTCTGAAACTAGAGGAAGTGATGTAGTGGTAGTCACCTCTGGAGTACCTCGTAAGCCAGGAATGACTCGTGAAGAATTGATTGGAATTAATGCAGGCATAGTTCAAAAGGTTTCTGAAAACGTATTAGAACACTCACCCAACGCAATTATTGTAGTTGTATCTAATCCAATGGATACGTTGACCTATTTAGCTTTGAAGGCAACAGGTTTGCCTAAAAACAGGATTATTGGAATGGGCGGCGCTTTAGATAGTTCTCGTTTTAAAACATATCTTTCCCTAGCTTTGGACAAACCTGCTAACGATATTCAAGCAATGGTAATAGGTGGACATGGTGATACAACGATGATTCCACTTCATAGGCTAGCTACCTATAATGGCATTCCTATTTCACAATTTTTAAAAGAAAAAGTTATTCAAAAAGTCGTTACAGATACAATGGTAGGTGGAGCTACATTAACAAAATTACTGGGTACTTCGGCTTGGTATGCCCCAGGTGCATCTGTAGCTTATTTAGTTGATAGTATTCTAAATGATTATAAAAAAATTATTCCATGCTCTGTATTTTTGGATGGAGAATATAATTTGGAAGATATATGTATTGGAGTCCCATGCATTATTGGTGCTAATGGTGTAGAATCAATTATTGATATTAAATTGAGTCATTCTGAGCAAAATTTATTAAACGAAAGTGCAATCAGGGTTAAGGAAATGAATTCTGCTCTTTCAAATTTTATTTGAAAAGGAAAATAAATTATTTCATTAATATTTATATGAGTTGCCAATTCATAGGTTTAGTCATATATTTGCACGCCTCATATTAAAAATGTAAACACGTATGCAAAACAATTCGTTGGTAAGAGTATTCGGTATTTTATTTGCCCTTGTAAGTATCTACCAACTCTCTTTTACATTTATTACGAGCAGTATTGAGGAAAAAGCTGAAACCTTTTCTAAAGAACAGGTTTCGGAAAGCACTCCTAACTATCTTGAATTACGTGATCAAAAGGCTATATCATATTTAGACTCAATTGGTAATAATCCTATTTATGGATTTACAAGTTATAATGACGCTAAAGAAAAGGAATTAAATAAAGGTTTAGATCTAAAAGGCGGTATTAATGTTATACTACAAATATCCATAAGAGATATCCTTAATGGTTTAGCTGAAAATTCAAAAGATCCAGTTTTTAATAAGGCATTAGATGAAGCAGATATTTTACAAAAATCTTCTGATGAACCCTATGTTGAGTCTTTTTTTAAATCTTTCGAATTAGTTAAAGGTGATTCGAAATTAGCATCACCTAACATGTTTGCCAATCGTACACTTAGTGATGAGATCAATTTTGAAATGAATGATCAAGAAACCAAGACTGTCATCAGGAAAAAAATTGACGAATCAATTGTTTCAGCTTTTGAAGTTTTAAGAAAAAGAATCGATAAGTTTGGTGTAACTCAGCCAAATATTCAAAGGCTTGGAAGTACAGGACGTATTCTAGTAGAATTACCTGGGGTAAAGGATGTAGATAGAGTACAATATCTTCTTCAAAGTACTGCTCAACTTGAATTTTGGGAAACCTATAAAAACGATCAATTAGTTAATTTTTTAATAGAAGCTAATAACTTGTTAGCTAAACAGATAAACATTAAGGAACCTAGAAAGGATGGTTCTGAAAGTACCGAAACTTCAGAGATTGACGAACTCCTTGCAGATGTTGCTGCTCAGGACACTATTGCGTCTTCTATTAATCCAATTTTAGATAAAGTTGTAGGTCAGGGATTCCAAGGTGGACCTGTTCTAGCTCAATTTTCTACAAGAGACAGAGACATTGTAACAAGCTATCTCGACAAACCTGAGGTAAGAAGACTTTTACCACAAGAATATCGTTACACGCGATTTGTTTGGGGGAAGCCTCAACAGGATAGTGATGTTATTGAGCTTTTTGCCCTAAAATCTAATCGATCTAATTCTGCACCGCTCAGTGGAGGTGTAGTAGTAGATGCTCTTCAAACTTTTGATCAATTAGGCAATCCTGCAGTATCCATGCAAATGGATTCAAGAGGAGCTCGGATATGGGAAAATATGACAGGAAAGGCATACAATCAGGGAAGTAACATTGCAATAGTTTTAGATGAGATTGTATATTCTGCCCCTGGAGTTTCAAATGGAGCAATATCAGGTGGACGATCGGAAATTACGGGAAATTTCACATTAAATGAAGCTACAGATCTGGCAAATGTTTTAAGAGCTGGAAAGCTGCCTGCCTCAGCAAATATAATTCAGTCTGAAATCGTTGGGCCCTCGCTTGGAAAAGAGGCAGTTCAAGCAGGTATTTATTCGTTTCTAATTGCATTAATAATTGTTCTTATATGGATGGTTATTTATTATGGAAGCTCTGGAATTTTTGCTGACATAGCTTTACTCCTTAATATACTTCTCATTTTTGGAATATTAGCCGGTCTAGGAGCAGTACTAACTTTACCAGGAATTGCAGGTATAGTTCTTACTATAGGTATATCTGTAGATGCAAATGTGTTAATTTTTGAAAGAGTAAGAGAAGAACTAGATAAAGGAAAGGGTATTCGTAAATCAATTTCAGATGGTTTTAACAATGCCCTATCTTCAATATTAGATGCAAATATTACAACTGGCTTAACAGCACTAATTTTATTTATTTTTGGTACAGGGCCCATCAAGGGTTTCGCAACAACACTTCTTATAGGGATTGGAACTTCATTATTCACAGCAATTTTTATAACAAGAATTCTTGTAGATTCAAGAAATGATAAAGGCAAGAGGATATCATTTTCTACAAAATTGACAAAGGGTTTTTTATCTAAAATAAATATCTCATTTTTAAAAAGAAGAAAAATAGCCTATATCTGTTCTTCTGTGCTGATTTTTATCAGCTTATTTTCACTTGTTAAAAATGGTTTAAATCAAGGGGTTGATTTTGTAGGTGGAAGATCTTACACAGTAAGATTTGATCAACCCGTAAATCCTACAGAAATTAACTCTATACTAAATAATACCTTTGGAAGCGCAGAGGTAAAAACTTTTGGAGAAGAAAATCAGCTTAAAATTACAACTAAATATAAAGTAGATAACGAAGGTGTAACCATTGATGAAGAAATTCAAAATATGCTTTTTAAGGCTTTGATATCATTTTTACCTCAAAATATATCTTATGACGAATTCGTTAAAGGTAGTTCTGAAAAAAATATTGGAATAATGTCTTCAATAAAGGTTGGACCGACAATAGCAGATGATATAAAAAATAATTCATTTTTAGCAATTATAGGCTCATTAGTAGTTGTATTTCTATATATTTTAATCAGATTCCGAAAATGGCAATTTTCTTTGGGAGCAGTTGCAGCAGTTTTTCACGATGTATTAATTGTTCTAGGGATTTTTTCTATGACATATACTTTCATGCCTTTCAACATGGAAATTAACCAAGCATTCATTGCAGCCGTGTTAACTGTAATTGGCTATTCACTTAACGATACGGTTGTGGTTTTTGACAGAATAAGGGAATTTTTAGTTGAAAAAAGTAAATCAAGCTTTGATTTCACTGTAAATAGCGCACTAAATAGTACGCTAAGTAGAACCCTAAACACATCTTTAACCACATTACTAGTTTTAATTGCTATTTTTATTTTTGGAGGAGAATCTATAAGGGGATTTATGTTTGCGCTAATTATAGGTGTTATTGTTGGGACATACTCTTCTGTTTTTATTGCGACACCGGTTATGTTTGATACTCAAAATAAAAGAATGCTAGATAAGGAAAACAAATAGTTTTAAAACCTAAGTTTTTAATCTGGCTAAATTTTTACACCCCAAAACGTGTTTACTGTTTTATTATCTTTGGTTGTCTAAAAATTAAGTAAAAACCAAAAAGAATCAAAGGGATACTAAGCCATTGACCTGTCGAAAGTAAACCCAGTATATCTTCTAAACCTCCTTGACTTTCCTTTAGATATTCTAAAACAAATCGTATAGTAAACATACCAACAAAAAATGATCCAATAAGATATCCCTGTCTATCTTTTTTATCAGATTTGTATGTTTTCCTTAAAAACAAAAATAAAAAAAGGTAACAAATTGATTCATAAATTTGGGCAGGATGCCTTGGAAGAGTCTCCCCTCTATTTAGAAATACCACTCCGAAATCTGTATTACTATATTTCCCTACGATTTCTGAATTAAAAAAGTTTCCTAAGCGGACTAAACATGCACCAAGGCAAACGGGTATGGTAATTCTATCTAATAACCAGAGTAAAGAACGCTTTTTAAATTTCATCTGATAAATATATAGACCAATTAGACTACCTATGACAGCTCCGTGACTAGCAAGTCCTCTAAATCCAGAGAATTTAAAACCATCTGGTGTTTCTTTTATGGGTAATAAAATTTCAAGTAGGTGATCTTTGTAATAGTCCCAACTATAAAAGAAAACATCACCAAGTCTTGCACCTAAAAGAATTGATAGTACCATATAAACAAATAGTGATTCCAAGTATTCTTCAGATACATTTTCATTTGAGAAGATTTTTTTCATTATGTAATAGCCAAGGCTAAAGGCTATTATAAACATTAAACTGTAGTAATGTATACCAAAGTCCCCAATTTTAAAAAGTGTTTCACTTGGTGCCCATTCAATTTTTATTAGATGCATAATAAATTATTAAGTAGTAAATTTAGTTAAATCCATAGTCAATCTTGATAAATGATTAAGGAATTGGATCATAGCCTGAACCTCCCCAAGGATGGCAATTTACTATTCTTTTAATTGATAAATAAACTCCTTTTATAAGACCATATTTTTTTAGCGATTGTATAGCATACTCTGAGCAAGTTGGTGAAAATCTACAAGTTGGCGGAAATAAAGGGGAAATAATATTTTGGTAGATTTTAACTAGAAAAAAAGCAGGTAAAATAAGAATTTTTTTAAGCATTTTATGGCTAATTTATTTTATAGTTTGTTCCATTTTCAGTATCACTTAATTCAATTTTTAATTCGATTAATGATTTTCTTATGAAATCCGAAATTTCAAAGTCTTTCTTATCTCTTGCTTTATTTCTGACTTCTACTAGTAAATCCAGAATTTCTTTATTTTTCTCAAACTTAGTATGATTTATAGAGGGCTTTGAAATCCTAAAACCTAAAACGTTATGAATGAAATCGTAAATAGATTTTTTAAGAGTCTCTAAATCTGAAACGCTAATACTTTTCTTTTTATTTCTTACAGAATTTATAAATTTTACTGCATCAAATAGATGCCCTATTAATAATGGACTATTAAAATCATCATTCATCGATGAATAGCATTTTTCTCTCCATGATAAAATATCAAAATTTGTAGTTTTCGATGACGGGGTTATTTTTTCGATTGTGTCTAAAGCACTCAGAAGACGATTATAGCCCTTTTCAGATGCTTCTAATGCTTCTTCACTTATATCTACTATACTTCTGTAGTGAGCTTGCAACATAAAGAATTTAATTACCATTGGTGAAAATGCTTTTTTAAAAAAAGTATTTTTTCCATTAAATATTTCATCTGGTAAAATATTATTACCAGTCGATTTAGCCATTTTTTTACCATTAAGAGTAAGCATGTTTGTATGTAACCAGTAATTTACTGGTGACTCTTTTTCAATTCCTTCCGCTTGTGCTATTTCGCACTCGTGATGAGGGAATTTAAGGTCCATACCACCTCCGTGGATATCAAATTTTGTACCTAAATATTTTATACTCATAGCTGTACACTCTAGATGCCACCCAGGAAATCCGTCACTCCAAGGTGAAGGCCACCTCATAATATGAATTGGTTCAGCCTTTTTCCATAATGCAAAATCTTGGGGATTCTTCTTATCACTTTGACCATCTAAGGCACGCGAGTTATGGATAAGTTCATCAATATTTCTACCACTTAGTTTACCATAAGGGGTATCTTTATTAAATCTTTTTACATCAAAATACACTGATCCGTTTATCTCGTATGCATAGTCTTTTTTAACAAGTTTTTTGATTAATTCAATTTGTTCTAAAATATGTCCACTTGCAGTTGGTTCAATACTTGGAGATAGAGTATTAAATAACCTCATTATTCTTCTGAAATCCAAAGTGTATCGTTGAACAATTTCCATTGGTTCAATTGATTCTAGGCGAGCTCTTTTTGAAATCCTATCTTCACCATCGTCAGAATCATTTTCTAAATGACCTACATCAGTTATATTTCTAACATATCTAACTTTATAACCTAAATGTATGAGGTAACGATATATTAAATCAAATGATATGAATGTTCTGCAATTACCCAGATGAACATTACTGTAAACAGTCGGCCCACAAACATACATACCAACGTGTTTGGGTAAAATAGACTTGAATACTTCTTTTTTTCCACTTAAAGAATTATATACCTGAAGTAAATTACTCATTAAAATCAGTTTCGAGATTAATATAATCTAAAAACTCACGTTTTTTTTCTTTAATTTTAAAAACTCCGCCAAATTCACTTGTCACAGTGCTACTTAAAATATCTCTAATCCCTCTTGAGTTTACACATAAATGTTTTGCATCTACAACACAAGCTACGTCTTTTGTTTTTAATACATTTTGCAGTTCTGTAACAATCTGTAATGTTAACCGTTCTTGTACTTGAGGGCGTCTGGCGTAATAATCAACAATTCTATTCATTTTTGAAAGTCCAACAACAGTTCCTTTAGAAATGTAAGCAATATGTGCTCTTCCAATAATTGGAAGTAAATGGTGCTCACATGTTGAGTAGACTATAACATTTTTCTCAACCAACATTTCTCCATATTTATATGAGTTGTTGAATGTTGACGATTTAGGCTTTCTATCTGGATGCAACCCGCCAAAAATTTCTTTAACATATGCCTTGGCTACCCTTTTGGGTGTACCTTTTATGCTATCGTCAGTTAAGTCCATTCCTAGTGTTTCAAGTATAGAGTGAACATGTTTTTGAATAATTAAAATTTTCTCTTCGTCGGTTTTTAAAAAAGCATCATCTCTAAGCGGTGTATTTACGTTTGAAGAAAAATGGTCTTCTGCAGAATCTTGTTGATTGTCAGGAATTATTTTTTCAATTTTCATAAGCCTAAAATAGCTACAAATATACTGAATTTAAAAGGAAATGAGATTTTTAGTAAGTCTAGAATTTTATATTATAACTTAATGTAAGTTCTGTTAATTTATTTTCTAAATCATATTCGTCTGTCAATCCTGCCGAAAATAATTGCAGATTTTGATTTTGGGTTGACTGAACAAAAGACAAACTAAAATTACTTGATCCAAAATCAAATCCTATTCCAAAAGAAAATGAATTATCATTTTTAAAAATATTCTTTTTATTATTTGATCTTTGATAGTATCCTGCCCTAATGCTAAGATCTTCTATCCTATATTCACCTCCAAATTTAATTGTATTAATTGAAGTAAAAGCCTGTTGAAAATCAGAGGTTAATTCATTTAGATATGAGCTAATTGATTCGGAGTCTAATTTAATATTAGATAGGTTTTGATTATTATATTCAACAGAAAGTAACCCTTTTTTATTTAAAATATATGCAAAACTTATACTCGACTTTGATGGAACTCTTAATTCATAAATATCAAAAGAGTTAATAACATTTGGATCAACTATTTCTTTTATAGACAGTCCTTCGTCAAATCTAAAACTGCTTATTTTTTGTTTAGTCTCGTCAGTAATATTTATCCATTGCGGACTATCATAGCTCAGGCCTAATCTGAAATTTTCTAAGATAAGAATGCCACCAAGCTGAATGGATATGCCTCGACCAAAACTTAACAAAGAATTTTCAAAGTTCACGTTACTGACCCCTGAATTCAAATCATGTTCTTTTTCATAAAAATCCTGAAGATTACTGAATTCAATTTTGTGTTGATTGACATTAAAGCCTAGATGTAAGAAATCTTTATATAGTCCACTAAAATTAAAGCTAGTTTTTCTATGATAGCCTTCATTTAATTGATTTAAAAGATGATTGAAATTATCAGATTTTATATTTGACACATAAGTGATTTCGGAAGAATTATCTGTTAAAGGATCAATTATATAGGATTGATAACCCAGAAAGGCCTGTTGAGCGCCAAAACCTATTTCTTCACCTAGATAGCTGTAAATATCTGAAATGTTTTCATCACCGTATAACTGAATATCCTCAAGTGCAACCCCATCTGCATAATGAAGAAAATAATCTGATATACTCTTTTTTCCAGGTCCAACAATTGAGCTCCTTTGATCAAATGTTGTAACCCTATTTACACTTATTGAACCACTTATTTTTTTCCATGGACTCTTTTCATTCGTATTATTAAAAACAAATACAGCACCAAATTGATCAAAATAAAAATCTTCACCTTGTAAAGTTCTTGGCTGGTCTGAATAAATTCCTTTCACATTTCTTGAACTATAATTTATTGAAGCTCCAATTTCGTTGTATAAAAAAACTGATGAGCCTGCGGGGTTATTAGCTATGGAGGATAAGTCACCTCCTAAAGCACCAAAAGCACCTGCCATTGATTTATATCTTGCTGAACCATTCAGTGATGATAATGTTAAAAAATTTAAGTCATTTAAAGTTTGGGAGTTAACTGGATTAAAAAACAGTACACCAAGCCCTACATATAATAAGTTTCGCATAAAAAGTATTTCAAATATTTAATGCGTACTTCCCCTTCCCCCAGATGAATTACTTCTTCCCGAAGAGGATCTATTAACGCCACCAGAATTAAATGTAGAATTACTTCTACTAGCATTGTAGGATCTGTTGTAAGAGCGATAATTAGTCGAATTTTGTGGTTTTACTGTATTGTTTCTTCTAACGTTATCATTTCGAATCCTTGTATTATTTCTATTACCTCTATAAGAGCCTTTTTGTATACGTGAGTATGAGTATGAGGGACTCCGACTATAGTTATTGGTCTGACTACGAACTTCTTGAGGACTTCTCATAATAATAGAAGGAGTTCTATTTAAATTTCTTTCGACTAAACGATTTTCTGTTTGTAGTCTTCTTGAACCAACTGATCTTTGATTTGGTGTTTTTAAAATATTTCGATTATTCTGCGAGAGACTAGACGATCTATTTCTACTTATTGTATTATTGAAATTTCTGGAATTTCTTATTGAGTTATAAGTCAAATTACTTTTTATTCGACTTCTGTCATAACCTATAGATGAAATTCTTCCGATTGACCCGCTTCTTCTACCAAGATTGAATCTAGTAATTGTTTTTTCGATGTTTTTTTGTCTTGAATTTACTCTATCTGATCTATTAATTAATTGTGAATTAGAATTTCTATTAGACCTCTCACCTCGACCAGAGCTAATTCTAGCTATTGTAGTTCTGTATGTACTCGATTCACCTCTTCTTCTGTTATTACCATAATAATCATTAAATTGGTTATAGTTATAATATCTATTAAACCAATTATTTCTGCTTCCAAAACCAAATCCTAATCCGTATGGATTGTAGAAGCTGCCAAAGTAATTGTATGGGTTATAAAACGTATCGTATCCTCTAAACCTCCAGAAGTCAGCATATCTCCCATAGGGACTCCACATCGGGAAATTTGACCAAGGACTTATAAATCCATTGAATCCAAATTGGAAGGGAGTGTTAAAGTAATTGTTCCAAAAGGGAGAATAATTAAATGCAAATCCAGATAGACCCCATAAATAATTTGGATTATTATTGAACAAGATAACCTCAGTTTGTGATGGATTTTCTCCCCATGGTATTTGACTATTATTCAAGTCAGAATTTTTTTCATTGGGGTACTCATTTGAGCTATAGGAATCAATATCAGTAAAAAAAGTATTATTTCCATCTGAATTTAAGTATCCACTTTCGGCAGCATCTCTAAAATATTTTTCGTAGTAATCGCCATTGTTAGCTGAATTATTTATATTATTTGCTCTACTATTTCTCGATCGATATATACCGTCACTATCATAGTAAGATGAGCCTTGAAAACTTCCACAGCCGCATATAATTAAACTTGATACAAGTAATAAATGTTTTTTGCTAATTCCTGAAAATATTTGAAATGTTTTCATAACGTTTCGTTTAAAATATTTGCTACAAAAGGTTTAATTTTGTCATGTAATATAACTACACTTTCTTTAATTCAAATTCTATGCCAAAAAAATTAACATCAAGAGATGAAGATTACTCAAAATGGTACAATGAGATTGTAATTAAAGCCGACCTTGCCGAAAACTCAAGTGTTAGAGGGTGTATGGTTATTAAACCCTACGGCTATTCTATATGGGAAAAAATGCAGTTTGAGCTAGATCAAATGTTTAAAAAAACAGGTCATCAAAATGCTTACTTCCCTCTTTTCGTACCTAAAAGTTTATTTGAGGCAGAAGAAAAAAATGCTGAAGGATTTGCAAAAGAGTGTGCTGTTGTGACTCATTATAGACTAAAAAATGATGAAAATGGAAAACTTATAGTCGACCCAAATGCAAAATTAGATGAAGAGTTAGTTGTTAGACCTACAAGCGAGGCGGTAATATGGAATACATTCAAATCTTGGGTTCAGTCCTATCGCGATTTACCTTTGTTAATAAATCAGTGGGCTAATGTGGTAAGATGGGAAATGCGTACTAGACTTTTTTTAAGAACGTCAGAGTTTTTATGGCAGGAAGGACATACAGCTCATTCCACAAAACAAGAGGCCATAGGTGAAGCCAGATTAATGAATCAGGTATATGCTGATTTTGTTGAAAACTTTATGGCTATTCCTGTAATTCAGGGAGTAAAGTCAGCTAGTGAAAGATTTGCTGGTGCTGAAGAAACTTACTGCATAGAGGCTTTAATGCAAGATGGAAAAGCACTTCAGGCTGGTACTTCCCATTTTTTAGGTCAAAATTTCGCAAAAGCATTCGATGTAAAATTCACAAGTGATTCAGGTAAATTAGATTATGTATGGGCAACATCTTGGGGGGTTTCGACTCGTCTTATAGGTGCATTAATTATGACACACAGTGATGATAACGGTTTGGTTTTACCTCCTAATCTTGCACCATATCAGGTAGTAATAATTCCAATCTATAAAAATTCTGTTGAGCAAAAAAGTGTTGAAAAAGTAGCTGATAAATTAATGAACGAATTGAGGGCCCACAATATAAGGGTAAAGTTTGACAATCGTGATAAACTTAAGCCAGGCTTTAAGTTTAATGAATATGAGTTGAAAGGTGTACCATTGCGAATAGCAATTGGACCCAATGATATTAACCAAGGTACAGTCGAAATAGCAAGACGCGATAATCTTTCTAAAGAAACTGTAAAACAGAAAGAGGTTCTTAGTCTTATTAAGAGTAGATTGAATGAAATCCAAAACACACTTTTTTTAAAGGCAAAAAAATTTCGTGAAGAAAATATCACTTTTGTTGATAATTTTGAAGACTTCAAGAAAACTTTAGATAATAAAGGAGGCTTTATATCAGCACATTGGGATGGTACAAATTCAACAGAGGAAGCTATTAAAAGGGAAACTAAAGCAACAATAAGATGTATACCCTTAGATACAAAAGAGGAGAACGGTGTTTGTATTTATAGTGGAAATCCGTCAAACAAAAGGGTGCTTTTTGCGAAAGCTTACTAACTCAAGAAATGTTTTATTATTTCTCTACTGTAATAGTATTATTACTCTTGTTTAATAATATTATTACATGTAAATTTGCGCTCTAAAATTTTGGCCCGTTCGTCTATCGGTTAGGACGCCAGGTTTTCATCCTGGAAAGAGGGGTTCGACTCCCCTACGGGCTACTATTAGTTAATTAATTATATGGCAAATCATCAATCTACACTTAAACGAATTAGATCAAATAATAAAAAGAGAATACTAAACCGTTTTCAACACAAAACAACCAGAAACGCAATTAAAAAGCTTAAAAGTATTAGCTCAAAAAAAGAGGCTATAAAATTGCTACCAGAAGTTATATCTCTTATTGATAAATTATCTAAAAAAAACGTAATACATAAAAATAAAGCTGGTAATTTAAAATCTAAACTCACAAAACACGTTATTTCACTAAAGTGAGTAAATCAAATTTACAATCATTATAATTTATGAATTCATTGAAATTAGGAATTCTTCGTTATTCTGGGTCCTTGTAAATTTGTCATTAATAAATTCCATCGCCTCAACTGGGTTCATGTCAGCTAAATATTTCCTCATTATCCACATGCGTTTTATTGTGTTTTCATCGAGCAATAAGTCATCGCGACGGGTACTTGAGGAAACCAAATCAATAGCAGGGAAAATTCTTCTATTTGCGATGCGTCGATCTAATTGGAGTTCCATGTTACCTGTACCTTTAAACTCTTCAAAAATAACTTCATCCATTTTTGAGCCTGTCTCGGTTAATGCAGTGGCAATTATAGAAAGTGAACCACCATTCTCAATATTTCGTGCTGCTCCAAAAAAACGCTTTGGTTTATGTAAGGCATTTGCGTCTACTCCACCACTTAAAATTTTACCTGAAGCTGGTTGAACTGTATTGTAAGCTCTTGCCAAACGTGTTATTGAATCCAAAAGTATAACAACATCATGACCACATTCGACCAATCTTTTTGCTTTTTCTAAAACAATATTTGCAACTTTTACGTGTCTTTCAGCTGGTTCATCAAATGTTGATGCAACTACCTCACCGTCGACATTTCTTTGCATATCTGTTACCTCCTCAGGCCTTTCGTCTATCAATAAAATTAGTTGATATACTTCTGGATGGTTAGCAGCTATTGAATTTGCTATATCCTTAAGTAACATTGTTTTACCTGTTTTGGGTTGTGAAACTATCATCCCACGCTGACCTTTACCAATAGGACAAAATAAGTCCATAATTCTAGAGGAAATTGTACTCTGTTTTTCCGCAATTTTAAATTTATCTTCGGGGAATAGGGGTGTGAGATGCTCAAACGATACTCTGTCCCTTACAACTTTAGGGTCTAAGCCATTGATTTTATCTACTTTTATCAAAGGGAAATATTTTTCACCTTCTTTAGGGGGCCTTACCGAACCTAGGACTGTGTCTCCTGTTTTTAGTCCAAATAATCTAATCTGTGACTGTGACACATATACATCATCTGGGGAAGATAAATAGTTGTAATCAGATGATCTCAAAAAACCATATCCTTCTGACATCATTTCAAGAACACCTTCAGTTGCAACAATACCATCAAATTCAAAGTCTGGTTGCCTATATCTACTTTTATTGTCTTTATTGTGATTATGTTCTAATCTATTGTTTGGTTTATTTTTTTGAGAATTATTTCTTGAAAAATGGCCACTATTTTGATTTTCTTTTTGATGATTACTTTGTCCATTGTCAGGGTTGATTTTATTTCTTAATTTCTGTACAGGCAAGATTTTGCTTATTGTTTTTTTCTCAAAATCAGCCTTATTGACTGATTTTAATTTTTCTTTGTTTTGAGGAGCTTGCTTTTGATCATCTTCTGGTTTAGAAGCAATAAAATCAACTATTTGGTAAATCAAATCTAGTTTTTTAAGACCAGCCGAACCCTTCAGTCCAATATTCTTTGCTATACCCTGTAATTCTGATAATTTCTTTGTTTTAAGATTTGCTAATTCGTACATTAAGCTTAGTGATTATTGTTAAAATCTGAAATTGGTGTCAGACTTCGATATTAAAAGTGTTGTAGATAACAATAATACAAATTTTATTTAAAATATTGAGTTTTAAAAAAAAATTAATTTTATAAAAAATTAAAATGATTCAACGCATACAGACAGTTTATTTATTTTTAAGTTCATTTCTATCATTCTTCATTTACAAGTATACATTCAAACTATTAGAAAGTACAATTATAAGTAAATCTCATTTTTTTTTGATTTCATCAATAATTTTATTTTTCATCATTTTTTTATATAAAAAAAGAAGTCTTCAATCATTAGTTTGTTTATTGCTTATAATTTCAAACTTGGTAGTTTTTTTATTTGTAACATATTACTTTTTAAATAAGATTTATCTCGATTCAGTTTACACTATACCATTTCTGATAATCGTCAAAAAGTTTCTTATTGTTTTGGCTCGTAGGTCAATTACAAGAGATGAAAAATTAATTAGATCAATTGATAGGCTTAGATAATTTTTGACTGTTATTAAGTTCAATTATATTTAGGTTTTTGATTTTGCCTTCATCTAAAGTAAACTTTAACATTGTCCTTTTTTTGTGAAACCCACTTATACCTGCTGCACCAGGGTTAAAATGTATGTGACCATATTTTTTATCTCGCATAATTTTTAATATATGTGAGTGACCACAAATAAATAATTTTGGACTATATCTATGGATTATTTCTTTTGCATTATTATCATATCTACCAGGATAGCCAGCAATGTGAGTTATAACAACTCTAATTCCTTCACATTCAAAGACTAAAAATTTTTTAGTTAGCTCACGGACCCTTTTACAATCAACATTTCCATAAACTGCTCTAGTTGGCTTTAGTGATTTCAATTTGTCAATTACAATTGTATTTCCGATATCTCCTGCGTGCCAAACCTCATCCATGTTTTTCACATATGATAGAATATTCTTATCTAAATAGCTATGTGTATCAGAAAGGAGTAAAATGTTTTTCAGAGAAATAAGTTTAAGTTAGTTAAACATACTAAAAAATTTAGTCCGCAATTTAGTTTTTATTGTGTCAAAGAATTAATTCAAACTATATTTGATTCAAAACAATGAAGGTGCGTTTTTTTATAGACTTTTCATATAGAGGTACAAATTACCATGGTTGGCAATTTCAGTCAAATGCCATAACTGTTCAAGAGAAAATGGAGATTGCGATGTCAACATTATTAAAAGAGCCGATAAAACTTACTGCATCTGGCCGAACAGATTCTGGCGTTCATGCTAATAAAATGGTCGCTCATTTTGATATTAAATTTGATTCAAAATTGGCCAAGAACTTTTCATATAAACTTAATCAATTTTTACCTGAAGATATCTCAATAAACTCAATAAAAAGAGTAAAAGATGACGCACATGCAAGATTTGATGCAATATCCAGGACGTACGAATATTTTATTAGCTTAAAAAAAACGCCCTTTGGAAACGATTTTCATTATTGTTTGGAACAAACATTAGACTTAAATTTGATGAAACAAGCTGCTAAGGTACTTTTAAAATACGATGACTTTGAGTGTTTCTCAAAGACGAAAACAGATGTCAAAACATTCAAATGTAAAATAAGCTTTGCAGAATGGACTCTTTTACGGAATGGTTACAAATTTAAGATAACAGCTAATCGATTTCTCCGTAATATGGTCCGTGCAATTGTAGGTACATTGTTAGACATTGGTTTGAAAAAGAAAACTGTAGATGATTTATCAAAAATAATTGAAAATAAAAACAGATCTTTAGCTGGCTTTTCAGTCCCAGCAAAAGGATTATTCTTAAAGGATATTAAATACCCAGATAATATTTACTTAAGTAATGAGTAATTTAACCGGTAAAATTTTTGATTTTGAACTTTTTAAAAAATTAAAGGGCTTTATATCTCCTTATAAATTAACTTATCGTTTTGTTGTTTTTGCTGCTATTTCACTTTCATTTTTTTCAACTTTAACACCTTACTTTTTAAAAATTATTGTTGACGATTACATCAGGCTAAAAGATTATTCAGGAATGTTATTTTTTATCATTCTTATGCTTACAACATTATTGCTAGAAGTTATTTTTCAATTTCTTTTTGTTTTTTATGCTAATTGGTTAGGACAAAGCGTAATAAAAAATCTAAGGCTAAGTTTATTTGATAAAATTATAAATTTCAAAATGGCATATTTTGATAAAACAGCAATAGGTCGTTTAGTTACAAGATCAGTGAGTGATATTGAAACAATTGCAAGTATTTTTTCCCAAGGCTTATTCATGATAATTGCCGACTTATTAAAAATGAGTCTTGTGATACTTGTTATGCTTTATGTTGACTGGGAACTATCACTGATAGTTTTTTCAGTTCTTCCGATAATCATTTATGCAACTAGACTTTTTCAAAAGTCTATGAAAAAAGCTTTTGAAGAAGTTAGATCTCAAGTTGCAAGTTTAAATTCATTTGTTCAAGAGCGCTTGAGCGGAATCAAAGTAGTTCAAATATTCAACAGAGAAAAAATTGAGTACAAAAGCTTTCTTGCTATTAATGAAAAACATAAAAAAGCATGGTTAAAAACAGTTTGGTTTAATTCAATTTTTTTTCCAGTTGCTGAAATTGCTTCATCTGTAACTATTGGATTAATTGTTTGGTATGGTGGAATGAATGTTGTCTCTGATGGAATGATTTCATTAGGTGTTATTTTTCTTTTTATTCAAATGTCACAGATGTTATTCAGGCCATTAAGGCAAATTGCGGATAAATTTAACTCATTACAGATGGGTATGGTTGCTGCCGAAAGAATTTTTCGAATTTTAGAAACCAAAAGTAGCATAAAGAATAATGGTAGTTTGGTACCAAAATCGATTCAAGGAAAAATTAGTTTTGAAAAATTGAAATTTTCATATGTTCCTGGAGAGACTGTGATTAACAATTTTTCTCTAAAGATCAGAAAAGGTGAAAGAATTGCAATTGTTGGCGCTACAGGTTCAGGAAAATCAACAATAATTAATTTGCTTTGTAGGTTTTACGATTTTAAATATGGCGACATATTAATTGATGATATTTCTATCAAAAATTTTGATCTTTTTTCGTTGAGAAATCATATCTCAGTAGTGTTGCAAGATGTTTTTCTATTTGCTGACAGCTTATATAACAACATCACACTTTTCAATGAAAAAATTAGTAGGGATAAAGTTGTAAATGCATCTAAGGAACTTGGTATTCACGAATTTATTGAATCACTACCAGGTGGCTACAATTATAATGTAAAGGAGCGTGGAATAATGTTATCTGCAGGCCAGCGACAATTAATTGCTTTTTTGAGAGCTTATTTAATAGATCCTTCAATTTTGGTTCTTGATGAGGCAACTTCATCGGTTGATAGTTATACCGAAGATTCAATTCAACGGGCAATCAAAACAATAACAAATGGTAAAACATCTATAATGATTGCTCATCGTTTGACGACAATCATGAACGCTGATAAGATTGTAGTTTTAGAAAATGGTAAAATTGTTGAGCAGGGTACTCATGAAGAACTGATTAAAGTCTCAGGTGGGCATTATTCAAATCTTTATGAAGTACAGTTTTCAAAAAAGCTTTCTTCCACATAAATTTTTATTCATTTAGATCCTGAATTAATTTTTCCTTCAACTCCTCAGGAGATTTAATTTTGATAAATTCACCATTCTTGACATACACAAGCTTTCCAGTTTGCTCAGAAATGACTATCACTAATGAATCTGTCTTTTCAGAAATTCCAAGTGCTGCTCTGTGCCTAAGACCATATCTAGAGGGAACATTTGGGCTATCACTAACTGGTAAAATAACTCTTGTGGCAATGATTTGGTTGTTTTCTATCAAAATAGCACCATCATGTAATGGACTATTTTTAAAAAAAATACTTTCCAGGACTTGTGGGGTTAGTTTTATTTGGGTGAAATTACTCTCATTTAGTGTGAAGTCTAAGGAATTATTTTTTTGTAGTACAATTATCGCTCCCGTTTTCCTCTTTGACATTTCTGAGCAAGAATTAATCAGAACGTTTATATCTAAATTGGATGATTCTCTACCTTGATTCAAAAATTTAAAATAACGAATAACATTTCGTCTATTTGTAAAATTTGTTGATCCTAGAAGTAATAAAAACTTTCTAATTTCTTGTTGAAAAACTACAATAAGTGCAAAAAAACCTACACTGATAAATTTTCCTAGCAAGTTACTTAACACATCCATATTTAACAGATCGGTTAGCTTCCAAATAAGATATACTATGACTATACCTATAAAAATATTAATAGCAACAGTTCCCTTAACTAATTTGTACAAGTAGAAAAGTAAAAGAGCTACTAAGAGAATATCAATTATATCGACGAAAGAAAAATCAACAAAATCTGCAATATTCAACGCATTAAATTTTCACAAAATTAAAAAAACTATTGGAGTGATTTCCACAATGTAATACATTCTTTCGCTTCTTTTACATCATGTACTCTTAAAATTTTTGCACCTCTTTCCAAAGCCCATGCATGAATAGCAGTTGTTCCATTCAATGCAAACTCAGGTGAGGTATTTAATTTCTTATAGATCATTGACTTTCTTGAAAGACCTACAAGAATTGGATAATTAAATTTTTCAAAATCTCTAAGATTTTTTAATAATTCATAATTATGTGACTCGCTTTTACCAAATCCAAATCCAGGATCGATTATTATATTTTTTATCCCTAATTTATTTGCATATTTGATTTTTTTGCTCAGAAAATCAATAATTTCTCCAGTTACATTATCATATTCCGGGTTTTTTTGCATTACATCTGGTTTTCCTTTCATGTGCATCATAATGTACGGAATATCATATTTACTCAATATTGAAAACATTTTATCATCAATACTTCCAGCAGAAATATCATTAATGATACTAATACCCATTTCAATTGATATTTTTGCTATCTCGCTGTTATAAGTATCTATTGAAAAAAAAACTTCATTAAATTCTTTTAAAATTTCATATAGGTAGGGGAGAAGAAGTATTTTTTCATGTTTAGGATCTATGATTTTACTCCCTGGTTTACTTGAGTGAACACCAATATCAATGAAATGAGCCCCTTCTTTGATCATCTTTTCGCATTGGTACAAGCATTTTTTTAAACTGTTGTATTTTCCTCCGTCATAAAAAGAATTTTCTGTTAGGTTTAGGATACCCATTATTTTGGGTGACTTTAAATCAATTATGTTACCCTTAATGTTAAGTAAATTGGATGTGTATTTCTTTTTAATAAATTTTGAATGTTTTAGAGATTTTATTGAAATAAATTAGAAATTTATATCAAATTTAATTAAATGGAGGGTACCGATAAAGAGTACAAAAAAATTGTTGTTAAATGCCGCAAATTGTTTAAAAAAAAATTAAATGATTATGGTACTTCTTGGAGAATTTTAAGATTAACTTCACTTACTGATCAAATATTTATAAAAGCACAAAGAATAAGGAATATACAAGTCCTGGGGAAAAGAAAAGTTGATGAAGGTCAAGATTCAGAGTTTATAGGCATTGTTAATTATTCAATTATCTCACTGATACAAATTAAATTAGGTATAACTGAAAAACCAGATTTGAACACAAAATCTGCAATAGAATATTTTGATAAGGAAGTAACAAGGACGTTTGAATTAATGAAAAATAAAAATCATGATTATGATGAGGCATGGAAAGATATGAGAATAGCTTCTTTAACAGATTTAATTTTACAGAAGCTTTTGAGAGTTAAACAAATTGAGGAAAATGATGGAAAAACATTCGTTAGTGAGGGGATTGAGGCCAATTATCAGGACATAGCTAACTATGCAATATTTGCACTTATTCTTTTAAATAATAAATGAATTACATAGTTAGTAAAATTTTACAAGGTTTTTTTTCTTTGTTCGGTGTAGCGAGTTTAGTTTTTTTTATGTTTTCTGTACTTCCGGGCGATCCTGCAGAAATGATGCTAGATAAAAACCAAACTAGTGATCAAATTGATATTTTAAAGAATAAATATGGGTTTAATTTACCATTATTAGATCAATATTTATTCTATTTAAATGATCTATCTCCATTATCAATACATAGTAATATAAAAAATGAATTTTCTTATTACAACAAAGAAATCTACGGCGGAATATCTTTGTTTGAATATAGAAAAAAGGTGATTGTTTTAAAATACCCATATTTGAGGACATCCTATCAAAGAAGAGGAAAGACAATTTCTTCAATTTTATATGAAACTTTACCAAACACTGCCATACTTGCATTATCTTCAATGATTGTAGCAATTTTAGGGGGTTTCTTTTTTGGTATTACTGCAACTTTATTCAGGGATCATTGGATTGATCGATTTTTAACAGTTTTTAGTAGTTTAGGTATGAGTGTACCTTCCTTTTTCAGCGCAATTTTATTTTCATGGTTTTTTGGTTACTTACTTCATTCCTACACTAATCTAAATATGACAGGAAGCTTATATGAGTTGGATGATTTTGGAGAAAAATATAATATAGTAATAAAGAACTTATTACTTCCTTCTATCGTTTTGGGCATACGTCCTTTAGCAATAATAACGCAATTGGTAAGAAATAATTTGATAGATGTATTATCACAGGACTACATAAAAACTGCTCTATCAAAAGGGCTTACTAAGTATGAAGTAATTTTTAAGCATGCATTGAGAAATTCAATAAATCCTGTAATCACGGCAATTTCCAGTTGGTTTGCTTCACTTTTAGCAGGTGCAATTTTTGTTGAATATATATTTGGTTGGAAAGGTCTTGGAAAAGAGATTGTTGGAGCATTGAATAACCTTGATATTCCTGTTGTAATGGGTTCAGTTTTAGTAATTGCATTAATGTTTATTATAATTAATATTGTAGTGGATTTAATATATGTTTACCTTAATCCAAGAATTAAAATTTATTGATAATGCGAGACAGAATTGTTGCAGGAAATTGGAAAATGAATAATGATTTTCACGAGACAGAAAAATTATTAGATCAATTAAAATCATATCCTGAGCCTCCTGACGTAAAAATCATGATCGCTCCATCATTTACCCAACTTTATCAGTCTGTTCAGTTACTAAAATCAACAAATATTTCTGTAGTAGCACAAAATATGGGTGTAGCTCCTTCTGGTGCCTACACTGGAGAAGTTTCTCCCAAAATGCTGAAAGGAATAGGAGTTAATACAGTAATTATAGGACACTCCGAAAGGAGAGATATTTTTAAGGAAGACGATAACTTTCTGACTAAAAAAATTAAAATTGCAATAGAATCAGATTTTAAGGTTATTTTTTGTTTTGGAGAAAAATTAGAAGACAGAGTATTAAAAAATCATTTTGAAATCGTAGCAAATCAGCTTAAAGTAGTCCTTTTAAATCTTTCAGATAAAAACATGATGAAAATTATATTGGCATATGAACCGGTCTGGGCAATAGGAACGGGAGAAACTGCGTCAGCAGCACAAGCTCAGGAAATGCATTCTTATATTAGAAATATAATTTCCATACATTTTGATTCAAAAGTTGCTGATGACGTTCCAATTTTATACGGGGGGAGCGTTAAACCTAATAATGCAAAAGAAATTTTCAGTGAGCCTGATGTTGATGGAGGATTAATAGGAGGTTCATCTCTAAATGCTGAAGATTTTATTAATATTGCGAATTCTTTTTAGAATATTAAGACATTGATGATTAAGATTTAAGAAATTTGACTACAGAATGACTTACCTAGGTCCCACTATTTCAAGGGTTAAAGAGTCCCCAAAAACTAATCCAGAAGAACTTGAACAGATTGATGTTTTAGAACAAAAAGAACATCAGATAATATTATTTAATGATGATGTAAATACATTTGAACATGTTATTGATTGTTTAGTTAAAATATGTGATCATAACTATCTTCAAGCTGAACAATGTGCATATATAGTTCATCACTCTGGAAAGTGCTCTGTTAAGTCTGGTAGTTTAGATGAATTGATCCCTAAATGTAAAGCACTTCTAGAGGAAGGCCTTAGTGCTGAAGTTGTTTAAGATTTGATTTTTTTCTTTCAACAAAAAGATCGTAATTTGCAAAACAAAGTCAGCTTTGCATTAGAAACTTTACGTTGGTAATTTTCTAAGCCATTTTGATGATTAAAAAAAATGAAAATGAAGTATAGAAATTTAATTATCACCCTATTTATGATTACGTCACTTAAAACATTAGGTCAGAAAAATATAGATACCACAATTTATCAGTTTAAAGTTGAAAATATTGAAGGAGAGGAATTCAATTTTGATTCTCTTAGAGGTAAAAAGATTATGATTGTAAATACAGCATCTAGATGTGGTCTAACTCCTCAGTATAAAAAATTACAATCTCTTTTTGAAAGGTATAAAAGCCGAAACTTTGTTATCGTTGGTTTTCCAGCAAATAATTTTTTATTTCAGGAGCCAGGTACCAATCAAGATATAGAAGAGTTCTGTCAAAAAAACTATGGTGTTACATTTCCCATGATGAGTAAAATATCAGTCAAGGGTAAGAATATGCATCCATTATATCAATTCTTGACTGAACAGACAAAAAATGGAGTAATTAGCTCAAGAGTTTCATGGAATTTTCAAAAATATTTAATAAATGAAGATGGAAAACTGGCAAAAGTATTATCGCCTAGGACTCAACCTGATGATCCTACAATAGTATCATGGATAGAAAATTAATTAAAAAAAAAACAAAATTTAAAACCCAATGTGTTCATGCTGGTGAATTAATTGATAAAGTCAATGGAGGTTCTATTTCACCCCTTTATATGGCAACCTCGTATAAATTTAACGACGTAAAAGAAAATCAATATCCCCGATATTTTAATACACCAAATCAAAAAGCCCTAGCAGACAAAATAGCTGCACTTGAAAACGCTGAAACAGCTATTGTATTCAGTTCAGGTATGGCGGCAATAAGTACTTCTCTTTTATCTAATTTGAAATCAGGAGACCATGTAATTATGCAAAATGACTTATATGGTGGTACAAGGAATTTTATCAAAAAAGAATTTCCAAAATTTGGAATTGAATTTAGCTTTACATGTGGTAATTCTTCTAAAGACTTTGAAAATGAAATAAGAAAAAATACTAAAGTCATTTACATCGAAAGCCCAAGTAATCCTACACTGAAAATTATTGATTTAGAATCAATAAGTGATTTAGCTAAAAGCAATAATACTATAACAATTATCGATAACACTTTTGCTAGCCCGGTTAATCAAAACCCTATTGAATTTGGAATTGATATAGTTATACACAGTGCTACCAAGTATTTAGGAGGACATAGTGATATATCTGCTGGTGCTATTGTTAGCTCTGAGGCAATGATTAGAAATATTTTTGCTAGTGCAAAAAATTTTGGTGGAAACTTGAGTGATTATACTGTTTGGCTTCTTGAAAGAAGCATAAAGACTCTTTATCTACGAGTTAAAGAGCAAAATAAGAATGCATTAAAAATTGCTAATTTCCTTGAAAACGAAATCTGGATAGATAAGGTTTATTACCCAGGGTTAGCTTCACATCCAAAGCACGAACTAGCAAAAAAACAGATGAAAGGTTTTGGAGGGATGCTTTCCTTTGACTTATCACCAAAAATAGATTGTAAAAAATTTCTTTTAGGACTTGAACTTATAAAACCAACTATGAGTTTAGCTGGAATTGAGACTACAGCTCTAAGTCCAAAACTTACCTCACATTCTTTATTGTCAAATAAAGAACGATTTGAACAGGGAATAAACGATCAAATGGTAAGGCTATCTGCTGGTATTGAAGATTACGAAGATTTAAAAGATGATATTATACAATCTATTAAAAAACAAACTTAATGAAAGTTGATATTTTAGCCTTTGGTGCTCATCCCGATGATGTTGAGCTTGGATGTGGGGGAACAATAGCTTTATCTATTGCTCAAGGTAAAACAGTCGCAATAGTAGATTTAACTCAAGGTGAATTGGGTACTAGGGGAGACATTCAAACTAGAAAAAATGAAGCTAAAAAGGCATCAGATATTCTAAAAATTTACAATCGTGAAAATCTAAAACTTCAAGACTGTTTTTTTGAAAATAATATAAAAAGTCAACTTATTTTGATTGAAAAAATTAGGGAATATCAACCTAACATTGTTTTATGTAATTCAAGAAAAGACAGACACATTGACCATGGCAAAGCAAATCAACTAGTAAATGATTCTTGCTTTCTGAGCGGTTTGAATAAAATCGAAACATTTGATAAAAATGGTAAAAATCAATTATCATGGCGACCAAATATTGTTTTAGAATACATTCAGTGGAATGAAGTTAAGCCAGACATAGTAGTAGACATAAGTGGATATTTAGATCAAAAAATTGAAGCAGTTAAAGCTTATAAAAGTCAATTATTTGATTCTAATAATACTGAAAGAAATACTCCAATAAGTTCTGAAAATTTTTTAAATAGCGTAACGTACCGAGCACAAAACCTGGGAAGACTAATTGGTGCTGAAGCAGGTGAAGGTTTTACATCTAAACAGTTGTTAGCTGTCAATGAATTGGATTCTCTAATTATTTAAATATGCAAAAAATAGTTAGATGGGGTATTTTAGGTCTAGGGAATATTGCTCAAAAATTTGCAGATGATCTTAAGTTGGTTCCTGATTGCAAACTTGAAGCAGTTGCCTCTTCAAACTCTGCTCGCGCTAGGAATTTTGCTAATACTTATAAAGTTAACTGTTTTTATGATAACTATGATGATCTTTTTAAAGACCCCAAAGTTGATATAATTTATATTGCTTCCCTTAATAATAATCATTATAAACATTCTATACAGGCAATAAAAAATAATAAAGCTGTTTTATGTGAGAAGCCTTTAGCAATTAATAAATCACAAGTTGAAGATCTACTTCACCTTTCGAATGAAAAAAGTGTTTTTCTGATGGAAGCTCTTTGGACTAGATTTAATCCTGTCTTTGATCAATTACTTACTTGGACTTCAGAAGGACAAATTGGAAAAATCAAGTGCATCTATGCTTCTTTTAGTTTTAACGCTACGAACAGACCAGATGATTCTAGATTATTCAATCTTGAAAAGGGTGGTGGTAGTTTATTGGATATTGGTATTTATCCACTTTTTCTTTCGTATCAACTTTTAGGATATCCAAGCTCCATCATTTCTAATGCAATAAAATCAGAAACAGGTGTAGATAATCAAATGGCAATAATTCTGCGTTATAAAGATTCGCAAGCTTTATTATATTCAAGTTTTTTACACAATGAGGATATGTCTGCCAAAATTTGTGGAGAAAAGGGAGAAATATATGTTGATTCAAGATGGCATGAATCAAAAACCATAACACTTTCTAATAATTATAAAATCACAAAAAAATTTGAGTTTCTTGGTAAGGGATATGTTTATGAAATATTGGAATCAAATAAATGCCTCAGGGAAAAAAATATTGAATCAAGTAAATGGTCACACAAAAACAGTTTAGATCTTGTTAAGTTAATGGATACTATTAGATCACAGAATGATATTATCTATCCAAATGAGTAGTTTAATTTAGAGTTAAATTTCATATGAATGAAATTTAGTAATATATATTTGATCTTCAAATTTTGTATAAAATCTGTTATATTTGAATTTATAAACGGTGGTTGTAGCTCAGTTGGTTAGAGCGCCTGATTGTGGTTCAGGAGGTCGTCGGTTCGAGACCGATCTTCCACCCAGAAGGGATTCCTTAGAATCCCTTTTTTATTTGGGATTAAACAACTGCATCCTCCTAAAAAAGCCAATACAAGTATAAGAACGATTTACACTTAAACTTACGAAAAATAGTGTGATTTTGGCACGCTTTTTTAGTCGAATTTCATTCGAGACTAATGATTTAAAAAATGACCGAGACTTAGATTATTTTGCTCTTATGTTAAAACAGAAATACGATTCTCTAGCCTAAACCATAGGCATATCCTCTTCATTAAGTTTAGTGACTAATTTGTATATTTATTATTATTAATCATAAATCAATTTAAAATGAAAAAAATATTTTTTTTAATACTTCTAATTCCTCTATTTTCTTTAGCTCAATATGTAAGTGCTGATTTCATTGTTTTAAATGAAGGCAAAGAATCTGACTATCATCAACTTGAAAAAGTATGGAAGGCTTATCATCAAAAATCAGTTGATTCTAATGAAAAAATTGGTTGGTCCGTATGGAAAAGAACACCTAGACAAAATGACAATGAAAATGCTGCACACTACGTTGTATTTAATCAGTTTTCTTCCAAGGAACAAATGGAAAATTTTATGAAAAACTGGAGTATGAATAAAGCCATTACAATAATGAAGAATGGTATGAAAGGGAAAATGTCATCAAAATCAGTAGATAGAATTGTTAAAAACGGTAATAAATTAAAAAAGGAAGTTAGGCAGTACACTATCCAGCTTATTGACGCAACACCTTTAGCTGGTGGAAATCTTAAAATAGGTGACAAAATGTATTTTGGAACTATGAGTCAAAAATTAGATGACTATGAAAAGTATGAGTCAGAAGTTTGGAAACCAGTATTTGAAAGAGAAATTCTTAGAAATAATCATAGGTGGTGGGCAGTAACAAAAATTGTAAACAGGAATGATCTTGCCTATCAAAATGCAACACATTTTGTCTGGAATATTCCAATCAAAGATCCAAAACCTTTTATTGAAGAAGAAGACTACAAATCAAATAAACTACAAAGCATGATGGATGAATTTAGGCAAATGTCACCAGCTAGCGAATTAACTTTAGTATATTTAACAGAATAGTATTCGTAGTTTAATGTTTTTATACCCTCCCTTAGGAGGGTTTTTTTATTGAATAAAACGTATTCAATAACTTATTTGTATATTAATTAATAATTTTTAAAAACTTTATGAAAAAGACCATATTTATTTTAGCATTTTTAATAATTAACTTATCCTTTAGTTTGAAAAATTCAACGAACAACTACACTATAAATGTTATTGCAGAAAGTCGAAACAATTATGAATTATCTGGTAGTGATATCATTGGCTTAGTCAAAGGAAGCGACCCTGAACTAACATTTTTAGTTGGTTCAAAAATTGTTTTTTTGATAAATGCTCCAGGACATCCGTTTTATTTAAAAGTAAGACCTGGTACAGGTAAAAAAGATCAAATAGAAAATATCGAAAATAATGGAAATACAAAGGGATCTATCTCATGGGTACCTCAAAAACCAGGCAAATATTATTATCAGTGTGCTAAACACAAAAATATGGTTGGTGTAATTAATATTCGGTAAATATATTCTAATAATAATATTAAATTTCTAAACACTGATCCCATCCAACAATCTCAAAATAAAGTTGTATTTGTTCAAGAATAGTTTTAAAAGTCTGAAAAAGATTATAAAAATTATTTCTTTTTTTGGCGATACAAGGTAGAACGCCTGTTACCATTATCGAATTCAACCCTATTTTTAGATATAATTTTAATTGTATTAATATCTTCTGCTAGTTTTTATTAATTCCCAAGTAATTATTTCTTCTTTTTTGTCATAATTAATTATCTCTGCACCTGACCTAAGGTCACCGGTGGGTGTTTCGTATATATCGAGTCCGTTTTCTGCGATTGTATTAAAGCAGTATAATTTTTTTTATCGCATCATTGCCCTTTAAGAAACTCTTCAACATTGAAATTTTGTGCATTAATTTTGAAAGTTGAAAAAATTAAAAATAAAATCATTAAAACTTGTTTCATGTTCTAATACAATCATTTTGGTCTCAATCATAATAATTTTATTTTGGCAAAAATATTTATTTAACTTGATTATTAAATGCAATCTTATTTGTATGATCTGGATTCTATTAAGATTTCAATTTTGTATATTGTAATGAACCTAAATGAATTTATAATGAAGATAAGTCTAGTTTATTATGTGTTATTATTGTTTTGTTTATCATGTGCAGCGATAAAAAAAACTGAAAACGACCCTTTTATTGGAAAGTATAAAATGATTGTTTTTAATGTCGATGGAGTAGGTGATGTACCTGCAGTTTTAACTATCGATAAGGAAAAAAAAATATACAATTCTCAAGTTAATTATAAAGTTTTTGATGAGGAAAGAATATTAGATGTAATAGCAACTTACCCTATCGACAGCTCAACAATATTAATTGAATCCCTTATAGATGGATCCCAATGGGATTTTGAATTAAATTTTGAAAATTCAAGCTTTTCCGGCTTTGCAGGCGGTATTTTTGAAATTGAAGGAGAAAAAATTGAATAAATAATTTTTTATCTTAAAAATTACTTAGCAATTATAATATTTCATATGAAGGCTTTGTTTACTGTTTTAACTTTTTTTATGCTTTGTATTGTTAACGCACAGGAAAAAATATCTTTAAAGGGATTAACAAAAAAAGAAATAAATGCGATAAAAAAGGAAGTAAAAGAGAAAAAAAGAATCGCCAAGCTTTCAAGCATGGGAATTAATGAATGGGGAATTGATGAGAATGTACAAACTTGGTATCTCGCGTTAAAATATCACTTCCCTACTGCACCACAAGCTAAAGGTATACCAATATTAAGACAATATCAAACCCTTACTCAAGAGTCATCTAAAACTTTTCCATTATGGATAATAAATGGGCAGCAATTCAGTTCTCCACCTCAGGGTGTTCAGGCGTTATCTCCTCATATTCGAAAAGTCAAAATATTAGTTAGCGCGGCCGAAACCAATAGATAGGAAAAACAGGGTAGAGCAGGAGTTATAATGTTAACAACTTTTGAATTTCAATATAAAATTTTTTTCATACTCACATTACTAGTAAAACGACCAAATTTATCTCTACGCATTTCAAGCTGTTTTGCTTTATCAAATTCCTTTTGTGTGTATTTTTTTCCATCAATGTAAATATGAGCTACATTTTTAGGAAAAATAATATGTAAAAGTCTTCTTTTCGACATACATACAAATTACAAAAAAAAGAAATATCAATTATCAGTTATATCTCTTATAAATACAAGCGATATAAGATTTAATTATAGATCTATTAGATATTAATATTTAATTAGATTGATTTTTTTAAAATCTTAAACAAAATTTGCATTGATTCTACAGTCAGTGGGGTGAAGTAATGTCGTTGATTGATGTAAGATGATGACTTCATTATTGAGTCCCCACTTTTTACAATACTTGTTTGAATTTGTTTGATTTAATTGGTTTGTTTATGTGGGAATTAAAATTGCTATGAAAAAGTCTTTTTAATTTAATTCCCACTCTTTTTCTGTAACACAAATTGTTTTTAAAAAAAATAATAAATCCTTTCAATTTTCCTACATTTTTTATACTTTTATTTTGCAATTAAATTATAAACATTATTTGTAATCCCTAAACCAATTTGTTTTAAGCCGCTTTCATGCGGCTTTTATTTTATCACATAATCTTTTTCTGATACTTCAGACATTCTAAAATATCCAAATGCAGAGTTATTAGAATTTTCCAGACTAAATATATTACCTTTTAAATTAACTGGTGTACCTACAAAAGGTCCACCTTGTTGAGTATTTTGTAAGATAAGAAGATACCAATAATTATATCCAAAATTTGATAATCCAAATTGACGAACTTTTACTTGATCACCTTTTTTAAGTTCTGAATCTAAAAGAAATCCATAATATTCACCTCCGCTAGTAAAGTCATCTCTAAAAATATTATACTCTGGAAATTCTAATCCTGCGCTTGTAAATTCAAAATAACTAAAATTATTTTCCTCCATTGGATCTAAACAATATGCTTCTAGTTGAACAGCCTCATTTCCAAATAATTCAACATATTCTTGCTCGATTCTATTTATACTGCTTACAGTCTTAAGTGATTCTTCACCTGTATAGGTTTGATTTTTGTATTGAATCTTTATCGTATATGTATTTTTTGTATCGTAAGGTATAGTATCTATAGGAATATAGTATCCACTATTTTCTTCGGTAAATTGATAAATTTTTCCATTTTCGTCCTCTATATAAATGCTAGCTCCAGTCGCAGGTTTATAGGTTTTTTTAAAATATGGACTACTTAGGGACAGATTGACTTTTTGTTCCGTTTTATTTGATTCCTTTATCCAATTAATATAGGCGTCAACAATTAAGACTTCTTTTGAATCATTCAATGGAATTTCAACTACATCTTCGCAGCTAAAAAAAGTAAGATTTGCAATAAATACCAATAATAATTTTTTCATGATTAAAACTTAAAATTATAAGTAATCGAAGGAATAATGCCAAAAATAGCTAATCTTATGGCTTCGTTATTTCCATTATTTATGTTTTGCTGAAATCTAATTGAAGCTGCATTTTTTCGATTATAAATATTGTAAATTCCAAAAACCCATTCACCTGCTCTATTCTTTGGCTTATAAATTGCAGAAATATCTAAACGATGATAAGAAGGAAGCCTGCTACTATTTCTTGCTTCATAGTTTGGTATTGAAAACCCTTGAAATTGATATTGAGCATTTGGATATGTTATTGGCTGACCAGTTTGGAATATGAAATTAAAATTAAGATTCCATCCTGAACTTACTCTATAATTTGAAACGAAAGAAAAATCATGAGTTTTATCATATGGTGTAAAATACCAATTACCGTTGTTAATTCCTGTCTCTTCTTCTGTTCTTCCAGGAGTTCTTTGTTCAGATTTGGAAAGAGTATAAGCTAGCCATCCGGTTAACTTTCCTTCATTTTTTTGAAATAAAATTTCAATTCCAGAGGCTCTTGCTTCACCATTTAACAAAACTTGTTCAATGGCGTCGTTGGCAATTAATTCGGCACCATCAATGTAGTCAAGACGATTTTTAATTTCTTTGTAAAACACCTCTGCTTGAAGACTAAAAATTTTATTATTGAAAGTTTCAAAATAACCAGCTGCTATTTGATTTAGTAATTGCGGATCAATGTATCTTCCACTCGGAGCCCATACATCTATAGGTGTTGGTGAATTGGTATTTGAAATCAAATGTAGGTATTGAGCCATACGATTATAGCTAATCTTAAATGATTTGTCAGCAGCAATCTCATATGCTAATGCGAAACGTGGTTCCAAATTAGTAAACTGTTTTATAACCTCACTTTTAGAATATTCAATAAAGCCTAAAGGAGTTGCTTCTTCGTATATCTGAACTGAATTAATAAACAAAAGGGGGTTATCGTTTTCATAAGTATTAATTTTTTGACCAAGTCTTAAAAAGTTACTTAGTCTTAGACCAAAATTCAATTGAAGTTTAGTTAAAATTTTGTAGTCTATGCTACTATAAAGGGCATTTTCCACAGCAAATTTATCCTCTAGTTTTTGATTTTGAATAGTAGAATTTTCAGTTGTAGGCTTTATTAATCCTGGATCAAATTTATAATAGATGCTATTTAGACCATATTCAATTTTAAGTTTTTCATTCAAATAATATTTTAAATCATATTTTAAATTAAAATTGGTTATCCCAAGATTCCAATCAAATTCCGCCAAACCAAAATCTAGAGTGTAATCATAATCTGAGTATATCATCGAAAGATTTGAAAATAACTTATTAGAAAATAAATGATTCCACCGAAAATTTGCAACTGAATTTCCATATGAAAGGTCAAATAAATTATCAATATCAAAAACATCTCTTCCAAAATAGCCAGAAAGAAAAATTGTGTTGTTTTCATTTACTCTGTGGCTTAATTTAGTATTAAGGTCGTAAAAATAGGCCTTGTTGTTATCGACAGATTCTATAAGAGGTAAAAATAGATGTGCGTAACTGCTGCGACCTCCAAATAAAAACGAGGTGGTTTCTTTCTTGATAGGACCCTCTAGTAACAATCTACTGGAAATCAATCCTAATCCACCCTGACTATTAAATTTATTCTTATTTCCTTCTTTTTGAAAGATATTCAATACAGATGAAATACGTCCACCATATTTTGCAGGAATTCCACCTTTATACAAGCGAATATCTTTTATTGACTCTGGATTAAAAACTGAAAAAAATCCAAAAAGATGGGAAGAATTGAAAATTATAGCCTCATCAAGAAGAATTAAATTTTGATCAGCTCCTCCACCTCGAACATTAAAACCTGATGCTCCTTCTCCAGCATTTGTGACTCCGGGTAATAAAGTTATAGTCTTAATTACATCTGTTTCTCCTAGAACCGCAGGAATTTTTTTAATTGTACTTATAGAAAGCCTGTTAACACTCATTTCTGGACTTCTAAGGTCAATAAATTCTGAACTTTCTTTTATAATTACTTCATCAAGCATTTGAATCTCTTTTTGTAATTTAAAGTCTTGACTGAAGTCTGATAAAAAAATTAAATCAATCTCCTGATTTTTGAAACCCAAGAAGCTTATTTGAAGTTTATAGTCACCTCTAGGGACAGTCAATGAATAAAAACCATAGTCGTTAGTTGTTGTACCAATTTTAAGATCAGGAATAATTACATTAACGCCTATCAATGTTTCATTATTTTCGTTGTCTGATATATATCCACTAAGTGTTACCTTATCTTGACTATATAAACTTGTTTGATTATACACCACAAAAAGAATACTTAGTAGAAAATGAAAGTTCCCTTTGTTTAGTGATAGATTATTAAACATGATCATGTTGATATATACCGTAAAAAACTCGATTCGCTATTGAAATCACTAAAATCAAATGTTTTTAGAAAAAATTTTCAAAGCAACTTAACTTAAAATGATAAGCCAAACCCTAAATTACCTATCAGTATCCCACCGCTATTGACACCAGGTATTGGCGGAATCTCCTCTATAAAGTTATCTGAGATTCCATTTGCTGTTGCGTTAAATTCAACTGTATTTTGTATACTACCGAATCCATAACCAACTTCAAAGCGAAAGTAAAAGCTGCCTCCTGTTTTTATTCCTGTTTTGATATTTGTTGTGTTGAATTTTAAGTTTGTTGAAGCATCACCGATCGTGCTTTGACCATTTTCATTAAATTCTAAATTATAAAAATTTAGAACAGTATTGAAATCACCTCGACCAAGCGAAATAAAAAATCCGTTTCCTTTTCCGTTAAAATAAAAATTTGCACCATACTCTAAATATGAAAAATCAGTTCCAACATTGTCAATATTTATATTTAATCCACTGAAATCTAAAAAAGGAGCTACTTTGTTATTAAATATAGGAGGTAGGAACTCAACCGAACCCCCAATCACATTGGGAATTCCTAATTTTACTCCAAAATTAATTCTACGAATCTTAATGCTGTCCTCTATTTCATTTATATACTCTTCATCTTGAGATTGTAAGTTTTGGCTAATTAAAACTCCAATCAAAATGATTAATAATTTAATCGATCTGCCAACCATTTTTAGTAAATTTTTATTTTCTCTTCTCTATTAGCTAGTTCCCATGCTGTATGGAAAATTAACTTAGTTCTTTTCTCTAATGCTGAATATAGTATTTTATCTGCAGTATCACTTATTTTATGATAGTCTTCGTGAGTACCACTAAAATAAAAAATGACGGGGATGTTATTTTTTGCAAAATTGTAGTGATCACTTCTATAATAAAATCTATTCGGATCATCTTCTTTATTATATGCATAATCTAATTCTAATTGTGTATATTTTTCGTTAATCTCCTCTGAGATACTATGCAGCTCAATACTTATTTTATCTGATCCTATTAAGTAGATATAATTTGGATTATTTGAATTTCTTTTTGGATTGATTCTTCCAATCATATCAATATTTAAATTAGCAATCGTGGAGGGTAGGGGATAGAGCGGATTTTCAGTATAAAATTTTGAACCAAGTAGACCTTTTTCTTCTCCAGTAAAATGAAGGAAAACAAGACTTCTTTTTGGACCTTTTCCGTCATCAAATGCTAGTTTAAATGCTTCAGCAATTTCTAGTAAAGCGACAGTTCCAGAACCATCATCATCAGCTCCATTATAAACATCCCCATTATCATTTGTCCCTAAGTGGTCTAAATGCGCTGAAAGAATAATGTATTCATTCGGAAAATGACTTCCTTTTATAACTGCTGCTACATTTTCAGTTTTAACTTTTTTCTTATTAATTAAGAGTTCCATTGATTGGTAATAGTCATTCGTACCTTTAGCAGGATAAATATTATTTGATTTGTAGTAGTCCCTCAAGAAATCACAAGCCCTTTTTTGACCAAGTTCACCTGTACCCCTTCCCCTGAAATAATCGGATGAATAAACATATAAAAGCTCCATTAATTCTTTATTAGTAATTGTGTCTGAATAATAGTTTGAGTCAGTTACTAGTTTCTGAGAATTACTCCAGAATTGACACAAAAGAAAAATTAAATAAAATTTTTTCATTCCGATCTAATCCAATATTTGATAGATTTAATTAACAGTAACTAATTTACTTCTAATTTTTATAGAAGAAAGAATCCCATCCCAAAGTTTAATGCGATTTTCTAATGCTTGTTTTGAATAAGAAAGAGCTTCTTCCCATTTGGTTTTGTCATTCTGACAAAGCTCCTTTATCATTTCTAGTGCCAATGGCCCGTGTTCTCCTGAATCTACTTCAATGTGCCTTTCAAAATAATAAATTAAATCAGAAAGATCTTTATTTGTCGAGACCTTTAAATTTTTTATAATTTCAATAAACATGTCAGGTATCAAATCTTCTCTACCGAAAGTAAATACAGCAGCGATAACATGTGGTTTTTCAGTTTGAATTACTTCAAAAGTGAAATCTACAAAGTTTTTTACATACTTTGGTAATGATGATTTTTTAATTATATCAAAGATATTATTACCAGATCTGGCTTCATTTATAAGGTCGTTTATCTCCTTCGTATTTGCCTTAATATTTTTCATGGCATCCAAGTACATTTCAAAATGACTCATAGGGATGCCATCTCGATTTACATCTGACTCTTCTCCCCATACAATTTCATTTATAAGCCTAGATGCCTTAGGAAAACCAGATGGATACCATGGGATTTGGTTACAACTTAGAATACTTTGCAGTTTTTTCAAAAGGGACATAAAATCCCAAACTGCAAATACATGAGACTCCATAAATATTTGAATATCATCTAATGATTCAATTTTATTATAAATGGAATGTTTTTTTAATTTAATTCGTAGTGGAAGCAATTCACTTTCTAATCTTTCTATCATCATCAAAAACTTTGTTCTAATTGCAAATATATCGATAATTTTACCTTAAATGGATTTAAACACGATTTTACTTTTCATTGTTAGTAGTATTGTTCTTACACTATCTCCAGGGCCAGATATTTTGTTTGTAATTTCTACAACTATTTCTCAAGGTCTTAGATGTGGAATTAAAGTGAGTTTAGGTTTGTGCTTTGGGTTAATTGCACACACTTTTTTAGTAGTTATTGGCCTTGCAAAATTAATTGAAACGTTTCCCTTTATAATAAGAGCAATTGAATTAGTTGGAGCCTCTTATTTAATATTTTTAGCTATTCGCCTCTTTTTAAGTTTAAAAGAAAACTCTATCATTAATTCCAAAAACCAAGCAAAAAAACAATTTTTTATTACAGGACTAATTATGAATCTTAGTAATCCTAAGGTAAGTCTGTTTTTCTTAAGCTTTTTTCCTGGATTTTTATTTTCTAGTCTTATACCGTATAATATCCAGTTTTTAATTTTGGGCATGATCTTCATGTCACAGGCAGTCATAATTTTTTTATTCGTCGCGTTTTTAGCTAATTATTTGGGCAATTCTTTAAAAGTAGTTGTTGCAAATCAAGGCTGGACAATAATGCAAATGATTGTCTTAATTTTTATTTCTGTAATAATTATTTATCCGTAAATCGATCGCCTTAGAATTTTATTTGTGTTGTTAAGTAAAAATTTCTATTTGGTGATGGTATAATACCTGGACCAGGATATCCAGTTGCTCTTCTTGTAAAATATATCTCATTTAATAAATTGTTTACACCTATTTCAAATCTAAATATGCCTTTCATATAAGATGTAGATATATCTATAATTTCATAGCTTGGAATAATTCCTACGACACCACTTAAATTTCCATCTATTGCATTAGAGGAATCTGAGAATTGTTCTGAAAGAAAACTGTATTGTGCATTAAAAAAGTAATTTTTGTAGCCAACTCTTATTCCAGTTTTTAGATTTGTTTTTGGAACAAACTCAACTTTTTTTCCAACAACGCCTGGTGTTTCAGACGTTGTATACTCTGAGTCAATCAATGAAAGGTTTATAAATGTATTTAAAAGTAAATTTTGGTTATCAAATTTTAAAAAATCTTTAATATTTAAATCAATCAATGATTCAACACCAAAAATGACCGCATCTCCCACATTACCTCTTTCAGCTTTTACGCTTCCATCATTAAATTTTCTTTGCACGAAGCCTATTCTATTTTTATAATCTAATCTAAATAAGTTTACATCAAATGATATTAATTTCAGATTTTTAGCTCTAACTCCTAGATC
>TARA_B100000963_G_scaffold79091_1_pt1 | contig 39306 bp, 41 predicted proteins | sample TARA_B100000963 | Tara Oceans TARA_B100000963 (sample SAMEA2622097) | marine metagenome | biome: marine biome (ENVO:00000447); feature: surface water layer (ENVO:00002042); material: "saline water (ENVO:00002010), including plankton (ENVO:xxxxxxxx)" | depth 5 m | reverse complement strand
TTTTTTTTTAAATATTATTATAAATTTTAATTTTTTTTCAAATTTTAATTATGAATTTTAATATAATTTTAAAATATAATTAATTCAAAAAAATTCTTATTGCTATAAGAATAAGTAAACATCCAAAGATTTTATTTAAATATTTGAAGTTTTTCATAAATAAATTATTTACTTTTTTTTGAGTGAGAAAAATTGCAACCAATGAAAACCATATAAATGTGGATGTTACAATTATAATAATCAAAATAATCAGAATATAAATAGGAATTTCTTTTGGTGTTATCATTAAAGAAAATAGACTAAGAAAAAATAAACTAACTTTTGGATTTAAAACATTTGTAAGAAAGCCAATTTTAATGGCTTTTAAATAACTAATTTTATTAATCTTAGTTTTTTTTAATGAATTTCCTATTTGATTATCTCTGAAAGATTTAATCCCCATGTAAATTAAGTATCCTGAACACAAAATTTTAAAGATATTATAAATTAATTCATTTGTTGATAAGATAAGTGACAATCCAACTATGCAGTAAAATAAGTGAACAAGTATACCTATTGAAAATCCAATGGATGTAAAAATTCCAATTTTTCTAGAATATTGAATTGAGTTTTTTACTACCATAACAAAATCTGGACCAGGACTAATTAAAGCAAGTAAGTGAATACCAGAAATAGTTAGTATTAAGTAAAAATTCTCCATTATATTAATAAAAATACTTTTTTATTTTTGGAATAATTGTAATTTAAAAATTTTAAGACTTATATTTTATTTAAAATGGAATTAAATGTTTTAGGTAAGCCTTTGTTGTTATGTTGTAAAAATCCCATCACTGGTTTTTTTAGAGATGGTAAATGCAGAACTAATTTCCAAGATTTCGGAACACACACAATTTGTGCAATAATAGATAATAATTTTTTAGATTATACATTTAAAAAAGGAAACGATCTTATAACTCCAAGACCGGATTTAAAATTTCCTGGACTTAGGTCTGGAGATAAGTGGTGTTTATGTGCCTTAAGATGGTTAGAGGCAGAAAGACAAGGAAAAGCTCCAAAAGTTATAATTGAATCAACACATATTAAGACGCTAGATTATATTGATCTAAAAACTTTATTAAAATACTCAAATAAGGTCTTATAAATTATAAACTCCACCCATTTCTGTATTCTTTATGAATAAGATTATTTGCCTCATCGTTGTTTGTAAATTTTAAGTTTTCAGAATCCCATTTTAATAATTGATCTTTAAGTTTTATTCCAATCATTCCCAGTAGTGCCATCTCTGTTAAAGGTCCTCCATAGTCAAAAGTAGATGAAGCGGGTTCTCCATCCTTACAAGCTCTTATCCAATCCTGGTGGTGATTTGTGCTTACCCTTTTTATTTTTTTTGGAGGAATCTTAAACTGATTCATCTTCTTTTCAGGTATAATTTTAAGCCCACTAGCTCCATGTGAATTGTGAATGATTTTACCTTTATCACCAATAATTAGTGCTCCACTAGGAGTAAATTTTTCATTTTGTCCAAATTCCTCAGGGATTGGAGGAAGCAATCTCCCATCAGACCATGTCAATTTTAATTCAGGGTGATTTTTCCTTTTTGGAAACTTCATTCTAACAATTGATGCCAGAGGATACGTTTGACTTGAAATTTCTGGTATCCAATGAGTTGAAGTTGCTTGTATTTCATAAGGTGCATTTAGTTCTAATGCATAAAAAGTAGGATCAAGAATATGGCACCCCATATCTCCCATTGATCCAGTACCAAAATCCATCCATGCTCTCCATTTTGTTGGATGATAATCAGAGTGATAATCTCTGTATTTTGCTGGTCCAAGCCATAGGTCCCAATTCAAATTATCAGGAACAATCGGTTTTTCTTTTGATTTTTCTTTTACTGCAAAAGTACTCCATGGTTTTCCACCAACTGGTCTGTCAGTCCAAGCAAATACTTCTCTCACCTTACCAATTTCTCCAGAATCAATCCACTCCTTTAAACTTCTTATCTCATCAGACGAGTGACCTTGATTTCCCATTTGCGTTTGAACCTTATATTTCTTTGCTAGTTCTCTAATATATCTTGCCTCATAAACAGTATGTGTTAAAGGTTTTTCACAAAAAATATGTTTTCCCATTTTAATTGCCATAGAGGATATAACAGCATGAGTGTGATCTGGAGTTGAAATAATTACCGCATCAATATTCTTTTGTTTTTCAAGCATAATTCTGAAGTCATTATAAAATTTTGCTTTAGGAAATTTTTTAATTGTACTTGAAGAATGAACTGAATCAACATCACACAAGCTCACAATATTTTCGTTTTGAAAAGCAATAGTATTTCTTCTGCCTCTTCCTCCAACACCAACACTTGCAATATCAAGTTTATCACTCGGAGAGGTGAAGTTTTTGCCACCAAGAACATGTCTTGGTAAAATAATAATTGATGGAATCGCCACACTTTTTTTTATAAAATTTCTTCTTGAATTAGACTTTTCATTCATTATTAACATAATTTTTGTTTAGTTTAAATAAATTTATAAAAAAATGGTCCTTTGGTGAAGCAAAAAGCTTTTAAATTTAAATTTTAAAGTAAACAGTAATCAGAGGGCCTCTTTTAATTTAAAGATAGGCTGAGAAATTATTATCAATGGGATTCAATGCGCTATGAATAATTATTAACCACATTAAGTACACAAAAATTAAAAACGATATGATATACATGATTCCTTTTAAAATATAATTTAAATTTTTGTTAGCAATGAGAAAAATTGAATTAAAATATAGTATTATTAAAAGTAAATTAATATTAGAAAATAATCCAAGCTTGTCAACTACTAAAAAAATTACTATAGAAAAAAATAAAAATATATAATTTAAAATCCTCATTTTATTGTTTTAATGCACTATAAATCATTGCAACCCCAAAAAGTTGCTTTTCATTTGAAATAACTTTAAATCCGTTATTAATTAAAATTTTCTTAAAGGCTTCTCCAAACGGAAAAATAGACGCAGAATTATATAAATATTTATAAGCATACGTTTTTTTTGATATCAAGAAGGATATTGAAATTATTAAATTGAAATAGATTTTATAAAAAAACTTTAAGAATTTTGATTGAGGTACAGAGGTTTCAAGAATAATTAATTTCCCATTTTTTTTTAATACTCTTTTTATCTCTGACAAACATTTGTTTAAATTTTCAAAATTCCTGACTCCAAAACTAATTGTTACAGCATCAAAAAAATTATTTTGAAATGGCATTTTCTGGGAATCACCAACATATAATTTAATATTTTCAAAACCAGATTTTCTTATTTTTTTATTAGCAATTTCAATCATTTTTTCAGAAACATCAATACCATAAATTTTATTTGAACATTTTTTTTTTAATTCTATTGCAAGATCACCTGTCCCAGTTGCAATATCTAGGATTTTCCCATTTTTAATATTGTCTAGTTTTTTAGCAATTTTTTTTCTCCATAATTTATCAACTCCTAAAGTCATAATAAAATTCATTATATCATAAAACTTAGATATTTCATTAAACATGAATTTGATTTCCCTTTTTTTAGGATTTAGATATTTTGATTTATTTAACATTAATTTGAATTCCAAAATTTAATAATCAAAACATTAAGTATTAGAGTTATAAGTGTGAAAATCATACTTAATAAATGAAGATAAAAAAACAGACTATTATTTTCAGAATCTCTAGCATTATTTATTAGTGGAATTAATGAATATGATGAGATCATTAATATAAAACTACCTATTGATAGATATTTTGGATAAATTTGGTTATCATCTATGAAATAAAAAATGACGAATGTTACGATAGATAAAAAAGCTATTATTAAAAAAAACTTTGGCCAAATAAATCTTAAATAAATTGATGCATTTTCTTTATCGAAAATTTTATTGATTGATGGAGCAATAAATCCAGATTGATATATTATCAAACCTATTATAATAGCTGAAATTAAATAAGGAATTTTATTAATCATTTAGCGCAATTTTTTAGTTCAAAATTAATTTAATTTTTATTTATAAACGAATAGATGCCAATTTTTATTGAAACCAAGAATGATTTCCAAAATAACTTTTAGGAACTGGTGATTTATTATTTAAATACCAGTTTATTCCTTTTAATACAGATCTTAAATATTTTTTTAACATTGGCTTTATGTAAATCACAAAAACAAAATAATAAATAATAAATTTTGGTATTTTACTTGTTCTGTAAGGAAAAACTTCTATTTCTAAAATTGTATGCTCTTTTTTAGGTGAACGGATTATTTTCCATTTTACTTTTGATTTTTTTCCATTTAATTTTCCAATAAATAGTTCAAAATATTTTTTTTCTTCCCATCTAAAAAATTCTCTGTAATATTTTAATCCATTTAAATATATAATATAATCTTTTTTATTTTCACCACTCTCCCATAAAACAACCTTATTTTCTTTACAAAATGGATGAAATAGTTCTAAACATCTAGCTGAGGTTATTAAATTCCACAATTTATCAGTGGAGCATTTAAAACTAAATTTTTGACTAACTTTATAAATCACTTATATAAATTTTTTTGAACAAAACTCACTTCTTTTTTCGATATTTAAACAATTAAGATATCTTACTATGATATTTTTTTAATTAGTGTTTTTTAAAAATTTTTTCCTAATCACTTGAATTAAATAGACTACTAAAAATTTGATTTAAATATAATAGTTTTTGTTATCGGGATATAATTAATTGTAGTTAAATATTATATTTACTCAAACTTTTTTGATGATTTTTGTTCTTATTTTTTTTGGTTTTCTCCTGTTAGTTCTCGGAGGTAAATGGCTAATGAAATCATCTGTTGCACTTTCATTAAAGTTAAATATTTCAAGAATCGTAATCGGTATGACCGTGGTCTCTTTTGTAACATCGTCTCCTGAGTTAATTGTAAGTATACAGGCAGCAATTAGCGGATATTCAAATATAGCTGTTGGAAATGCTATTGGTTCAAACATAGCAAACATTGGTTTTGTGTTATCTATAGTTTTATTGATATCTCCAATATCTGTTCAAGACAGCTTTCGAAGGTTTGATTGGCCAATGATGATAGCCTCATCTTTAATATTCGCTTTAATGATTTCATATGATAATAAACTTTCCAGACTTGAAGGTTTTTTTTTGTTTTCATTATTATTCTTTTTTATTTATTACCTATTGAAAAAAAAATATAACAAAAATTACAATACCCAATCTTTTGTGAAAATGACTTATTTTAAAATAATTGTTTACCTATTTTTAGGAAGCTTTTGTTTATGGTCAGGTTCTGAATTATTAATTGATTGTGCAGTTAAATTAGGATCAATACTTGGGGTTTCAGATCGAATAATAAGTATAACTGTTGTTGCTTTTGGGACTAGCGTTCCCGAATTAGCCACCTCAATAATTGCAGTAATTAAGAATGAAAAAGCTATCTCCCTAGGAAACTTAATTGGCTCTAATATTTTTAATATTTTAGCAGTATTAGGAATTACATCTATCATTCAACCAATTTATGTAACAGAAATAAGCTTAATTAATAATGATATATTCATGATGATAGCAATATCTATTTTGCTCTTTCCATTAGTTATGTTAAAACCTAAAATGAAATTGGGAAGAAATAGTGGATATTTTTTACTTTTTGTTTATGTAGTTTTTATATACACACTATTAAAATAAAAAAGCACTCAAACAATTGTAAGAGTGCTTTGTAAATAATTTACAAGTTTCAACTTAAACCTTAGCAGATTTAACTGTCTTGATAATTCTTCCTGCAATTTTGTATGGATCTCCATTAGATGCAGGTCTTCTATCTTCCAACCAACCTTTCCATCCTTTTTCTACGGTCATAATTGGTATTCGGATTGAGGCTCCTCTATCAGAGACGCCATAGCTAAATTCATTAATAGACTGAGTTTCGTGGGCGCCAGTTAGTCTTTTGTCATTATCTGCACCGTAAACATCAATGTGTTCTTTAACAACTCCTCTAAATGCCTCGCAAATTTTCTCATAAGTTTCCTTTGAACCACAAGTTCTTAAAGTTGTGTTTGAGAAGTTGGCATGCATTCCAGATCCATTCCAATCAGTGTTACCAAGAGGTTTTGGGTGATACTCAACTGCAAGACCATATCTCTCACCAATTCTCTCTAGCAAATATCTAGCAATCCACATTTCATCACCAGCGAGTTTTGCACCTTTAGCAAAAGTTTGAAATTCCCACTGACCAGCAGCGACTTCGCCGTTAATACCCTCAACATTAATACCAGCCTCTAAGCACATGTCAAGATGCTCCTCTACCATTTCTCTTCCAAATGCATTTTTAGCACCAGCTGAACAATAGAATTGCCCTTGGGGAGTCTGATCTTTTGGGAAACCAATTGGTAAATTAGTTTCTGTATCCCACAAAAAATATTCTTGTTCAAAACCAAACCAAAAGTCACTATCATCATCATCAATAGTTGCTCTTCCATTGGTTTCGTGGGGTGTCCCGTCGGCATTTAAAACTTCTGTCATAACTAAGAATCCATTATTTCTGTCTGGGTCAGGATATAGTGCAACAGGCTTTAACAAACAGTCAGATGAGCCTGTATTAGCTTGTTGTGTAGAACTTCCATCAAAACCCCACATAGGAACGTCTTCAAGTTTTCCACTAAAATTGTCCAAAATTTTAGTTTTACTTCTAAGGTTAGCTGTAGGTTTATAACCATCTAACCATATATACTCTAATTTTGATTTGCTCATAAAATTTAATTTTTATACGAAATAGTTTTTATTATAAAAGTTCTCAAATTTAATAGATTGTTTGAAACGATCATTTCAACAATTAGTATTAAAAGCAATTTTTATTAAAATGATAATTTTACAATATTTTTTTTAAATTTTTAATAAAAAAAAACGAAAAAATTTAAATTTTTTTTTAAAACATTTTTTTTATTTAATTTTTTAAGATAAAAAATTAAGTTTGATTAAAAATATTCATAAAAAATATATAAAGGTTTTTTCATGTAAATAAATATAAAAAATTCATGTAATTTTATAAAAAGTACATTTTGGAAATCAAAAGAAACAGATATGAGTTAAGAGGTGTTTCTTCGAAAAAAGAAGATGTTCATAGTGCTATAAAAAATATAGATAAGGGTTTATATCCTAAAGCGTTTTGTAAAATTGTTCCTGATTATCTTACGAATGATAATAATTATTGTCTAGCGATGCATGCAGATGGTGCGGGAACAAAATCTTCATTAGCTTATATATATTGGCGTGAAACAGGAGATCTGTCTGTTTGGAAAGGTATTGCTCAAGATTCTTTAGTAATGAATTTAGATGACCTTTTGTGTGTCGGTATAACTAGTAATATCTTGTACTCATCAACTATTGGTAGAAATAAAAAAAAAATCACTCCAGAGGTTTTATCATCAATAATTGATGGTACTGAGGAATTAATCGACGAATTAAATAATTATGGGATAAATATTACCTCAACTGGAGGGGAAACTGCAGATATAGGTGATTTAGTTAAAACAATTGTCGTTGACTCAACAGTTATTGGTAGAATAAAAAGAAATCAAATAATTAATAATAAAAATATTACTGAAGGAAATGTAATAGTTGGATTAGCCTCATTTGGTAAATCTTCATATGAAAAAAAATATAATAGTGGAATTGGAAGCAATGGTTTAACCTCAGCTAGACACGATGTTTTCAATTCCTTATTAAAAAATAAATACCCTGAGTCTTTTGATAATTCAATGCAAAAAGAATTAATATACTCAGGATCAAAATCAATTTTTGACAAAATAGATGGATTAAATACTAATGTTGGTGAATTAATTTTATCTCCAACAAGAACTTATGCACCTGTGGTTAAGAAAATTTTAGAGAAAATTCCTAGGGAAAGAATAAAAGGTATGATTCATTGTACTGGTGGTGGACAAACTAAAATTTTACATTTTATTGATAAAAATCATGTTATCAAAGATAATTTATTTGACATTCCACCTGTATTTAATTTGATTCAAAATGAGTCAGGAACTGATTGGAAGGATATGTATCAGGTTTTTAATATGGGACATAGATTAGAGTTTTATTTAAATATAGATGATGCAAAAAAAATAATTGATATTTCTAATTCATTTAATATAGAAGCAAAAATCATTGGTAAAGTTGAAAAATCTGATAAAAAAATGTTATCAATAAAATCGGATAGAGGTCAATTTGAATATTATTAAATTTAAAAACTATTGTGAAAAATTTTTTAATGACACTTTTTATATTTCCCACTTTTTTGTATTGTCAATTTGATGATCCAATTTTTAATTTTGATAATAAGCAAAATGTAAAAAATGAATTATTGCCAAATAGAATGTTATTAACTCAAAGGGTATTTTGGGGAGAAAAGGGTATTTTTAGAAAGTTAAACATATCGAAATTAAATAAAAAAAATAGACAGAGAGAGTTAGTAGTTAGGAAAAAAATGTTAAAAGCTCATCAATTTATTGGTTATTTAACTTTTTTAGGTATGTTAACTCAAGGTTATCTTGGTGGTAAGCTTTACAATGGTGATTATTCATTGTATGATTTACATAAAAATATTGGTAAGGCTGTAACTATCTCATATTTTACTGGAGCTGGATTATCTTTATTTTCCCCTCCACCTCTTGTAAAAAATAAAAAGAAGGGCTTTAGTTCAATCAAAGCTCACAAAATTCTGGGTGGCATCCATTTTTCTGCTATGATTGCTACTAATGTATATTCTGATAAGAATAAATCTGTTCATAAAGCTTCTGCATATACTGCATTTGTTTCATATGCTTTAGCTATAATTGTTTTTAAATTTTAAAATATGTCTAAATTCATTTTTATTTTTTTATTTTGCTTTCATAATTTTTTATTTTCTCAAAATATTGACTGGTCTCTTGATACTAAAAACTCATCAATAAAATATGAAGCAAGTCATTTTCTCCATGATTGGTCAGGGATAAATGACAACCTTAAAGGAACAATAGTCACTGAAGATGGTTCAATAAAAAAGATGGCTGTTGTGGGATTAGTGAAAGACTTTGATAGTGGTAATTCGAGTAGAGATGCAAATTCTCATCTAATTTTAGAAATTTTAAATTATCCACAGGTTAAATTTTTTTCTGATAAAATTAGTATTAATGGAGATAATATCTTATTAAGTGGGTTTATTAATTTTCATGGGAAAACAATTTCCAAAGAAATTGATTTAATAGTGAAAAAAGGTAAGAGAAAAATTGAAATTTCAGGAGATTTTAATTTAGTGTTAACTGATTTTGAAATTGAACTTCCATCTTTTATGTTTAAAAAAATTAGAAATAATATTAATGTAATTATAGATATTGTTTTTTTTAAAGTGTAATTTAACATTAATTGAATACTGTCAATTAAAAATGATAGAAAAGCTAAAAATAATTAAGCAAAAGTTCGATGAAATTTCTGATTTAATAATTCAGCCACATATAATTTCTGACCAGAAGAAATATATTAAGTTAAATAAAGAATATAAAGAATTGAAATTGATAGTTGACATGTCCAATAAATACTTTGATGCTAAATTGAATTTAGATGAGGCGCAACAAATCATAAAAGAGAGCAATGATAAGGAGATGATTGAACTTGCAAAATCTCAATTTGAAGATTCTAAAATAAATATTGAAAAGTTAGAGTCGGAAATAAAGTATTTATTAGTTCCAAAAGATCCTGATGATTCAAAAAATGTTGTTGTTGAAATTAGAGCTGGAACAGGGGGTGACGAGGCAAGTATATTTGCTGGTGATCTATATAGAATGTATACTAAATTTGCAACAGATAAGGGGTGGAAATATAGTTTAGTTGATTCGAGTCTTGGAACCTCAGGAGGATTTAAAGAAATTATCTTTGAAATCAATGGTGATAGTGTATATGGAACATTAAAATTTGAGTCAGGTGTTCATAGAGTTCAAAGGGTCCCTCAAACAGAAACCCAGGGCAGAGTTCATACCTCTGCAGCAACTGTTATGATACTGCCCGAGGCTGAGGAATTTGATGTTGAAATTAATATGAATGAGGTTAGGATTGATTTTTTTTGTTCCTCTGGGCCTGGTGGTCAATCAGTTAACACGACTTATTCTGCAGTTAGACTTACTCATGAGCCTACTGGACTAGTTGCACAGTGTCAGGATCAAAAATCACAACATAAAAATAAGGAGAAGGCATTAAAGGTTTTGAGATCAAGATTATATGAACTTGAACTTGAAAAGAAAATGAAGGAAGATTCAAAAAAAAGAAATATTTTAGTTTCTTCTGGGGATAGGTCTGCTAAAATTAGAACTTATAATTACTCACAGGGAAGGGTCACAGATCACAGAATAGGTTTAACTCTTTATGATCTACAAAATATAATAAATGGTGAAATAAATAAATTGGTTGAAGAATTGAAATTACACTATAATACTCAAAAAATGAAAGAGTCTAACCAAATATTTTGAACATGAAATTAAATGATTTGACAAGTGAGATCATGAGAAAAAAGTCATATTTGTGTGTTGGTTTAGATATTGATTTAAACAAAATACCCTCAGAGTTTTTAAATTTTCAAGATCCTATTTTTGAATTTGCAAAAAAAATAATAGATATAACCTCAAAATATGTCATTGCATATAAACCAAATTTAGCTTTTTTTGAATCATATGGATCTAATGGATTTAAATCATTGGAAAAAATTATGAAATATCTAAACTCAAATTATCCTGAAATTTTTACTATTGCTGATGCAAAAAGAGGTGATATTTCAAATTCATCCTCAATGTATGCAAAAGCCTATTTTAATTCGCTTGGATTTGATTCAATAACTTTATCACCTTTCATGGGTAAGGATTCAATTGAACCATTTTTAGTTTTTAAAAATAAATTTGGAATATTATTGGCATTAACGAGCAACAATGGTCATAAAGATTTTCAATTACATAAAAAAAATGATACTTATTTATATGAGGATGTTATCAAAAAAAGTCAATTATATGAAAACTCAAATAGATTAATGTATGTTGTTGGTGCAAATCACATTTCTTCTTTAAAAAATATAAGAAAAATTATTCCAAACTCCTTTTTATTAATTCCAGGATTTGGTAAACAAGGAGGTGATTTAGAGAAAGTATCAAATTTAGCAATAAACAACAAGGTTGGTCTAATTGTAAATTCTTCCAGAAAAATTTTATATTCATTCACTAAATATGAGTCATTTGATGAGGAAATCGAACAAGCAACAAAAAAAGTTCAATTAACAATGAAACAAATTTTAATTAACAAATCTATAATCAATGCTTAGTTACTCTATTTATCGAAATAAAAAATCAATTAAGTGGGTAACATTTATTCATGGTGCTGGAGGTAGTTCTGCGATTTGGTATAAGCAGGTGCGGGTTTTTTCAAAATATTTTAATGTTTTATTGATTGATTTAAGAGGTCATGGCAATTCTAAATCTTTCATAAAATCATATAGAGATTATACTTTCAACGGAATTTGTAGCGATATAATAGAAGTTCTAGATTTTGAAAAAATAAAAAAATCAAATTTTGTTGGAATTTCTCTTGGTACTATTTTGATAAGAAATATTGCTCAAATTGATCCAGATAGAGTTGTTAGCATGATTCTTGGGGGAGCAATATTAGATTTAAATTTTAAATCTAAACTATTAATGAAAATAGCTAATTGGACCAAAAAAATATTGCCATACATGTATATTTATAGGGTTCTGTCTTTTGTAGTTATGCCTAGTAATAGTCAAAAAGAATCAAGGAATATTTTTATTAGGGAGGCAAAAAAACTTTATCAAAAAGAATTTGTAAGATGGTTCAAATTAACAATTGAAATCATTCCTTTGTTGAGAATATTCAGAAATGTACAATCAAAAATACCTACACTTTATTTAATGGGCTCTGAAGATTATTTGTTTTTACCAGCAGTTAAAAAAGTAGTAAAACTCCATATTTTTTCTAAATTAAAGGTTATTCCAAACTGTGGTCATGTAGTTAATATTGAAAAACCAAAACTGTTTAATCAAATAACTATAAACTTCATAGATAGATTGAATTAAGAAAAAATAACTGTTTTATTTTTATAAACCATAACTTTTCTTGTAATATGAAGCTGAACTGCTTTTGATAAAACAATTCTTTCTAAGTCTCTACCTTTTGCAATATAATCTTCAATTGAATTTAAATGTGAAACTTGAGTTGTGTTTTGTTCAATTATTGGTCCAGCGTCGAGTTCATTTGTAACATAATGTGATGTTGCGCCAATAATTTTAACTCCTCTATCGTATGCTGAATGATAAGGTTTTGCTCCAGGAAATGCAGGAAGGAAAGAATGATGAATATTAATGATATTGTTTTGAAAGTTTTTTATAATTAAATTAGTTAATATTTGCATATACCTGGCTAGAACTATAAAATCAATATTATACTTTCTAAAAATTTTTAATTGTTCTTTTTCCGCATTGGTTTTATTTTCTTGATTTACAATAATATTATAAAACTTGATATTGAATCTTTCAGCAATATGTTTTAAGTCAGGATGATTACTCATAATAAAAGGAATATCAACTTTTAATTCTTTTGAACTATATCTTGACAAGAGGTCATATAAACAATGATCATATTTTGAAACCATTAAAGCCATTTTTAATTTTCTGTCAGTTTGAAAAAAATTAAAATTCATTGAAAATTTAAAACCTATTTTTTTTTCGAATTCTTCTTTTAAATTATTTATTTCATTTTTAGAAATTTTTATTTCACATTCAAGTCGCATAAAAAATATAGAATTTAATCTATCCACGTATTGATCAATATATACAATGTTCCCTTTCTTGTTGTGAATAAAATTTGTAACAACAGATATTATCCCTTTTTTATCTGGGCAATTAATTAGAATTATAATTTTTTCCATATTCTTATTATAAACCTTACAAAAGTCTGAAATTAAATTCATTTAAAAAAAAAAGCCCTCAACAATGAGAGCTTTTTAAAAAATAATTAATTTTTTAATTAGCTTCTAGGACTAAAGTCAGCATATGCTTCCATAGAGTGTTCTGCTAAATCTAAACCTTCAATTTCTTCTTCCTCAGAAACTCTTAAACCAACTACAGCTTTAATTATAATTAATATAATAAATGCCGATACAACGCTAGCTGCACCATAAACTCCAACACCAATTAATTGATTTATAAATTGGTCAGCACCTGCTAATGCGCCAAATATACCAACAGCTAAAGTTCCCCATATACCACTGATAAGATGAACTGCTATAGCGCCTACTGGATCATCTAATTTCATTTTTTCAATTAATGCAATTCCAAGAACAACAATAATACCTGCAATGGTACCAATTATAATTGAATCAGTTGGTGACATTTTATCAGCACCAGCAGTTATACCTACTAATCCTCCTAATACACCATTCATAAACATAGTTACATCTAAATTTTTGTTGATTATATTAGAAAATATTGCTGCGCCTAATCCTCCTGCAGCAGCAGATAAAGATGTAGTTGTGAGAGTTAAAGATGTTAACTCTGGGTCAGCTGAAAGAACAGATCCTCCATTAAATCCGAACCAACCTAACCAGAGTATTAGTACACCAGCAGCAGAAAATGGTATGCTATGACCAGGTATTGCTTGAGCAACACCATCTTTAAATTTACCTATTCTAGATCCCATTAGGTAAATGAAGACTATTGCTCCCCATCCACCCACAGAATGAACTAATGTTGAGCCAGCAAAATCATAAAAACCAATAGCGTCTAAAAACCCTCCACCCCATTTCCATGAACCCATAATTGGGTAGCATAATCCTACATAAAGAATAGTAAAAAGCATAAAAGAGCTAAGTTTAACCCTTTCAGCAACAGCTCCAGATACAATTGTTGCTGCAGTAGCTGCAAACATACCTTGAAATAAAAAGTCAGTCCACCATGTGTAACCTCCATCTGCGTATTCTACTGTCATGCCTCCATCAGGAGCGGTAATACCAAATCCAGCGAAACCAAAAACCCCAGCTGAATCTTCAGAAAATCCAGGGTACATCATGTTAAAACCAACAAGACAGTATAATACAAGTCCTATAGTAATAACAAAGAAGTTTTTAAAAATAATATTAATTGTATTTTTTTGTCTGGTTAAACCAATTTCTAAAAAGGTAAAACCTAAATGCATAAAAAATACCAAACCAGTACATATCATCATCCATACGTTGTTTGCGGTTAATAAAGTTGTATCCATAAAATTTAATTTAGTTTATTATATATTCTATTATTTATACTTAAAATTTTTTATAAAAATTTATTTTTTATCTAAATATTTTTCAATATTATTTGATTTAAGTAAAAATAATTAACTGTTTTTGCAAAAAATGTTAATAATTATCAATCATATATTTTTTAAGACAAAATTTTATCATTTTCATAATAATGTTCGTTCAAAATATGGAATTAATAAAATATATATTTAAGTATACTTAATCTAAAAATTTAGTTCAGTATATCTTTTAAAACATATAAAAAACCCCCCAATAGGGGGGGTAAAAAACTATTATATTAATTAATCTATGTCGAGTCTTTTAAAAAGTATAATAATTGTTTTTTTGGTTTTAACTTTAAAAACTGATTCCAAATAATAAAAATGCTGATTCTGCATCAGGATTGTATACAAAAGAACCAAACACTGGCAGTGAATAATCTTCAGTTATTTTGATTTCCTTTGATCCACTAAATGCTAAATTTACAATTCCACTGTCTCCACTTGCATAGAAAGCATCTTTATTATCACTTCCATATCCAACAGCTACACCGACAGGCCCTAGTGAAAATCCAGCTTCAATGTATAGTGCTTCAGCATCAGTAAAATATCCAGCTAAAAGGTTAATACCTCCAATACTAGTTGAAGCAGCAATTTCTGTGTAATCTCCATCAAATAATCCTGGTCCGCTACCATATGTTCCATCTGACCCTGGAAAGGTATAATTTGTAACAGTTACAGCTAAGGCTCCAAAATCGTATGATACATATAGGTCTAATTCGTTTCCACCACCATTGGCTGTTGTTGGGAAACTTCCCCAAATCCCAGCATCAAGACCACCTGATCCAATAGACATCCAAGGTTGAACATGGGGTCCAGTACCAAATTGAGTTCCTCTCCATACGTAAGAACTTACTATATCTGCACCAAAATCTTGAGATTTAGCAGTTTGAACATTAAAAGCAAAAAATAATATTGCTACAGCTAAAGTTGATTTTTGTAATAAATTTTTCATAAGTTTTATTTTTGATTATATTAAAAATTTTGTACAAAGATAATTGCTATTAAACTTAATATTATTAATATAATTTATATAAAAAATTAAAATTATTAATGAAATATTTTTTATAGGTTTTAATTATCAAATTAATAATTTTAATATACTGAAATTATTAAGTTATCAAATTACTTATTTAATTTACGATGCCTTTGATATCCATAATCCAAAATAAACTAGACTAATACCAATTGATAAACTAAGAAAATTATAAATGATTAGGTAAAATATTTTACCAAAAGTAATCAGTTCGTATGAGTCATAAGTGAAAGATGAAAAAGTAGTCAATCCTCCACAAAATCCAATTATTAAAAAAAGTATTACGTTTTTGTCTGCAATGTTATTTTCATTAAAGTACCCAAAAATAACTCCAACAAGAAAGGATCCTATCATATTTACTAAAAAAGTATTTATTGGAAATTGTCCCTCAGGGTTTTTTACTAAAAGATTCACTAAATATCTTAATATACTCCCCAAACCACCACCTAAAAAAACAAGTAAAATTGATTTCATCTACTTTCCGAAGTATTTTATTAAAAATAAAATTAAAATTGCTAAAACGAAACCTATTAAAATTTTAAATGCTCCCTTGTAATGAATATTGTGATTATTTTTATCTCTTGAATACGATACAATTATTACAACAGAAAAAAAAACTATAAAAAAAATTGCAAAATATATTTGATTAGTTGTGAACATTTTTGTTTTATAAAACTAAAAATAACTATTTTAAAATAAATTTTAAAATAGTAAAAATGATTAATAAATATACTGATCAAGTTATAAACTTTCATAAAGCTTTTGAAATTGAATTTTCAAAAAAACCTAATGTGGAGATTAAAAAAAGAGTTATTGACTTACGATTTAATTTAATGGACGAGGAAAATAAAGAGTATAAGATTGCGGCAAAAAACAATGATGTTGTTGAAGTTGCAGACGCATTAGGCGATATGTTGTATATTTTATGTGGCACCATAATTACTCATGGAATGCAAAATATTATTGATGATGTTTTTGATGAAATCCAAAAAAGTAATATGAGTAAATTGGGTACTGACAAAAAACCAATTTATAGAGATGACGGAAAGGTTTTAAAGGGGCCAAACTACTTTAAACCAAATATTAAAAAATTTTTTAATTAGCTGACTTTATATCTCCAATTAAAAATATCAATGGATTTATTGTATTGGATTTTTAAGATAGTTTCTTTTAAAATATTTTGTGTTGAATTATCTTTAATTTCAGGTAAGTTGAATTTTTTGTTTTTATAACTAAAACTTTTAATTGGGTTAATTACAACAGCTGTTCCGCATCCAAACATTTCTTCTAACTCTGAATTTTCTGCTGATTCAATAAGTTCATCAACACTTATTTTTCTAATTTCTACTTTTAGGTTTAAATGTTTTGACAATTCAATTATACTTCTTCTAGTTATGCCATCTAAGATTGTATCCCCTATAGGTGAAGTTATAAGTTTACCATTGATTTTGATAAATATATTCATAGTTCCAGATTCTTCAATAAAGCTGTGAGTTTCTGAATCTGTCCATATAACTTGTTGAAATCCTTTATTAATGGCTAAAGAGGTGGGATAAAATTGTGCAGCATAATTTCCTGCTGCTTTAGCAAATCCAATTCCACCCTTACATGCTCTACTGTAATTTTCCTCTATTTTGACATTCGTATCACCAGAATAATAGGATTTAGCTGGAGAACATATAATCATAAATCTGTATTTATCGGATGGAGATGCGCTTAATCCAGCCTTATTTGCAAACACAAAAGGTCTTATGTAGAGCGAATTACCGTATCCGGTTTTAATCCAACCCTTGTCAAGAAGTAATAATTTTTTTAACCCTTCAAAAAAATATTTTTTTGGAAATTCTGGAATTGAAAGTCTTTTCGAAGAAATGTTGAGTCTTTCGAAATTATCTTCAGGTCTGAATAACCATATCTCACCGTTATCGTCCTTAAAGGCTTTCATTCCTTCAAAAACTGCTTGACCATAGTGAAACACACTAGAAGAGGGAGACATTTTTATGTCATCATAAGGTATAATTTTTGGTTCTTTCCATGTATTGCTTTCAAAATCACAAACAAACATATGATCAGTAAAAATTTCCCCAAAATTCAAATTTTGGAAATTTATTGTATTAATTTTTGAAGATTTATTAATTTTTACTATCATAAACTTAAATAATAAGCTAAATTAAATATTAATTATAACTTTCAATAAAGTCTATATAAATATTTTAATATAAACCCATTTTGTATGAGAATATTAATAACGGGAGCAACTGGAAATGTGGGAATATTTCTTGTCGATAAATTGTACTCATTAAAACATCAATTATATTTTTTTACTACTAGTTTAAATAAATTAAATTTTTTTAAAAATAAAGCTATTGGTTATTATTGGAATCCATCTAAAGATACTATAAACTCAGAATTGTTATGTAAAATTGATTGCATCATTCATTTAGCTGGATCTTCAATAGCAAAACCTTGGACAAGTTCGTACAAAAAAAAAATTTTTGATAGTAGAATCTTGTCAACTGAATTTTTATTTGATAAAATAAATGCTATTAAAAATAAAACAAAAATCAGAAAAATTATTTCTGCATCTGCTATTGGTATTTATCCTGATTCGTCAACGGAGTTTTATAAAGAAAATAGTTTAACGATTGCAAATAATTTTATTCAGGATCTAGTTTATAAATGGGAAAGATCGGTTGACCGGTTTAAAGAGATTGGTATCAAAGTATGTAAATTGAGAATTGGATTAGTTTTAATCAAAAAATCAGGAATATTAAAGCCAATTGAATTATTTTCAAAATTAAATATTGGATTAGTATTCGGTGATGGAAAGCAGTTTCAGTCATGGATTCATATTGAAGATTTAATTTTAATAATTGTATTTGTTATAGAAAATAAGTTAACGGGAATTTATAATTGTGTCGCACCAAATCCTGTAAATCAAAAAACTTTAACAAGAGAAATACTATTATTCTTAACGACAAAACATCATATTTTTTACATGTCAAAAAAAATCACAAGACTATTAATGGGCGAAATGAGTATTTTGGTTTTAGATAGTCAAAATGTTAGTTCTAAAAAGATTGAAAAAAATGGTTTTATATTTAAATATAGATTGATTCATAATGCAATAAAGTCATTATATATTGCTAATAAATAGGACATTTTGGCAAATTTAAGTGAATGGCAAAAATTTTGTGGTTAGATTATAAACAAATATTACAGGTATGAGTAAAAAAAAGTCAAACAATACAAAAAAAGAGAAAGTCAATAGTTCCCCAAAAAATAGCAAAAAAAATAGCATAGAAAATCAATCCTTAAATGATGAAAAAAAAACCACTAATTTTGAGGAGCAAATTAATATTGAAAGAGATAAATTTCTTAGACTATTTGCTGAATTTGAAAATTATAAGAAAAGGACTACTAAAGAGAGAATTGAACTTTTTACAACCGCAAATCAAGAACTCATGCTTTCAATCCTTCCAGTAATTGATGATTTCGAAAGGGCAATAAATCAGTCAAAAGCTTCTAAGGAGGATATAGCTGGCTTTATTTTAATTAAAAATAAATTTTTTGAAATTTTAAAATCTAAAGGATTGTCTTCGATTGAAATATCAATTGGCGATAAATTTGATTCAGAAACTCATGAGGCAATATCTCAGATTAAATCAGAAAAAAAAAATATTGGTAAAGTAATTGAAGTAATTGAGAAAGGTTATTTATTGGGCGAAAAAATAATCAGATATCCAAAAGTAATTGTAGGAAATTAAACATAAATGAAAGAAGACTATTATAAAATTTTGGGAATTTCAAAAGACGCAAGTCCATCAGAAATAAAAAAAGCATATAGAAAAAAAGCTATTCAATTTCATCCCGACAAAAATCCAGATGATAAAAAAGCTGAAGTTGAGTTTAAAAAAGCTGCTGAAGCATACGAAGTGTTAAGTAATCCAGAAAAAAAATCAAAGTATGATCAATATGGACATTCTGCATTTGACGGTTCGCAAGGTTTTGGTGGTGGAATGGATATGGAAGATATATTTAGCCAATTTGGAGATATTTTTGGTAGTGCTTTTGGTGGATTTGGTGGGGGGTTTTCATCTGGTGGAAGACAAAATAAGGGAACCAATCTCAGAATACGTGTAAAGCTATCATTAGAGGAAATATTACAAGGTGTTGAAAAAAAAGTAAAAGTTAGAAAAAAAGTTCAAGCTGAAGGAGTTACTTATCAAACATGTCAAAAGTGTAATGGAACAGGACAAATTCTGAAAATCACAAATACGATTTTAGGCAGAATGCAAACCTCCGCTACTTGTGATGCATGTGGTGGGTCTGGAAAAATAATAGCAAATAGGCCAAAAGGTAGTGATCCAAACGGTTTAATATTAAAAGAAGAGACAGTTTCTATAAAAATTCCATCTGGTGTTGAGGAAGGTATGCAGCTAAAAGTTCAAGGAAAAGGAAATGCTTTTCCAGGTGGTATTAATGGAGATTTGATCGTTTTAATTGAAGAGTTAGGTAACGAAAATTTTGTAAGGGAGGGAAACAACTTACATCATGATTTGTATATATCAATTTCTGAAGCAGTTTTAGGTATTTCAAAAGAGTTAAATCTGCTTAAAGGTAAGGTTAGAATTAAATTGGAGCCTGGTATTCAGTCAGGTAAGACCTTAAGATTAAGGAATAAAGGATTACCTGATATTAATGGTTACGGGACTGGAGATCTATTAGTTCACATAAATGTTTGGACTCCTAAAACCTTAAATAGAGAACAAAAAAATTTCTTTAAAAAAATGTTAAGTGATGAAAATTTCGAACCAAGTCCTGAGAGAACTGACAAATCTTTTTTTGAAAAAGTAAAAGACATGTTTCAATAATATTTTTTTTTATAATTAAAATTATAGTATATTTGACAAACACTATTTTTATAGTGTATTTTCTTTTTCATAGCAATTTTTTCCCATCCTTAATTCATTGAGGATGGGTTTTCTTTTTTATCTATAATTTATTATATATTTATTGAACATTTCATGTACCCAAATGGTGAAAAAAAAAATTTTGATTATTGAAGATGATAACTCAATAAGAAGAGTTGTTAAAGAAATTTTACAAAAAGAAAATTTATATGAAGTTTATGAAGCTTTTGATGGTAGGGACGGAGTAAAGAAAATAATTGAAAATAAATTTAATTTGATATTATGTGATATAAAAATGCCAAAAATGGACGGTATTGAGGTTTTAAAAAAAATAAATCTTAAAAAAATTTTTGTTCCATTCATAATGTTGACAGGCCATGGAAATGTTGAAACGGCAGTATCTGCAATGAAACTTGGAGCCTTTGATTTCATTCAAAAACCTCCAGATTTAAATAGACTGTTGATTTCTGTTAGAGGTGCTTTAAAGAATAAAAATTTTAATATTAAACTTAAAAATGCACAAAGTAAAGTAATCGAAAGATTTAAAATAATAGGGTCATCAAAAAAAATTAAACATGTAAACGATTTAATTGATAAAGTATCCAAAACAAATGCAAGGGTATTAATAACAGGTGAAAGTGGAACTGGAAAGGAGATAGTTGCAAATCAATTGCATTATAAAAGCTACCGATCAGATAGTGCTTTTATTGAAGTAAACTGTGCTGCTATTCCTTCTGAGTTAATTGAAAGTGAGCTTTTTGGCCATATTAAAGGTTCATTTACTTCAGCTGTGAATGACAAAAAAGGTAAATTTGAACTGGCAGATTCAGGAACATTATTCTTGGATGAGATCGCTGATTTAAGTTTAAAAGCTCAAGCAAAAGTTTTAAGAGCTTTACAAGAAAATAAAATAACAAGGGTAGGAGGCTCAAAGGATATTAAAGTTGATGCAAGAGTAATTTGTGCTACTAATAAAGATTTAAAAGCTGAGATTGGTAAAGGTAATTTTAGAGAGGACTTATATCATAGACTTGCTGTAATTGAAATTAAACTTCCTACGTTAGTAGAGAGAATTGACGATATAAAAGAATTAACTTTTTATTTTTTAGATAAAATTTCTGTAGAAAATAATGTTAAAAAAAAGAAGATTACTAATTCTGCTATTGCCAAACTTAAAGAGAATAAGTGGGAGGGTAATATAAGAGAATTAAGAAATGTAATAGAAAGATTAACTATATTAGGTGATGATCCAATTAATATTGATAATATTAAAAAATTTATTTAAACATATATGAAATGAAGAAATGTATCTATTTAACACTATTTTTATTTTGTTTATTCAACAAAGTTCATTCACAGGCAGATAAATTTATTAACGAAATTATTTCTGACATCTATAAAACTTCACTAAATGACAGTAAAAGTTATAATTGGCTTGAATATTTATCCAAAAATATTGGGCCCAGACTTTCTGGATCACTTAATGCTGAAAGATCTGTTGGTTGGACGAAAAAAACACTTGAAAGCATTGGCTTAGATTCGGTTTGGTTGCAACCAGTTATGGTTCCAAAATGGGTTAGAGGTAATTTTGAATATGCATACATTGAGTCAAGTCCAGGAAATACAATTAATGTCAATGTTTGTGCTTTGGGGGGATCTATACCAACCCCATCATCTGGAATTAGAGGAAATGTAGTAGAGGTAAAATCTTTTAAAGAACTTGAAAATTTGGGTAAAAAAAATATTAAAAATAAAATTGTTTTTTTTAATAGACCAATGCAAAAAGAACTGATTAATACTTTTGAATCATACTCTAATGCAGTAAATCAAAGATATGATGGAGCTAGAATAGCTAGTAAATATGAAGCTTTAGCTGTTATTGTAAGGTCATTGACTTTAAAACTAGATGATGTTCCACATACAGGTGTTATGAGTTATGGGAATATACCAATTAAATCAAGAATTCCGGCTATGGCAATAAGTACAAATGGTGCCGATCTACTTTCATCCTTACTTAATTTAAATCCCAATCTCAATTTTTTTATGAAACAAAATTGTAGAAATTTCCCTGACGTTTTATCTTATAACGTAATTGGAGAAATCAAGGGTACGAAAAAACCAAATGAGATAACATTAATTGGAGCCCATCTAGATTCATGGGATCTTGGAGATGGTTCTCATGACGACGGGGTTGGTGTAGTTCAGTCTATGGATGTTTTAAGAATATTAAAAAAAATTAATTACAAATTTAATAGAACCTTAAGAGTAGTATTATTTATGAATGAGGAAAATGGTCAAAAAGGAGCTATTGAATATTTTAATATATCTAAAAAGAAAAAAACTAATCATCTTTTTGCCATTGAAACCGATGCTGGAGGTTTTACACCCCGTGGCTTTTCTATCAATTCTAACGATTTTAAGTTTAATAAAATATTAGGTTGGAAAAAATATTTTGAGAAATATCAGGTTCATTATTTTGTTAGAGGTCAAAGTGGTGTTGATATTGAATATTTAAAAAATGATAATAACGTACTGATAGGTTTAAGACCTGATTCACAAAGATATTTTGATTATCATCACTCATCTTCAGATATATTTGAAACAGTTAATAAAAGAGAATTAGAATTAGGAACTGCTGCAATTGCTTCAATAGTTTTTTTATCAGACTATTTTCAATTATAAATTCATATAGTTAATACAACCCATGCAAGCTTTGACTGAATATACAAAAGAGTTTAGGTATAACCTTGAAATAGCTTATCCTGTTATTTTAAGTTTATTAGGACATACATTTGTTCAGCTGGTTGATAATGTTATGGTTGGTCAACTTGGTAGTAAAGAGTTGGCTGCTGTTTCACTCGGAAATAGTTTTTTTTACATTGGAATGGCAATTGGAATTGGTTTTTCTACTGCTATAACTCCATTAGTTGCTCAGTCTGACGGATCTAGAGATAAATATAATTTAAAAAATATTTTTTTTCACGGGATATTTATATGTTCAATTTTGGGTTTTTTAATGTTTTTGTTAGTCAATAATTCAAAATTTTTAATGATTAATGTAAATCAACCAGAGGATGTATTAGATTTAGCTCAGCCTTATCTAAATTGGATTTCTATTTCATTAATTCCATTAGTAATTTTTCAAGGATTTAAGCAGTTTTCAGATGGAATGTCAGATACTAAGCCAGGAATGTACGCAACAATTTTTTCAAATTTTATTAATATAATTCTAAATTATTTTTTAATTTTTGGAATAGCATTTTTTCCAAAGCTTGGAGTTGAGGGAGCAGCAATAGGAACACTTATTTCTAGATTTTCAATGTTAATATTTATCTTTTGTTATTTTAAAATTTCAAACAAATACAATTCGTATTTAACTAAATTCTTTTCTTTTAAAATTAAATTTTCAATTTTAAAGAAAATATTTAAACTAGGATTACCTTCAGCACTCCAGATGCTATTTGAAGTAGGGTTTTTTACTTCAGCTATTTTACTCTCAGGAATGATTGGAAAGAATTCTCAAGCTGCTAATCAAATTGCTTTAAATCTATCTACAATTTCTTACATGGTTGCTATGGGATTAAGCGTTGCAGCAATGGTTCGAGTCGGAAATTATTTGGGTAAACTTGATTTTAGAGAATTAAGAAGAATAGCTTATTCAATTTTCATTCTAATTTTTTTACTTGATATTATATTTTGCGTAATATTTCTCACGCTAAATAATATTTTACCTTGGATTTATCTTGACTCTAACAATTTAAATGATTATACTGATACAATTGAAGTAGTAAAAATAGCATCAAGTTTATTAATTATTTCTGCTATTTTTCAAATTGCTGATGGTATCCAAGCCGTCGTTTTGGGTGCATTAAAAGGGCTTCAAGATGTTAATATTCCAACTGTAATTACATTTATTTCATATTGGTTAGTTGGTTTTCCAGTTTCATATTATCTAGGTATTAAATATAACTATCAAGCTGAGGGTATATGGATTGGATTACTTGTTGGTCTTACTATTTCAGCTTTTTTAGTTTTATTAAGATTTGAAATTAAAATCAATAGTTTAATTAAAAAATCCTTGTAAAATATTAAAATAAATGTTTAAAAATCAAATAAATGCTCGATGAAATTTTAAATTTTGATAAAAATTTTTTTTTGTTCTTAAACAATTTAGGATCTAATAATTTCGATTTTTTATGGATAATATTATCTTCAAAATATTTAAATATTCTTTTTTTTAGTTTTTTTTCTTTTTTTTTTATTAAAAAGAAGGGACTCACTTATTTTCTATACCTTTTATTTTTTTCATTAATACTTATTTTGATTACAGATCAGTCAAGTAATTTTTTTAAAAATTTAACACAAAGATTAAGACCATGTCATGACGATCAAATTAAAGATTCAGTCAGGATAGTTAATGATTATTGTGGAGGTTTGTATGGCTTTTTCTCTGCTCATGCATCAAATACATTTGCCTTAGCTTTTTTATTTAGTTTTTTACTTAATGAGTTTAGCAATAATATTAAATATTTAATTTTTGGCTACTCAATCCTAGTTGCTTACAGTAGGATTTATTTGGGAGTACATTATCCACTGGATATTATATTTGGTGCTCTTTATGGAATTATTGTTAGTTACTTATTAATTAATTTTCTTAAAAAAATAAATTCAAGATTAATTCATAAATAAAAATGGATATTTTGTTTTAAATTTTTTTATTCTAGTATTTGAAACATTTAATATGTAGGGATTATTTGGATTTTTCTTTTTGAAGTTTTGATGGTACTCCTCAGCTTTGTAAAATGCCTCAATTTGTTTAATTTCAGTAACAATTTTATTATTATATATTTTTCTTGAATTTAAAACGTTAACATAGTTTTTAATTATTTCTTTTTCATCCTCATTTTCATAAAATGCAATTGAACGATAATGAGATCCAATATCAGGTCCTTGTCTGTTTTTTGTAGTTGGATCATGTGATAAAAAAAATATTTCAACTAGTTTTGAAAATGATATTATATTTGGATTATAAATCACTTTAACAGTTTCTGCATGACCTGTTTTACCATTTACTACTTGATAATAAGTGGGATTCTTTAAATAACCCCCTGCATATCCTGAAGTTACACTGATAACTCCGTCAAAATCCTCATATATAGATTCGACACACCAAAAACAACCTGAGGCAAAATAAGCAACACAATTATTTTCTTTATAAATTAGATTTTTATGAATTATTTCTATATCCTTTTTTCCATAAACCATAAAAAAAATTGATAAAGAAATCATTTTTATAATAAATAAATTATACATAATCATTTTTATTTAAACTTTCAATTAGTTTTTTTGAAAAGATACTCCAGCTATATTTAAGTTTATTTTTTTTAATATTTAAAATAAATCTATTTTTATTTTTCTTATTTAAACAATATATTATTTTTTTTGATATTTCATCATAATTTAGTTTTGTAATTCCCCCTGTATTGTCTTTTTTAATTTGCTCCTTTAATCCATTTATATCTGAGACTAAGATGGGTGTCTCATAATAATAAGCTTTTGATGTAACACCACTTTGGGAACTAGATCTATATGTCTGTAATAATAAGTCTGATACACAAAAGTAATCTCTTACTTTATTATTACTAATAAATTTTGAATCGAGTATAATTTTAGAATTTAACTTTAATTGATTAATTAAATTCAAATACTTTTCTTTTTTAGAATAAAATTCGCCGGCAATTATAAGTTTGATATTTTTTTTTTTAATATTTTCTTTGGCAAAAGAATTAATTAAAAGATCTAAACCTTTATATTCGCGAATTATTCCAAAGTAAAGTATATATGTAAATTTTTCTGAAATCTTTAGATTTTGACAAGCTTTTTTTTTTGAAATTATTTTTGGAAGATTAAAGTTGATGGGATGGAAAATAGTAATTACTTTTTTAAAGTATTTTTTATTGATTTTTAATGCCACATTTTTAGAAAATGTTATGAATAAATCAATTTTTTTTGCAAATAAATTATTTAAGAATCTATCAAAAAAGTTTTTTTCATGAGGTACCCAATTGTCAACTAAAGCAATTTTAGTTATTTCCTTGGGTAAATTAGACATCACAAACGAGTAAAATGGTGATAGAAAAGGTGTCCAATATCTGAAAATAATAAATCTTGGATTTATGGAAATTATTTCTTGGACAGTATTTTTCCATTTTGTTGGATTATATGTATGTAAAATCCTAATTTTTTTATCCTCACTATTTGTCTCTACTTTATCATAATATTGACTTTTTCCTGGAAATAAAACTTTAGGATACAACTTTTCAAATGATAATTTTTTTGTTTTTATTCCTAGTTTTTTTAGTGAATCATATAATGAATGATTAGTTTCACTTATTCCACCCCTGAAGGGAAAAAATGGCCCAAGTATTAAATATTCCGTTTTTCGACTATCCAAGTTAAGTTCTTCTTTTTGGTAAATAAGATTTATTTAATGTAACTAATAATATATTAAAAGTTGAGTATAAAAAAATAAAGATGATAAATGTTTTGTGGTAATTATAATAATAATTAAAATCTAAAATTAAAATTGATGAAATAAAAACAGAACGAAAAATTTCAAAATTTTTACTCCACTTGTAACCATCCATTAGTGAAGTAAAACCAAAAATGCTAATAAAAATAATTAATCCAATTGTAAATCGATTTATGTTACTAAAGTTTGAAAATTCATATAGAAAATAAAATAATATGACGTTAATTGATAAAAAATTAAAAACAGCAATCCTTCTTGTTAAATTATTGTAATATAGACTATATTTTTTCATACTTTTTGGTTCAATAATTGTATCTATTGGATATTTTTCAATCATATCTGTTGGTCTCCAACCCGTTGGCATGAACCAAATTATAATTTTATCTTTAATTTTTTTTGTATAATAAAAATCTCTAATTAAATAAAATAAATGTTGAAAATTTATTAAAATTGGATTCCATGTTTTAACAGGTTTCAAAACTCCATAAACAGGAGGTTCTTCATCTAATTCTTCCTGAAAAGTTCCAAACATCCTATCCCATATACAAAAAATTGCTGAGAGATTTTTATCAATATATTTTTTATTTATAGCATGGTGTACTCTATGTTGAGATGGTGTAACTAAAATATATTCTATCCATCCTAATTTTCCTATATGTTGAGTATGGTACCAGAATTGAGCAAATAGATGAACTGGTGTTAATGTGATAATTATCTCACTTGGAATACCAAAAAATGCAGCAGGAATTAAAAAAATAGCTCTAAATCCAATTAAACCAGAAATACTCTGTCTTAAAGCACAGGCTAAATTAAACTCTTCACTGCTATGATGAATTATATGATTATTCCAAAAAAGATTGACTTTATGATTTAGTCGATGACCCCAATAGCTTGCAAAGTCAATAAAAATAAATGATAATACGTAAATGTAAATATTGGATTCAATATTTATTACAGACAATAAATCAAGTAAATATGGATATGATATAATTATAAAAATAATGCCTAAAGAGTCCTTTAATATGTTTGTGATTCCAGATGACAAGCTAGATAGAGTATCCATTAAATTATATGAGTTTTTCTTATAAACTTTATCGTATATAATTTCAATGGTCATGAGAACAAAAAACCCTGGAATGACATATAATAATATTGAAGCGTACATTTCCATAAATAAATTATTTAGCTGAAACCATAATCCATTCTCCACTTTCAATTAATGGTTTAGCTTGCTTAAATTTTAAAGTTTTATTTTCACCTGTTGAAATTTTTTTAATTTCAACTTTTTCATTTCTGCCAATTTTTGGGACTTCTCTTACTATTGTATCAGTAACAGTATCAGATTTTTTATTTGAATTTCTTGAAATCTCCCTTCTTCTTGAAGCTAGTTCCTCAGTATTGAGAACTTGATCTTTAGAAGTGTTAAATTTTTCTTTTTTTCTAGCTTTAGCCTCTTTAATTGAAGTTGACTCGACATTTGGAATAGAAGCTTTAACTAGAAAATTTAGTACCTCTTTATTTAAATTCCCTATCATACTTTTAAAAAGTTCAAATGCCTCAAACTTATATATCAACAAAGGGTCTTTTTGTTCATGAACTGCCAGTTGAACTGATTGTTTTAATTCATCCATCTTTCTTAAATGATTTTTCCACGAATTATCAATTATAGCAAGAGTTATGTTTCTTTCAAAATCATCGACTAATGTTTCACCTTCAGATTTATAGGCATCCTCTAAATTAGTAACAACATTTAGTGTTTTAGACCCATCTGAAAAAGGAACTACAATTTTTTCATATTTGTTATTTGGATTTTCATAAACATTTTTTATGATTGGATATGTCAGCTTCGCGTTCACCTCAGATTTTAGTTGGTAATTTTTAATTGTTGCAGAATAAATTTCATTTATAATTTTTTGCTCAGATAGGGATTCAAATTTTTCCTCAGTTATGGGTGATGAAATTGATAAATTACTTATCAACCTAAATTCAAAATTTTTATAGTCATTATTAGTTTTATTCTCTGAAACTATTTCTTCACTTGTTTCAAAAATCATGTTAGCAATATCCATTTTAATTCTATCGCCTTTTAATGCATTTAATCTTCTTTTATAAATAAATTCTCTTTGTGAATTCATAACATCATCATACTCTAAAAGTCTTTTTCTAATTCCAAAGTTATTTTCTTCAACTTTTTTTTGGGCTCTCTCAATTGATTTTGTCATCATTGAATGTTGAATAACTTCACCTTCTTTTAGCCCCATTCTATCCATGACTTTTGCAACTCTTTCAGATCCAAACAGACGCATTAAATTATCTTCCAAAGACACATAGAATTGAGAGCTTCCAGCATCACCTTGTCTACCAGATCGCCCTCTTAACTGTCTATCAACTCTTCTGGAATCATGTCTCTCAGTACCTATGATTGCAAGGCCACCATTATTTATAACCTCTTTAGTTAGTTTAATATCTGTTCCTCTACCAGCCATATTTGTTGCTATTGTAACAACACCTCCTTTACCTGCTTCAGCAATAATATCTGCTTCTTTTTTGTGAAGTTTAGCATTTAAAACGTTGTGATTGATTTTTCTTATATTTAGCATTTTACTTAGAAGTTCTGAAATTTCAACTGATGTAGTGCCTATAAGAACCGGTCTACCTTTTTTAACTAAATCCTCAACTTTTTTTATAACTGCATTATACTTTTCTCTTTTAGTTTTATATATTAAATCATCTTCATCCTCTCTTGATATTTTTTTATTTGTTGGTATTTCTACAACATCAAGTTTATATATTTCCCAGAATTCTCCAGCCTCAGTTACAGCTGTACCAGTCATACCAGATAGTTTTTCATACATTCTAAAATAGTTCTGTAATGTAACTGTTGCAAATGTTTGAGTAGCAGATTCGATTTTAACATTTTCTTTAGCTTCAATTGCTTGATGAAGACCATCTGAATATCTTCTTCCTTCCATGATTCTTCCCGTTTGTTCGTCAACAATCATTACTTTATTGTTCATGACAACATATTCAGTATCTTTTTCAAATAAAGTGTAAGCTTTAAACAATTGATTCATAGTGTGGATTCTTTCACTTTTAATTGAAAAATCACTAAGCAGATTTTCTTTTTCTTTAGCTTCATCTTCTGGATTTAAATTCTTGTTCTCAATTTTAGCTATTTCAGTTCCAATATCGGGAAGTATGAAAAATGATTTATCTTCTGCTGAGATGGATAACTCTTCAATACCTTTATCAGTTAAATCAACTTGATTATTTTTTTCATCAATAACAAAATAAAGTTCTGAATCAACTTTAGGCATTTCTCTATTATTGTCTTGCATGTAAAAATTTTCTGTTTTTTGCAGCAATTGTTTTGATCCTTCTTCACTCAAGAATTTAATTAAGGCTTTATTTTTTGGTAGTCCTCTATGTACTCTTAACAATAATTTTCCTCCCTCATCAACATCACCTGAATTAATTATTTTTTTTGCCTCAATTAAAACGTTACTTAGTAATTGTTTTTGTTTTAAGTAAAGTGACGAAACTTTTGGTTTAAGTTGATCAAACTCGTGTCTATCACCTTTTGGTATAGGACCTGAAATTATTAACGGTGTTCTTGCGTCATCAATTAACACAGAATCAACCTCGTCAACAATTGCAAAGTAATGTTTTCTTTGTACTAGCTCATTTGCAGAACTAGTCATATTATCCCTCAAATAATCAAAACCAAATTCATTATTAGTTCCATAAGTTATATCTGCTTCGTATGCTTTTTTTCTCGATGGACTGTTAGGTTCATGATTATCAATACAATCTACTGTTAAACCATGAAATTGAAATAAGGGAGCCATCCAAGAACTGTCTCTTTTTGATAGGTAATCATTAACAGTAACTAAATGAACACCTTTGCCAGTTAAGGCATTTAAATAAATTGGAAGAGTTGCAACAAGTGTTTTTCCTTCACCTGTTTGCATTTCAGCAATCTTACCTTCATGAAGGGCAATTCCTCCTATTAGTTGAACATCATAATGAATCATGTCCCAAAGTATTTTTTTTCCTGCGGCATCCCATTCATTTAACCATACTGCACTGTCATCTTTTAAGTATACATAATCATGGACTTGAGACAACAATCTGTCATTTTCATTTGCTTTTACGATAATTTTGGGGTTATGAAAAAATCTTGATGCAGTTTCTTTCATAACAGCAAATGATTCTGGTAGAATATCATCTAAACATTCTTTAACATTAATAGATGCCTTTTTTTCAATTAAATCAATTTCTTTATAAAAATTTTCTTTTTTATCGAAATTTTTTTCGTTTTTAATTTCGTTTTTAAGTTTAATAATTTGTTTGTCCTGATTTTGCCGAGATGTGCTAATCTTCTTTTTTAACAAAGAAGTCTTATGTCGAAGTTCTTCATTGGATAAAGATTGGATTTTATTGTGTTCAAAGTTTATTTTCTCAACTATCGGTTGAAATTTTTTTAAATCTTTTTTTGACTTATCTCCTAAAAAAACCTTGAGAATATTGTTTAAAAAACTCATTCTAATTTGTTAAAATGTAAATTTAAGTAAAAACTAATGAATATTTAGGCTAATTAATATTCATCTTCATTCCATAAATAGTCCTCTTCTGATGGAAAATCAGGCCATATTTCTTCTATTGATTCATAGATATCACCCTCATCTTCCATAGATTGTAAATTCTCAACTACCTCTAATGGTGCCCCCGTTCGAATTGAAAAGTCAATCAATTCATCTTTTGTTGCAGGCCATGGTGCGTCGCTGAGATATGAAGCTAATTCTAAAGTCCAATACATTTCTAAATAAAAGTTTTTTTTGCAAAAATAATTTTTTGAACTTATAAAACAAGATTTTTTTTAATTATTTCTTTTTGGAATCCATTTTTCTTCCTCGCAATTAGAATGATAACTAAATTTTCTTGATAATGTGAATAAGTAATCAGATAATCTATTAATAAAAGCAATAATCTTATTGTCAACTTTGGATGTTTCATCTAACTCAGTAATGCACCTTTCAGCTCTTCTACAGACACATCTTGCCAAATGAACGAAAGAAACTAAAATATTACCACCAGGTAATATAAAATTTTTTAGCTCAGGCAGTTTTTCAGTCATTTTGTCTATTGAATTTTCTAAAAAAAAAATATCTTCATGATTAATTTTTTCAAAATTAATCTTAATGTTATCAGAGTCGTCATATGCTAATTGGGTCCCAATTTTCATTAGTTTTTCTTGAATTGAGGAAAGTTCAGTTTTAGATTTTTTATTTATATTATTGGACTTAATTATACCAATCCAGCAATTTAATTCATCAATTGTTCCATAAGCTTTAATCCTAATATTATGTTTTGGAACTCTTTCACCAGAAAAAAGCGACGTAACTCCGCTATCTCCATTTTTAGTATAGACTTTAAATTTTTTCATAATTCAATTAATTATATTAACAATGTTAATCTCTTATATATATTTTTTTACAATTTTACTTAATACTATACTTATTAGTATCAAGAGCATTAAGTTAGAAATTCTTGATATGTAATCACCATATTTCACGTAGAATGTTATATAATTATTGAGAGGCAAATTATTTTTCAAAATTCCTCTAGTATTATATTCCAATTTTGAAAAAATATTTCCACTTGAATCAATAAATCCTGATATACCGGTATTTGCTACCCTAGCAATAGATTTTCTGTTTTCAATAGCTCTAAGTTTTGAGTAACTCAATAATTGTCTATGTCCTTCAGTTTCCCCCCACCAAGCATCATTTGAAATAATTGTAAAAAATTCTGCACCATTTAAAGAAAATTTTCTTACAAACGACCCATAAATTGATTCATAGCATATTATTGATGCAAATTTATCACCTAAATTACTTGTAAATAGACTTCGATTTTCTTGCGGAGTTCTACCATAAACCGTTCCACCTAGATTTAACATAAAATCGCCAATTAAAGGTTTAAAAAACGATTTATACGGGAGCATTTCAACACCAGGAACAAATTTTGATTTGTGATATATCTGGTAATCTTTATTCGAATTATAAAGTATTGCAGAGTTATAAAAATTAATCCAAACATTATTATTTACTTTTATTGAGTTATCATTTATTGAATCCTTATTATATGTAAACTTATAAAGTTGTATTCCAGATAAAATGTTCAATGATTTATTTTTATTAATAAATTTGTTAACAGAGTCGGTTAAAATACTTGATGAAATAAGATCTACATCCTCTCCGTTTTCTTCAGAAAAAAATGTTTCAGGAGTAATTAGGTAATTAGTAGAATCACCTAAATTTCCATCTGTCATTTTTTCAATTAATTCAAGATTATCCAAATTGGAAAGATTATATTTTTCTGTGTATGGATCTATGTTGGGTTGGAATAAAATAAAATTTCTTGATTTGTCCTTTTTCTTTTCATTTTTAGATATGAAAAAAGAAATTGTTATCGGAGAAACAACAAGTAATAATATTCTGAAAGTTTTAAATAAAATAGTTTTTTTTGACTTAATCTTACTATTAATTAGTAAGTATATAAAAATATTTATTGTTAAAACCCAGAGAGTTCCTCCAAAGCTTCCAGTGTATTCATACCACTGAATCCAACTTATTTTTTCTGAAAAAACATTACCTAAATTTAACCACGGCCAGGAAAAATCCCATAAAGTATGAAATTTTTCAAATGATATCCAAAGACTTACAAATAAGATATAAGATCCAAATTTTGGTAGAAATTTTTTTGTTTCAAAATATATTAAAATTAATACTGAATAAAGAAAAGAGTTAACCGTAACGGCAAAAATGAAACCAAAAAATGATGAATTAATTATCCACCAAGTCGTAATTAAATTCCATATAATAAAGGTTAAAAAGGATAGTGATAAGACTTTTAACCAATTAAATTTTGATTTTTTTTTACTTATATTATTAAGTACAATAAGTAGTGGTACAATACTAAAAAAAATAAAAAATGTAATTCCGTAAGTTGGCCACGAGATGCCTAATAATAAGCCAGATAATATTGATAGAAAAAAATTTTTTTTCACAAATCTTAGTTTTCTTGACAATTTATTTTAAAAATGGTATTATATTCTAAAAATTGTAATTTACAAAAGTTAAAATTAAGGTATTTATGATAAAAAAAAATATTCCTAACTTATTTACAATACTAAACTTGATTTTTGGATGTTTGGGAATACTTAGTATTTCAAGTTTAAATTTTAAAGCCACTTTAATCTTAACAATTTTTTGCGTATTTTTTGATTTTCTTGATGGATTTTTCGCAAAATTTCTCAAAGTCAAATCAGAATTTGGAAAAGAACTTGATTCTTTGGCAGATATTGTTTCTTTTGGTTTGGTCCCTGGTTTTTTAATGTATAAACTATATGTTATGTCGGGTGCTCAAGAAAATTTTTTCTTATTTTTTGATTTTAAAATATCATATATAGCTTTATTTGGTTTTTTGATAACTGTTAGTTCTATGATAAGACTTGCCAAATTCAATTTATCTAACTCAAAAGTTTTCTTTTTTAATGGCTTTCCTTCTCCAGCAAATGCTGTTTTTATAGTCTCATTGCCAATTTTTTTTAGTAGTGATTTTTTTCATGATATTGATCAATACTTAAACATATACACATTGACAATCGTAACTTTCTTATCATCAATAGTAATGAATATTAATCTAAAATTTATTAAAATATCATATGATTTATCAAATAAAGAAATTTTTTTTTATTCTCTTATTTTTTCTGTTTTATCACTAATCTTATTCGTAAAATTTGGAGATGCAGCCATCACACTAATAATATTCGCCTACATATTAATTTCTCTTTCTAATGTAATAATTAATAAGTTAAAGTGAATCAATTTTCTTTTTTCTTAATTCAAAATTTTGACCCAAGTAGACTTTTCTAACCATTTTATCATTAGCAAGTTCCTCAGGACTTCCCATTTTCAGTATACTTCCTTCAAACATTAAAAAAGTTTTATCAGTAATTGCTAATGTTTCTTGAACATTATGGTCAGTTATAAGAATACCAATATTTTTATTTTTTAAATGAGCTATAATTTTTTGAATATCTTCTACAGCAACAGGATCTACCCCTGCAAAAGGTTCATCTAACAATAAGAATTTTGGATCTGTAGCTAATGCTCTAGCAATTTCTGTTCTTCTTCTCTCTCCTCCTGATAAAAGGTCACCTCTATTTTTTCTAATATGGGATAAACCAAATTCATCAATTAATTCGTCCATTTTCTTTATTTGTTGAGCTTTTGATAATTTTGTTAATTGTAAAACACTTAAAATATTATATTCAACGCTAAGTTTTCTAAATATCGAAGCCTCTTGAGCTAAGTATCCTATTCCATTTTGAGCCCTTTTGTACATGGGGTATTTAGTTACATCAATATTATTAAGAAATATTTTACCAGAATTAGGTTTAATTAATCCTACTATCATGTAAAAAGATGTCGTTTTTCCTGCACCATTTGGTCCTAAGAGGCCCACAATCTCACCTTGATTAACTTCGATTGAAATTCCTTTTACAACCTTTTTATTTTTGTACGACTTTTCAATTTTTTTTGCAATTAATTTCATGAGTTTTTACCAACTAAGTCTTTTTGTTGCTTTTTATAAACAACGTTTGATATAAATATACTTAACTCGTAAAGAATTATTATAGGAATTGTAACAATAATTTGACTTGCGATATCAGGAGGAGTAATTATTGCAGCTAGGCTAAGTACAATTACAAGAGAGTATTTTCTATTTTTTCTTAAAAAATTTGGTGTTACCAAACCTATTTTTGTTAGGAAAAAAATCAATATTGGTAACTCAAAGATTAATCCTGATGACAAAACTGAAGCTCTTAAAAGAGATATATAGCTGCTTAAATCAAAATCATTAAAAATCTGGTTACTAACTTGATAGTTGCCTAGAAAATTAATTGATAAAGGTGTTACTATATAGTAACCAAAAAAAACTCCTAAAAAAAATAAAAAAGAAGCAATAAAAATGAAACCTCTTGCATTCTTTTTTTCCTTTTTTAGTAGACCAGGGCTAACAAATCTCCAAAATTCAAAAAGAATGTAAGGAAATCCGACTATAAATCCAGCTGTGATTGAAGTCCAAAGATGTGCAGAAAATTGACCAGACATAGTTCTACTTTGAATTCTAAAAGGCATTTCTTTAATACAAAAAGCTTCTCCAGTTCCAATTGCTTTTGAAATATCACAAAAAAACTGATAGGTTACGAAATCAATTTGTTTAGGACCAAACAATATTGTATTAAATATGAAATCTTTAGCAAGAAATGCAATAGTACCAAAAAGTAAGATAGCCATACAAGATCTTAAAAGGTGCCATCTCAATTCCTCAAGGTGTTCTAAAAAAGACATTTCTTCGTTTGAATTATTCATGAATTATTTAAAATAAATTAAGTGGAAAGTATTATATTAATATAGCAAATTTATATAAATTCATTTAAATAATAAATGTCTAAATACAACTTAGAAAACTATCTCAAAAATTTTTTTGGTTTCAAACAATTTAAAGGTTTACAAAAACCAATAATCCAAAACGTTATTGACAACAAAAACACCTTTGTTTTAATGCCAACGGGAGGAGGCAAATCACTTTGTTTTCAGTTACCAGCCATAATTAAAGATGGAACAGCAATTGTTGTATCTCCTCTGATTGCTCTGATGAAAAATCAAGTAGATTTAATTAGAAATATGGCAAATGATGATTCTATAGCCCATGTTTTAAATTCTTCATTAAGTAAATTAGAAACTCAGAAGGTAAAAAGTGATGTTTTAAATGGGAAAACAAAATTATTGTATGTTGCTCCTGAATCATTAGCCAAAACAGAAAATATTAATTTTTTAAAACAAACGAACTTATCTTTCTTAGCAATTGATGAAGCACATTGTATTTCTGAATGGGGGCATGATTTCAGACCTGATTACAGAAACATTAGATCAATTTTTGAAAAAATAAAATCAAAAATACCTGTTATAGCTGTAACTGCAACAGCTACTTTAAAGGTTCAAGATGATATTCTTAAAAATTTAGAAATTAAAAATTCAAAAATTTTCAAAGCCTCTTTCAATAGACCTAACCTATTCTATGAGGTAAGACTAAAAAATGAAAACACTAATCTTGAAATTGTAAAATATGCGAAAAAGAATCAGGGCAAGTCTGGAATTATTTATTGCTTGTCAAGAAAAAAAGTTGAGGATTTAACTGAAATTTTGATTGTTAATAATATAAAAGCCGTATCATATCACGCTGGCTTGGATTCTAAAACAAGAGTAAATAACCAAGATTTATTTATTTCTGAAAATTGTGATGTAGTAGTTGCTACAATTGCTTTTGGAATGGGAATTGATAAACCTGATGTTAGATTTGTTATCCACTATGATATACCAAAAAGTATAGAAAGTTATTATCAAGAGACAGGTAGAGCAGGAAGAGATGGTGGAGAAGGTCATTGTTTAACTTTCTATTCAATTGAGGATATTAAAAAATTAGAAAAATTTCTTTCAGCTAAACCCATTATGGAAAAAGAGGTAGGATTAGATCAATTAGATGATGTAGTGTCTTACGCTGAAACTTCTATATCTAGAAGGCAATTTATTTTAAATTATTTTGGGGAAGAATATGATCCATATGCTGGAGAGGGTTATCATAATGACGATAATTATTCAAATATAAATAATAGGACTAATGTCACTTCTAGTTTTAATTTTCTAATTGAAGTAATTAAAAATACAAATGAAAAATTTAAAGCTTCCGATCTAATAAAATTAATAGTTGGTGAAAAAAATGCTATGATAGTTGCTAATAAAGCTGATAAAACAGATTATTTTGGAAAAGGAGATAAATTAAATAAAAAATTTTGGAAAGAATTAATTGTTCAAGCTTCAGTTAATGGTTTTTTAGAAAAAAAATCTGATTCAATTGGGGTTTTAAAAATTACTAAAAAGTGTAAAATGATTTTAAATCAAAATTTTTCTTTTATGATGATTAATCAAGAGGTTAAAGATAAAAATCTAGAAATTTTTGATAATAAAAAAGATACTTTTGATAAGAAATTATTTGAAATACTTAAAAAGGTCAGAAAAAAAGTTTCAGAAATAAATAAAGTCCCCCCTTACACCATTTTCCAAGAAAATTCACTTGTTGATATGGCAAAAAAATATCCAATAAATCTAAATGAATTAATTAATATTAATGGAGTAGGTGAGGGTAAAGCTCAGAAAAATGCGCAATACTTTTTACCAGTTATAAGCGATTATGTGAATTCAAATAATATTGTTAAAGAAAATAATTTGATTTTTAAAACCACAGGCACAAATTCTTCGATAAAATTATTTATTATTCAAGGAATTGACAGAAAATTACCTCTTGAGGAAATTGCCAAATCTAAGGGAATATCAATGTCGGAATTTGTTTCTGAAATGGAAAAAATAGTTTCTTCAGGAACTAGATTAGATATAAAATACTGGATAGACGAAATACTTGACGATGAACAACAAGAGGAGCTGTATGATTATTTTATTGAATTAAAAGATGATTCAATTGATGATGCTATTGATGAATTTAGTGATTTGTACGATGAAATTGATGTAAGACTTTTTAGAATAAAATTTTTAAATGACGTAGCTAATTAAATTATTTCCATTTAATATTGCAACCTAAACTAGGATATTGAGTTTTGCTGATTTTTTTATTTTTAATCAAACTGTTAACTGCTTCATCAAGGTCTTGCGCACTAAGTTTTTCATTGTTGTTCGGTCTTGATTTATCATATCGTCCTCTGTAAAACAGACTAAGATTTTTATCATAAAGAAAAAAATCAGGTGTGCAAGCTGCATCATATTTTTTTGCTACATCCTGTTTTTCATCAAATAAATATGGGAAAGAGAAATTATATTTCTTGGAAAATTTTAACATATTCGCTGGGGAATCTTCTGGGTAATTATTAATATCATTACTGGATATTGCAATAATTCCTATCTCATTTTCAATTAATTTTTTTGAGAATAAAATAAAGTGGTTAATTATATGTAAAACATATGGACAATGATTACAAATAAATAATATTAGTGTACCATTTTTTCCTTTTAAGTCAGTTAAATTTAAAAAAGTATTATCAAGTCCATTTGAAAGAGAAAAATCGGGAGCTTTAGATCCTAACGAAACCATTTTAGATTCAGTAGCAGCCATATTTAATTAGTATTTGATTCTAAATCTAAACTCTTGTCAGGCTGATAGTTTTTTTGATGTTTTTCACTAATTACTTCTTCTCCTCTATTTTTTATTATAAAATCAGTCATTTCAGAGAGAATATTTTTAAATTCAGAAAAATCTTCTTTATACAAATATATTTTATGTTTTTTGTAAAAAAAA
>TARA_B100000963_G_scaffold361715_1_pt1 | contig 39310 bp, 30 predicted proteins | sample TARA_B100000963 | Tara Oceans TARA_B100000963 (sample SAMEA2622097) | marine metagenome | biome: marine biome (ENVO:00000447); feature: surface water layer (ENVO:00002042); material: "saline water (ENVO:00002010), including plankton (ENVO:xxxxxxxx)" | depth 5 m | reverse complement strand
GAAATAAAATCCATTGAATCTTTAAATAATTCCTCAATTAATGAAAATTAAAAAAAACTTAATAAGTCTATTTTTTTTCTTTGTTTTTTTATTCAAATTTTTGTTTTTGAATGCTCAAACATCAAAAGACTCATTATTAGTTGAGGAGGTAACTATTATAAAGTCATTTCAACCAAGTTTAAAAAATGTAAAAAAAATTTCTGAAATCTCATCATTAAATGATTCAATATATGATTACAACAATGATATAAAATACAATATCATATCTTTTCCTGCTGTTTCAACCTTTGTACCTGCAAGATTAGAGCCACAAATTGTTAAGTCATTAAAAAAATCAATTGAATTTGATTCTTATCTAGCAAGTGGTTTTGGAAATTTCAAGAGTTATTTAATTGAATATTCTTCAGGTTTGAAAATTGACAGAAATCAGACAATTGAATGGATGTTAATGTTAGATGCTATTTCAAAAAAAATATCCGACACAAAACTTGATAGTTCAAGAAATAGTTCTCTTATAAATATTTTATACACAATTAATAATAACTATTATAATTCTGAATCTCAAATAAATTTTTATCAAAATAAAAGAGGTTTTTATGGACTGAGAGATCAATCAATTATTGAAAAAGATTTAAATTCCATTGATCCAACTCAAAATATAAATTATTTAAGCTTAAGTTCAACCTGGAACTGGTATGATAGTTTTTTAAATAGTTTGAATTTTAAAAGTTTCTTTACTTCCGATAAATTTAAAACCGGTGAATTTGAATTCAAATTAAATTCTAAATTTGGATTTGATATATCAGATTTTTTGATAAATATATCTCCTTCAATTAATTATTTTACAAATCAGTTTGAAAAAGATTTTTATAAAGGAGATTCAAAAAAAACTGAAAGTTGGAAATCAGAATTGAGTTTGATTATTTCAAATTATTCTAAAAAGTTAAGTTATAAGTTTGGTGTCACTGCAAATTATGGATTCATGGACAATTCTGATGAAGGAAAAATATTTTATTATCCTTATTTAGATTTACTTTATAAATCAAGCAGTAGTTTGTCAAATGTTTATCTTAATATAAGTGGAGGATTAGATTTGAATAATTTTAGAAAATTATCTTATTCAAACTATTTTATTGCCCCAACAGTTCAGTTAAAAAATACTAATTCTGATTATGATATCAAACTTGGATATAGGTCTTTAATATCAAAAAATTTATCATTTGATTTAAATACATATATTACTAAAAACAAAAATTATCCTTTGTTTATAAATTATGGAATTGATTATTTTAATTTTAGTTTTTTACCATATAAATATGGAAACTCATTTAAGGTAATATATGACGATATTGATTTCATGGGTTTTAATTTGAAATTAACAAGAAAAATGAATTTTGGTTCTATTAGACTAGCAATTAAAACAAATCATAGCAATACTAATACTTTTAAATATGCTTTTAATATTCCAAAGTATAAAATTGAATTTTTTGGAAATGCTAAATTGTCAAAAAAAATCTTTTTCAATTGGGAAATAAATTATATTGGAAAAAGATATAATGCTTTTAAAAATCAGTTTTTACAACAGAACCCGTTAAGTGCAAATTTAGATTATGAAGTGCTGAGAAGTTCATTCATAACAAATCTTGAGTTTCAATACGATTTTACAAAAAAATGGAATGTTTTTATTAAAGGTGAAAATTTATTTGGAAAAAATAATTATTTTTGGTCAAATTATTTAGAACAATCACCTATTATTCTAAGTGGTTTAAAATATAACTTTAACTTTTAAATTTTCATAAATCTAATTAATCTTGTTTTCATTCATCAATAGATTTTTCACAATAATCGTTTTTTTTCTAATATTTTCATGTAATTCAAGTTCCATTGATTTTATTATAATTAACTCAAATGTAAATACATTTGATTCTAATTACAGTGTCTATAGTGCTGTTGCAATTGATGATGGAATTTTTTCAGCTATTGGTGGTAAAGAAATAACAAAAATATATCAATCCAAAAATATATTGGATGCAAAAAAAATGCACATATATCCTGGTTTAATTAATTTTAAACATAGCATTCCAGATATTCAAAGGTTTAAAGAGAGTCTCTTTTTAAATGGATCAAACAGTATTGAAGTTGGTAAAGTAGCTGATTTTGTAATATTAGATTCTGATATAATGGAAATTGAGGGAAAAAATTTGTCGAATGTTAAACTTATTGCTGTTTTCAATAAGGGAAGAATCGTTTATGATATATTTAATTAATTTTTTTAACTTTTAAATCTAATATTATTAATTTTTTTAATTTTAAAAGTAATTATTATTAATTTTATTAATTTTTTTTTAATTTTAAATTATATATATTTGCAAATTATTTAAATATGATTTAAAATTAATTATGTGCGGAATAGTTTGCGCTTTTGATTTAAAGGAGGATTTTGATACTTTAAGACCAAAAATATTGGACATGTCGAAGCTTGTAAGGCATAGAGGTCCGGATTGGAGTGGTATATTCAGTAGTGAAAATGCCATTATGGCTCACGAAAGACTTGCAATTGTTGATCCAACGTCAGGAAATCAACCTTTGTATAGTAAGGACAAAAGATATGTTTTAGCTGCAAATGGAGAAATATATAATCATAAGTATTTAAGATCTCAATTAAAATACAATTATGATTTTCAAACTGATTCTGATTGTGAGATAATTCTAGCACTTTACAGTGAAAAAGGTAAAAATTTTTTAGATGATTTAAATGGAATTTTTGCTTTTGCACTGTATGATACTCATAAAAAAGAATTCTTTGTTGCAAGAGATCATATGGGAATAATTCCTCTTTATTGTGGTTTAGATAGAAAAGGAACTTTTTATGTTGCCTCTGAGTTAAAGGCTCTTGAGGGGGTTTGCAATAAAATAGAACTTTTCCCACCGGGACATTATATGCATTCAAATGACAATAAGAGAGTAAGATGGTACGATAGGAAATGGATGGAATTTGATAACATTAAAGATGAGGAAACTGATATTAAAAAAATTCATGATTCTTTATATGAAGCGGTCAAAAGACAACTTATGAGTGATGTACCTTATGGTGTTCTTTTGTCTGGCGGATTAGACTCATCAATTACCTCAGCTCTTGCCAAAATTTTGTCGGAAAGTAATACAAAGGATGATCAAAAATCTGTTTTGTTAAATAATTTACATTCATTTTCAGTTGGTTTAAAGGGTTCACCAGATTTAGATGCTGCAAAAAAAGTTGCAGCACATATTGGAACTGTTCATCACGAGATTATATTTACTATTCAAGAGGGTCTTGACGCTATTCGAGATGTAATTTATCATCTAGAAACTTATGATGTAACAACTATTAGAGCATCAACTCCAATGTATTTAATGGCTAGAACTATAAAATCTATGGGAATAAAAATGGTTTTGTCAGGTGAGGGCGCAGACGAGTTATTTGGAGGTTATTTATATTTTCATAAAGCTCCATCTGCAAAAGAGTTTCATGATGAAACCGTTCGTAAACTAAATAAATTACATCAGTATGATTGTTTAAGAGCAAATAAATCATTAGCAGCGTGGGGTATTGAGGGAAGAGTTCCTTTTTTAGATAAAGAATTTATAGATGTTGCAATGACAATTAATCCGAAAGATAAAATGATTAATACTGAGAGGATTGAAAAGTGGGTAGTGAGAAAAGCTTTCGAAAATTATTTACCCAAAGAGGTTCTTTGGCGTCAAAAAGAGCAGTTCTCTGACGGAGTTGGTTATGATTGGATTGACACACTTAAAAATAAGGTTAACCTTGATATAAGTGATAAGATGATGAATGAAGCAAAAGTTAGATTTCCTATTCAACCTCCTCAAAATAAAGAAGAGTATTATTACAGATTAATTTTTGAAGATCATTTTCCAAGTGAGCCTGCATCATTAAGTGTTCCATCAGTACCTTCAGTTGCTTGCAGTACACCAATTGCACTTGAATGGGACAAAGCTTTTAAAAACATGAATGACCCAAGTGGAAGAGCAGTTTCAAAGGTTCATACAAAAGCCTACAAAGGTTAGTTTTTTTTTAAACAAATGTTAATAACTTGCCCCCTATAATGTCTAATTAAAACTTATACTGATTTATCTATTTTGTATCTTTATATTACATCATTTGGATGCACAAAAAATAAATGAAAGATAAATCTTCCACCCCCAGTTATTCCGCAGATAGTATACAAGCCCTTGAGGGCATGGAACACGTTAGAAAGAGGCCATCAATGTATATTGGTGATGTAGGAACTAGAGGTTTGCACCATTTAGTTTACGAGGTAGTTGATAATTCTATTGATGAAGCTTTAGCTGGCCATTGTAGTAAAATAACTGTAACAATTAATGAGGACAACTCAATTTCAGCAAAAGACGATGGTAGAGGAATACCAATAGGTATGCACAAAAAGGAGGGAGTTTCTGCTCTTGAAGTTGTTATGACAAAAATCGGTGCAGGTGGAAAATTTGATAAAGATTCATATAAAGTATCTGGAGGACTTCATGGAGTTGGTGTCTCATGTGTGAATGCTTTGTCTCAACATTTAAAAGCCACTGTTTATAGAAATGGAGAAGAATGGGAGCAAGAGTATGAAAGAGGAAAAGCATTGTATCCTGTTAGAAAAGTTGGTAATTCAAATGATCAGGGAACTTTGATTAAATTTACTCCAGATCCATCAATATTTACCCAAATACTTGAATATAGTTATGACACACTTGCTAACAGATTAAGAGAATTATCTTTTCTGAATAAAGGACTAACTATTACGCTCACTGATAAAAGGGTTGAAGGAGAAAAGGTTAAGACTGATACTTTTCATTCAAAGGAGGGTCTTAGGGAGTTCATTCATTTTCTTGACGAATCAAGAGAATCTTTAATAAACGATGTCATATCGATGGAGGGTGAAAAAAATGGTATACCAGTTGAAGTTGCAATGATATATAATAGTTCATACTCAGAAAATTTACATTCTTATGTTAACAATATAAATACCCATGAGGGTGGTACTCACCTAGCAGGATTCCGGAGGGGACTAACTAGCACACTAAAGAAATTTTCTGATAATTCTGGTTTAACTGATAAATTAAAATTTGATATTAGCGGTGATGACTTTCGAGAGGGTCTCACTGCTATAATTTCTGTTAAAGTATCTGAACCACAGTTTGAGGGCCAAACTAAAACAAAGCTTGGAAACAGAGATGTTACATCTGCTGTTTCTCAAACTGTATCTGAAATGTTAGAAAATTATTTAGAGGAGCATCCTAATGATGCAAAAATAATTGTTCAGAAAGTGATTTTAGCTGCACAAGCAAGACATGCAGCAAAAAAAGCCAGAGAGATGGTTCAGAGGAAAACAGTTATGAGTGGAGGGGGATTACCAGGAAAACTATCTGATTGTTCAGAACAAGATCCTGAAAAATGTGAAGTGTTTTTGGTAGAGGGAGATTCAGCTGGTGGAACGGCTAAACAAGGGAGAGACAGAAATTTCCAAGCAATACTTCCTTTAAGAGGAAAAATTTTAAATGTTGAAAAAGCAATGCAGCACAAAGTTTTTGAAAATGAAGAAATTCGAAATATATATACTGCTTTAGGTGTTTCAATTGGTACAGAAGAGGATAGCAAAGCTTTAAATCTTGAAAAGTTAAGATATCATAAAGTTGTTATTATGTGTGACGCTGATGTTGACGGAAGTCATATTTCTACCTTGATTTTAACATTTTTTTTCAGATACATGAAAGAGCTTGTTGAATCAGGACATGTATATATTGCCACACCTCCATTATATTTAATTAAAAAAGGAACAAAAAAACAATATGCATGGAATGATAAAGAAAGAGATAAAATAATGGATGATTTTGGAACAGGATCAAACGTCCAACGATATAAGGGTCTTGGTGAAATGAATGCAGAACAGTTGTGGGATACAACAATGAATCCAGAATTTAGAACACTAAGAAAAGTTACAATTGATAGTGGTAGTGAGGCCGATAGAGTTTTTTCAATGCTTATGGGAGATGAAGTGCCACCAAGACGAGATTTTATTGAAAAAAATGCTATTTACGCAAACATAGATGCTTAATATTAAATATAGATAATTGTGAAAGTTACTGTAATTGGAGCTGGAAATGTAGGAGCATCTTGCGCAGAGTATATAGCCATCAAAAAAATTGCAAGTGAAGTTGTTTTACTTGACATTAGAGATGGACTTGCTGAGGGTAAAGCCCTTGATTTATCTCAAACATCATCTACCTTAGGCTTTAATACTAGAATATTTGGTGTTACCAATGACTATTCTAAAACATCAAATAGTGATGTTGTTGTAGTTACCTCAGGAGTTCCTAGAAAGCCTGGTATGACAAGAGAAGAGCTTATAGGGATTAATGCTGACATTGTTGAAAAAGTTGTTAAAAATATTCTTATGTTTTCACCTAATACTATATTAGTTGTTGTATCAAATCCAATGGATACAATGACTTATCTTACTATTAAAAAATCTGGATTAAGTAAAAATAAAGTCATTGGTATGGGGGGTGCACTAGATAGTTCTAGGTTTAAAACAAATATATCAATTGCAATGAATAAACCTTCTTTAGATATCCACGCTATGGTTATTGGTGGTCATGGTGATACAACCATGATTCCTCTAGATCGATATGCATCTTATAATGGAATCCATATAGGTGAATTTTTATCAAAGGATAAAATCCAAGATATTGTTTCGTCAACTATGGTTGGTGGTGCTACTTTGACTAAATTATTAGGTACATCTGCGTGGTACGCACCAGGAGCCTCTGTTTCATATGTTGTTGATAGTATATTGAATGATCAAAAAAAGATCATCCCATCCTCTGTATATTTAGATGGTGAATACAATGAAAAAGATATATGTATTGGAGTACCTGTAATTATTGGCAAAGATGGGGTTGAAAAAATAATTGAACTCGATCTCAATGATGATGAAAAAAAATTATTCAAAAAAAGTGCTGATGCAATCAGAAAAATGAATAATACACTTATATAGCTAATATTTACAATTATAATTTTATATTTGCAATCCTATATATTTAGCATAAAGATTAGAGATGTATAACAATGGACTTGTAAAAACCTTTGGAATTTTATTTACTCTTGTTAGTATCTACCAGCTATCATTTAGTTTTATCACAAACAATATTGAAAATAAGGCTAAGTCTTTTGCAGAGTCTAAGGTTCTAATCAGCGATCCTGAGTATTTTTCCTTAAAAGATAAATTTGAATCTGAATATCTTGACTCAATAGGAAATATTTCAATTTTAGGTGTTACCTCATATAACGATGCAAAAGGAAAAGAGCTAAACAAGGGTTTAGATTTGAAGGGAGGTATTAATGTTATTCTTCAAATATCTGTTAAGGACATTCTTAGAGGACTATCAGATAATTCTAAAGATCCTTTATTTTTAAAAGCATTAGAAGACGCAGATTTACTTCAAAAAAATTCTAATGATCCGTATGTTGAATCTTTTTTTACAGCTTTCGAAAGTTTATCTGATCAAACAAAATTATCTTCTCCAGATATTTTTGCTAACAGAACACTCAGTGATCAGATTAATTTTGAAATGAGTAATGATGATGTTAAACCAATTATTCGAAATAAAATAGATGAATCTATTATTTCTGCTTTTGAGGTTTTGAGAAAGAGGATTGATAAATTTGGTGTTACTCAACCAAATATTCAAAGACTTGGCGTATCAGGTAGAATCCTAGTAGAATTGCCTGGAGCAAAAGACGTTGATAGGGTAAAAAATATATTGCAAAGTACAGCTCAATTAGAGTTTTGGGAGACATTTAAAAATGAACCATTTTTGAGTTTTCTGGTTCAAGCTGATAAATATATTTCAGATAATTTTTCAGAAAAGGTTGATGAAAAAATTGAAACCAGTAAAATTGATGATTTATTAGCTGATGTTGAAATAGGCGATACCACAAGTATTAGAAATAATCAACCAATTCTCAGTCTAGTTAAGGGATATGGTTATCAGGGAGGACCTGTTCTAGCTCAATTTTCGTCAAAAGATATTACAAAAATACAAGCTTATCTTGATTTACCAGAAATAAGAAAGTTATTACCTAGTCAATATAGATATGTTAGTTTTCAATTTGGGAAGCCAGATGTTGAATCAGGTATAACTGATCTTTATTTAATTAAGTCTAACAGAGATGGTACCCCACCGTTAAGTGGAGGTGTTGTTGTCGACGCAGTTCAGACCTATGACCAGGTTGGTCAACCTGCTGTTTCAATGCAGATGAATGCCAAAGGTTCAAGAATATGGGAAGGTATGACAGAAAAAGCTTTTAAGCAGTCATCAAATATTGCAATTGTTTTAGATAGTATAGTTTATTCTGCTCCAGGAGTTTCGAACGGTCCTATTGCTGGAGGTAGATCTGAAATAACTGGAAACTTTTCTTTAAATGAGGCGATTGATCTAGCTAATGTTTTGAGAGCAGGAAAACTTCCTGCATCTGCTGAAATCATTCAATCAGAAATTGTTGGGCCATCTCTAGGTAAAGAAGCCATTAACAGTGGAGTGTATTCATTCATTATAGCTTTAATATTTGTTTTGATATGGATGATTTTTTATTACGGAATATCCGGTTTTTTTGCTGATCTAGCTTTAATTTTAAACATTCTTCTAATTTTTGGAATTTTAACTGGTCTTGGAGCTGTATTGACCCTTCCAGGAATAGCTGGGATTGTTCTAACAATTGGAATTTCAGTTGATGCTAATGTTTTAATTTTTGAAAGAGTTAGAGAGGAGTTAAATAAGGCTAAGGGTTTAAGACAATCCATTTCTGATGGATTTAATAACGCTCTTTCTTCGATTCTTGATGCTAATATAACAACAGGTTTAACAGCGCTAATTCTATTCATTTTTGGGACAGGACCAATTAAAGGATTTGCAACAACTTTATTAATAGGTATAGCAACTTCGTTATTTACTGCTATTTTTATTACTAGATTTTTAATTGATAATAGATCAGTAAAAAAGAAAGTTGTTTCATTCTCAACTAAAATCACTAAGGATTTGTTTAGAAATCTAAAAATAAGATTCTTAAACAAAAGGAAAATAGCTTACACTATTTCATTTGTTTTAATTCTTACAAGTATTTTTTCTTTAACAACAAACGGATTGAATCAAGGAGTTGATTTTGTTGGAGGTAGATCATATACAGTTAGATTTGATAAAATTGTTAATCCGACCGAAGTTAAAAATATTTTAGATAATACCTTTGGAAGTACTGAAGTAAAAACTTTTGGTGAAGAAAATCAACTTAAAATAACAACAAAATATAAGGTTGATATTGAAAGTACTGAAGTTGATCGAGAAATTACATCTAAATTATTCAATTCTCTTAATAGTTTGTTGCCAGAAAACATTACATATGAAAGTTTTGTTAATGGATCAGATGTTAAAAATGTTGGGATTATGTCTTCAATTAAGGTTGGTCCTACTATAGCTGATGATATAAAGAAGAATTCCGTTTTAGCTGTTTTTGGTTCTCTAATTGTCGTTTTTCTATATATTTTAATAAGATTTAGAAAATGGCAGTTTTCTCTTGGTGCAGTTGCCGCTGTTTTTCATGATGTTTTAATTGTTCTTGGAATTTTTTCAGTCACTTACAAATTTATGCCATTTAATATGGAAATAAATCAAGCTTTTATCGCTGCTATATTGACAGTTATTGGTTATTCTTTAAATGATACTGTTGTTGTATTTGATAGAATTAGGGAGTATCTTAACGAACACCAAAGTTGGAAATTTATTGATAAAGTAAATAGTGCGTTAAATTCTACACTTAGCAGAACTTTAAATACATCTTTGACAACTTTAATTGTATTATTAGCCATTTTCACTTTCGGTGGTGAGTCAATTAGAGGTTTTATGTTTGCGCTTATTATTGGTGTTTTAGTTGGAACTTATTCATCAGTTTTCATTGCTACACCAATTATGTTTGACACACAATATAAAAAGACTAAAATTAATTCTTAATATTTTTTCTAAAATTTTCGATGTGTTTTAGGTGATGTTTACAATGCCATGCATACAAGCCTAAAACGTTATAGAGTGAATAATACTTATCTCTTTCTTTATAAAAATATACTTTTTTAAAATCCTTATTTTTTAATTTAGAGAAGAACAAAACCCATCTTTTGTGTATACCTTTAATTATAATTAAACTATAATTTAAATTTTCAAAAGAGCAGTCCTTAGTATTAGTCCATTCGTCAGGGACATAATCCATGATTGTAATCTTATCTGATATGTAAGCGTATTTACATCTTATATATGCATGGATATGACTGTCAGCTAGATGATGAATTAATTTATATATTGGCCATCCGCCATCTCTGTATGAGTTGTTTAAATAATTATTTGGGATTTTTTCTAATTCACTTTTTAAATCATTATGAAATTGATCTAATATTTTTATGTTTTTTGAAATTATTTTTTTGTCAACGTTATTAGTATCGTAAAACTCAAATTTTCCAATGGGATACTTAATTTTATTTATCATTAATTTTTTAATCTTTTTAAAGAATAAATTATTATTAAAAATCCAGATAAAATCATTGGAATACTTAGCCATTGTCCAGTCGAAAAAAGTATAAGCTTTGATTCAAATCCTCCCTGGCTTTCTTTTAGAAATTCAACTATAAATCTGATTGTAAACATTGTTGTAAGAAAGATTCCAAAAAGATATCCATTATTGTTTAATCTATTTTTATACAAATAATTTAAAATTAAAAATAAAATAAGGTAACTAAATGACTCATACAATTGAGTAGGGTGTCTTGGCAGTGTTTCTCCTCTGTTGACAAAAATGACACCAAAATTATTACCAGTATATTTACCAACAATTTCAGAATTAAAAAAATTACCTATTCTGACAAAAAATGCACCAAGACTAACTGGAATTGATAATCTATCTAATAACCACAAAAGTGGTTTGAAATTATATTTTTTTTGATAAATATATAAACCTAAAATTATACCAATTGATGCACCATGGCTAGCTAGCCCTCTAAACCCAATGAACTCATAGTTCTTTAATAATCCAAATAAAAAACCACCATTTTCTTTCTCTCTAATAGGAAGTAAAATTTCAATTAGATGGTTACTGTAGTAATCCCAATTGTAAAAAAAAACTTCACCTAATCTTGCACCAATTAATGTAGAAAAAACAATATAGACAAGAAGCGGTTCTATAAATTCCTCACTAATGTTTTCTTTATTAAAAATTCTTTTCATTAGGTAGTAGCCTAAAGTAAAAGCAATAACAAACATTAAACTGTAGTAGTGAATACCAAAATCTCCAATTCTAAAAATTGTTTCACTTGGTTCCCATTTTATTTTATTGTAAATCATAATTAAAAATAAAACTTATTTATTTAACTGGATCATATCCACCCTTAGACCAGGGATGACATTTTAGTATTCTAAGTAATATCAAGTTAAAAGCTTTCAATAATGAGTGTTTTTTAAATGCATCAATTGCATAATTTGAACAAGTTGGAGAAAATTTACAACTTGGAGGTGTTAAAGGAGATAACAACTTTTGATATATGAAAATTGTAAACAAAATTACTGGTAAAAAAATTTTTTTCATTAATTAGATTTGTAATTTGTTCCTGATTCAGTATCGTTAATTATAATTCCTAGTTTTTCTAAGTCACCTCTTATTAGATCTGATGTCTCAAAATCTCTGTTATTTCTTGATTTTTCTCTGTATTTTAAAATTAATCTAATTAAATCATCTGTTTTGGAATTTAAAGTTTTGTCAGGCTTATTCGTTATTTTTAAACCTAATATTTCAAAGAAAAATAATTTCATTTTTTCTTTTAAAACCTTTAAATCTTTACTATTGACATAGGACTTCCCATAGTTGACAGAATTAATAAATTTGACTGCATTAAATAAATTAGAAATTAAAATAGGACTATTAAAATCATCATTCATTGAGTTATAACAAAGTTTTTCCCAATTTTTTATATCAAAGCCAATAGTCTTATCTGATGGTTTAATTTTTTGTAATAAACTAAAAGAGTCTTTTAATTTATTAAAACCTTTTTCTGATGCAAGTAATGCCTTTTCACTAATATCCAATATACTTCTGTAGTGAGCTTGAAGTATAAAGAAACGAATAACTTCTGCATTAATAGGTTTTGAAAAATAATTATTTTTTCCATTAATAATCTCACCTGGTAATATGTTATTTCCAGTTGATTTTGACATTTTTTTATTATTTAAAGTAAGCATATTAGCGTGTAACCAATAATTAACAGGTTTAATATTATTAGCCGCCTCACATTGAGCAATTTCACACTCATGATGAGGAAATTTTAAATCTATACCACCTCCGTGGATGTCAAATTTATTTCCCAAATATTTTGAACTCATAGCTGAACATTCTAGGTGCCAACCTGGAAATCCGTCACTCCACGGTGAGGGCCACCTCATTATGTGTTTTTTTTCAGCTTTTTTCCATAATGCAAAATCCTGTGGATTTTTTTTATCTCCTTGACCACTTAGTTCTCTTGAATTTGAAAAAAGCTCATCAATTTTTTTATTTGTTAAAGTACCATACTTGTATTTGCTATCATATTTCAAAACATCAAAATATACTGATCCGTTAACCTCATAAGCAAAACCTTTTTTTATAATTTTTTTAATTAATTCAATTTGTTCTATTATATGTCCTGTTGCTGTTGGTTCAATACTTGGCGGTAAAACATTAAATAACGATAGGGTATCATAAAAATCAATAGTATATTTTTGAGCAACTTCCATCGGCTCAATTTTATCAATTTTTGCTTTTTTTAGTATTCTATCTTCACCAACATCAGAGTCATTTTCAAGGTGACCAACGTCAGTTATATTCCTCACATATTTTACTTTGTATCCAAGATGTTTTAAATATCTAAAGATTAAATCAAAAGAAATAAAGGTTCGACAATTTCCTAGGTGAACATTATTATAAACGGTAGGTCCACATACATACATTCCTACACTGTTTTTTTTTATTGGCTTGAATATTTCCTTTTTTCCAGTGTATGAATTAAATAACTTTAATTGTTGCATTTAGAATTCAGTTTCTAATTTTATAAAATCTAGAAACTCTCTCTTTTTACTCTCTTCTTTAAATCTACCTCCAAATTCAGCAGAAACAGTACTACTTGCTATGTCATTTATTCCTCTAGAATTGACACATAGGTGTTTAGCATCAATTACACATGCCACATCTTTAGTATTTAATACTTTTTGAAGTTCTTCAACAACTTGGATCGTCAACCTTTCTTGAACCTGAGGTCTTTTAGAATAATAATTTACGATTCTATTCATCTTTGACAATCCAACTACGGTTCCATTGGAAATATAACCAATGTGGGCTCTTCCAATTATTGGCAAAAGGTGATGCTCACAAGTTGAGTAAACAGTAATATTCTTCTCAACAAGAATTTCACCATATTGATATTTATTATTAAATGTTGAAGACTTAGGTTTGCTTTTTGGATTCAATCCAGCAAACAGTTCTTTCACAAACATTTTAGAAACTCTACCAGCAGTTCCTTTTAAGCTATCATCAGACAGATCCATTCCCAGGGTGTGAAGTATTTCAGTAACATTTTTTTTAATTAATGAAATTTTTTCATCATCAGACATATCAAAAGCATCACTTCTAATAGGAGTTTTTGTGGATCCTGTAAAATTATGATCTTGGGAGTCGTCTAGATACTTTATGAATTTATCTACTTTCATATTATTTTTTTAAAGGACAAAGATAATCAATTATGAATTATATATGTAAATTAAACCAACTATAACTTAACAGTATAACTAGCAATTAGATTAAATAATGAGTTTTTTGATCTTATGTTATCATTAATTCCATAAGAAAATATATTATTGACATCTCTAAACCTTCCAAATTGGGCAGAAAAATCAAGTAAAGAGGAACTAAAATTAAAGCCAAAGCCTAAACTAAGTATGTTAGAGCTATTATCATATATTTTACTATAAGTACTTTTAATAATGTAACCGGCTCTTAAACTAATAGGCAACAATCTTAATTCACCTCCAAGTTTAAAATTATTTAAACTTTTAAATTCTCTTTTAATATTATTATTGAGTTGAAGAAAAGAGTCAGCAAATTGGTCCTTAAAAATTGATGAAGAAATTTTTGAGGAATTATATTCAATTGAAAGAAGACCATTTTCCCCAACTAATGAAAAACCAAATCCAACTTTTGAGGGGATAGTGATTTTATACTCAGGAAAAACATTTACAGTATCAGGATCAATTGTATCTCTAAATGATTGGCCATTATTGAAATGATCACTTATTAAAAATTGAGATGTTTCGTCAAAAAATTTATACCATGTAGGGGAGTGATAAGATAACCCAAATCGAATTTGGTTGTTTATTTTACCAATAATACCAAATTGCAATGATGTTCCCTTACCATATGAAACTAATTTATTTCTAAATCGAACTTTTTGTAGATTAGAATCAAAATCATATCCAGATTCATAAAAGTCTTTAATTTCATCATAATTTATTTTGTAATGATTAAAGTTCAATCCAAAATAAATATTGTCTTTATATCTTGAACTTATATTGTAAGTATATTTTCTGTTGAAACCAGAAGAGGTGAAATAATATTCGTTGTCTAGAGTCCCTCCAATTTTTGAATTAGAAACATAAGTTGTATTCAACTCATCAGATGAAATAGGGTTAATAATATAGCCTTGATATCCTAAAAATGCTTGTTGGGCTCCAAATCCAAGGTTATTTGTTTGACCTAAATATTGATAAAGATCTCTAATCGTTTCATTTTCAAGTAATACCAAATTATTTAATTCAAGTCCTTGAGCATAATAAAGAAAGTAATCACCGATATGTTGATTACTGTTTTTATTATTTACAAAAAAATTATTTTTGTAATTGCTATTTGTATTATAATTGAAAGCAAAACTAATTTGAGACCAATTCTTTTCTGTATTTGCATCTTTAAGAACAAAAACGACACCAAATTGATTAATGTCAAAATCAGATGATGTATTATCAAAAACAGATTCACCATAACCTAACTCACTATTTTTAGCAGAATAATTTAAACTAAAGGAAACATTAGCATGGTTAAAAACAGATGAGGAGGCTGGATTGTGAGAAATTGAACTTATATCTCCACCTAAAGACATAAATGCTCCTCCCATAGATGCAAATCTTGCTGTTCCTGAATTATTATTATTCAGCAGTCTTTTTAAATCTTCTGAATTTTGAGAATAAAGATTAATTAAAAACACTGAAAACAATGTTGCGATAATATTAAGATAATTGTATCTCATATGAAAATTATTTATCTTCTACCGCTGGATGAAGATCTAGAGGAAGTACTTCTAGAACTTGAGCTTCTTGAACCACTAGAGTAATTTGATCCTCTCGAATAATTTGAAGAACCACTGTTGTAGCTTCTTGAATAATTGTTATTGGAATTATAATTTTGGTTAGAGTAGTTATAACTATTTCTTCCATTATTTGAAGGTGCTCGAGGCACACTTGTGTGAGGAACTACATTAGAATAGTATGGGTTTTTTGATCTGGTTTGGTATCTAATGTATTTTTGTTGCAAGTTAGGATTTTGTCTACCTATTATGTTCATTCCATTAATTTGACTATTATTTTGGTTTAAATTTCCGTTTTTTGTCAAATCAGGGACTAAAGGAATCGCATATCTTCTTCCAAAATTAAGTCTATTTATAATTGATGAATTTCTAATTTCAACATTATTTGATCTTGGCTCTTCTTTAGAAACAATATTATTTCTTTGATTTTGATTTCCATAACTCTTAGAGTATCTATTATCTGACATATAAGACCTACTGTAGTCTTTTGAAACATATCCATAATTTCTGTATGGGTAAGGATAGTAGAAATTACTATAATAGGAATATGGAAACAAAGGGTTAAAGTAATAGTTTGAAGGATAATAATAAAATGGATTGTAACCGTGAAATATATGATTTGAATAGCCTCTATTACCATAAAAACCAAAAGGTCTATAATAATTATAATAAGGAGAATAAAAATTAAATCTTGAATATGGATATATATAACTTAAATATGGATTTCCATAACCTCCATACATGTAAATATTAGTTCTGGATGTATCAGATCCCCAAGGTCCTTTGGGTGACGTTGAATTTTCAATAATTGAGTCTTTTTGGTAGAATTCTTTTGATTTATTATCAAAATAATCCTTGTATACTGAACCTACACTAGAATTGTTTTTTTTGTCAACAGAGCTGTAAATTGGATCGTTATCATAATAGGACGAATACCTGTAATTACCACATGAGAAAAGAAGTGATATGCTTACAAAAATTGAAAAAAATCTAATTATATGTTTTAAAAATCTAGAGTCCATTGATTAAAATTAATTAGCTTTGCTTTATTATTACAATATACAATTTTTATGCCAAAAAAATTTGATAAAGGTATTACTTCTAAAGATTCAGATTATTCTAAATGGTACAATGATATTGTAAACAAAGCTGACCTTGCTGAAATTTCTGACGTTAGGGGATGCATGGTCATAAAACCATATGGATTTGCTATTTGGGAAAAAATGAAAGCTAAATTGGATGAAATGTTTAAAAAAACAGGTCATCAAAATGCTTATTTCCCTCTTTTTGTTCCAAAAAGATTGTTTGAAGCTGAAGAAAAAAATGCTGAGGGCTTTGCTAAAGAATGTGCTGTAGTTACACATTATAGACTTAAGAATGATCCTAACAAAAAAGGAAAATTAATTGTTGATTCAGAAGCCAAATTAGAGGAAGAGTTAGTTGTTAGACCAACAAGTGAAGCTGTTATCTGGAGTACTTTTAAAAAATGGATTCAGTCATACAGAGATCTTCCAATTTTAATTAACCAGTGGGCTAATGTTGTAAGATGGGAAATGAGAACAAGACTTTTTTTAAGAACCTCAGAGTTTTTATGGCAAGAGGGTCATACAGCTCATGAACAAAAAAAGGAAGCTTTGGATGAGGCTCTTTTAATTAATGATATTTACAAAAATTTTTGTGAGGATTTTTTAGCTATACCTGTGATTCAGGGATTGAAATCTGAATCCGAAAAATTTGCTGGCGCAGAGGAAACATATTGCATTGAATCACTAATGCAAGATGGAAAAGCTTTGCAAATGGGGACATCTCATTTTTTAGGTCAGAATTTTGCTAAGGCATTTGACGTAAAATATGCTAAAAAAGATGGTGGACTTGATTATGTTTGGGCCACCTCGTGGGGAGTTTCAACTAGACTTATGGGAGCTTTGATAATGTCTCATAGCGATGATAAAGGTTTAGTCTTACCTCCAAGCATAGCTCCAATTCAAGTTGTAATAGTTCCTATATATAAAAATGCTGATGATTTGAAGAAAATAAAAAGTTTTGTACTAAATATTTTAGAGGATTTAGATAGTAAGAATATTACTGTTAAATTTGATGATAATGATAAATTGAAGCCAGGATTCAAGTTTAATGAATACGAATTAAAGGGCATACCAATAAGATTAGCTGTAGGTCTTAGAGATGTTAAAAACAGTGAAGTTGAACTTGTAAGAAGGGATAATAATTCTAAGTCAATTGTAAAAAGTAAAAATTTAGCAGACGTAATTCAAAATACTTTGGATGACATACAAAAACAAATATTTGTTAAGGCAAAAATGAATTTAACAAATAATATAACTGTTGTATCAGATTTCAATGAGTTTAAAAATGTAATTGATTCTAAAGGTGGGTTTATATATGCTCATTGGGATGGGACAAATGAAACCGAAGAAAAAATAAAAAAAGAGACTAAAGCCACAATCAGATGCATACCTTACGAAAATAAATTTGGAACTGGAAAATGTATTTACAGTGGCAAAGATTCTGATCAAATGGTTTTATTTGCAAAATCGTATTAATAAAAATTTAATGGTTGCAAAATAGTATTATTAGATGTAAATTTGCATTCCAAAATTTAATGGCCCGTTCGTCTATCGGCTAGGACCTCAGGTTTTCATCCTGGAAAGAGGGGTTCGATTCCCCTACGGGCTACTAGTTTTGAAAAATTAAATCTTCAGTCACATTTTATTCTCCATAAACTTTAAAAGGATAAACTATGCTATCAGATTTGATTTTATCCAGTTTGAAATCCTTCAAATTGAATACATTTTTTAAGTCTAATGGTATATTTAAATTTTCATAAGCCAAATTCTCAGAATTATAAATATTTACTTTTATAAGCCCAGGGAAATTATATAGTTTTTTAAGATTTTTCATATTAAATTTCGAATTATTAATATCAATTTTTTTTAGGTTTGACAGATTAGACAAAACTTCAATATTATTTCCGGTAATTAATGTTTCATTAAGTTTTAAAACAGTAAGATTTTTAAATTTTAAAATTTGTTCAAAAATATTGTCAGAAATTTTTGTACCACTCAAATCAAGTTCAACTATGTTGTTTTGAATTTTTAAAAGTTCACTAATTTTGTAATCTCTAAAATCATCAAAGTTAATACATGACACCCTTAAAAATGGTGATGATTGGAAAATTTCAGTAATTTGAAAACCTTTTTCTCTAAGTCTACTTAATTCTATTGAATTTGCTTGACTAATTTTAATATCGGGGAAAATTCCATTAAGTTTTTTTGAAAAAAAGGATTTTAATTGTTCTTTTTTTATTTGAAGTTGTCCTATTGTGTAATTTCTGCTTACAGAATTATCTATCCAAATTTTAATTAAGTTGATCTCCTCTTTGGTGGGTTGAGTTCTTGATTTTGGAGGCATATGATATTCATCTTCTAAAGGAAGAATCATTCTTTTGTAAATTTTACTTTCAATTGAATTATTTATAATTATAATTGGTCCGTTTTTACCTCCCTTAATTATTGAATTATAATTATTTAATTTCAAGCCTCCATTTGATTTTTTATTATTGTGACAAGAAACACATCTTTGATTTAAAATTGGTTGAACAACTTTATTATAAAAATTTTCATCTTTGTAATTATCTGTGCTAAGTTTTATTTTTTTTAAATTATATTCTTCACCAAAAAAACTTTTAAAATTAGGAGGTAGAGGCTCGATTAAATGATCTTTTCCGTGGGTTATGTTACCACCCAGATGACCAGTAATTATTAGTGACAAGGCTAAAAAAGTAAATAAAAAATTTTTAGGTATTTTTTTAAATTTATTATCCAAATGTAGAAAAAAAAGTAAACAAAAAATTGAAGTTAACACTCCCATTATAAGGTGCCATTCAATACTTTCCCATGTATAACCTTCCCTGTCGTATTGAAGATAACCAGTTACAATGGAAAAGATTGATGATATAAAGGCCCAAAGAAAAATAAATTTTATAACTGGAATATATTCCTTTTTTTTTCTAAAAAAAAGATCAGACATTAAACCTATTACTATAAATCCAATTGGCAAGTGAACTATCAAAGGATGAAATCTACCTATTAAATCTAAAATGAAATCCATCAGAATTTAAGATAAAATTTCATTTATAATTCTTCCTTCAACATCTGTTAATCTAAATGGCCTTCCTTGAAATTGATAGGTGAACTTTTCATGATCAAACCCCAATAAGTGTAATATTGTTGCGTGAATGTCATGAACAGAAACTCTACCATTAACACCCATATATCCCAGCTCGTCAGTTTCACCGTGAACTGCCCCTTTTTTTATACCACCACCAGCCATCCACATTGTAAATGCATCTCCTTGATGATCTCTTCCTAAAAAAAGATTTCCCACTCCAATTCTATTTTCTTGCATAGGAGTCCTACCAAATTCGCCTCCCCAAACAACAAGAGTATCGTCCAACAATCCTCTCTGTTTTAAATCTAATATAAGAGCAGAAACTGGACGATCCATCATTTGGCATTTCCTTAAAAAACCTTCAGTTAAACCAGTAGCCTCATTATCTCCATGACTGTCCCATCCGTAGTCATATAGTTGAACAAATCGAACTCCTTTTTCGACCATTTTTCTTGCAAGTAGACAATTGTTTGCAAAAGATTCTTTTCCAGGATTAATTCCGTACATTTCTTTAATATATTCTGGTTCATTATCAATATTCATTACATCTGGTACAGAAACTTGCATTTTAAATGCCATTTCATATTGATTTATTCTTGTTAGAACCTCAGGGTCGTTGAATTTTTGATGTTCTTTGATATTTATATTATTTATGGATTCAACAATTTTTTTCTTTAAATTTCTATTAACTCCTTTTGGATCAGACAAAAAAAGTACTGGATCTCCTTTGGATCTACAATGCACTCCTTGATAAACTGAAGGTAAAAACCCATTACCCCAAACGCTTTTACCTGCATCGGGAGAAGCACCACCTGATGTTAAAACTACAAAACCAGGAAGATTGGCATTTTCAGATCCCAGACCATATGTTACCCAGGAACCAAGGCTAGGTCTACCCATCCTAGCACTACCAGTAAACATGAAAGTTTGAGCTGGCCCATGATTAAACTGGTCTGTATGTACAGCTTTTAAAAATGCTACTTCATCAATTATTTTTCTAAAATGTGGTAAATTGTCAGATAACCAATTTCCACTTTCACCATATTTATTGAATTTTGTTTGGGGGCCTAACATTTTTGGTACACCTCTTATGAATGCAAATTTTTTTCCATTCAGTAGTGATTCTGGACATGGTTTATTATTCAATTTTATTAATTCAGGTTTGAAATCAAAAAGTTCTAGCTGTGAAGGAGCGCCAACCATGTGAAGATATATTACACTTTTAACTTTTGGAAGAAATGGTGGTGGAGAGGGAGACAAAGGATTTAAAGGATTATGAGATTTAATTATTTTTATTTTTTTATTATTTGAAAAACAAGAACTTAAAATTGAACCCAATGCTATTCCTCCTAAACCTAAGGTACAATCTTTCAAAAAGTGTCTTCTAGAATTAAATTTAGCGTTAATGCTATTTTTTTCGTTTAGTAGTTTTTTTATTTTATCCATGAGTTAAAAATTCATCTAAATTCATAATTGCGTTTGCTACAATTGTCAGAGAAGCAATTTTTTTTGATACATTGTTGTCAAGTCCAAAAAAATTCTTCAATTCTTCGGGACTTTTAGAATAAAAATTGATTGCTTCTAAATATAAATTTAATAAAAATGATAATTTTTCATCTTTTATATTTCTATACATTGCAGACTCATACATATCTTTTATAGCATTTTTATAATTTTTAGCTGAGTGAATTTTTGCAAACTCTAGTGCCGCTTCAAGAAATACAGGGTCATTCATTGTAACAAGAGCTTGGAGAGGAGTGTTTGTGGGTATTCTCTTTACATAGCAAACCTCTCTCATATTGACATCAAAAGTTGTGAGTGAAGGATATGGACTTGTCCTTTTAATAAAAGTGTAAATAGATTTTCTATGTTTGTCTTCACCTTTACTTTCAATCCATTTTTCACTATTGTAAGGGCTTTCCCATATCCCATCTGGTTGAGGTGGCATTACACCAGGACCATACATTTTTTTGCTTAAAAGGCCTGATATGAAAAGTGCTTGATCCCTGATTTGTTCAGCTTCAAGCCTTAATCTTGGCCCTCGAGAGTAATAAATATTGTTTGGATCAATTGAAAGTTTATCATTTGAAATAATAGAGTTTTGCCTGTATGTAGATGACATTAATATTGTTTTAATTAATTTTTTAATACTCCAATTCATTTCATTCATAAATTCATAAGCCAACCAGTCTAAAAGGGCAGGGTGTGAGGGGGTCTCTGATTGAGTCCCCATATCTTCAATACTATTTACAATTCCTCTTCCAAAAATTTTATACCAAATACGATTAACTATTGTCCTAGCTGTTAAGGGATTTTCTTTACTGGTAATCCATTTTGAAAAACCGAGCCTATTTTTACCCCATTTTTCATCCCAATCGTTAAGAATCATTGGAACATCAGGTTTTACCTCATCTTTGGTGGTCATCCAATTACCTCTATCAAAGACAAATGTTTTTCTATCTAGGTGTTTAGGGTTTTCTAACATTACAGGATGTAAATTAGAAAACTTAGTACCTACTAGAAGTTTTAAAAATTTGTCTTTAATTTTGGAAAATCCAGGTTGGTTTTTTCCTGGGATATCAGGAAGAAATGATATCCATTCAAAATCAAAAAGTACGTCCTTATTATTAACTTTTTTATTGGTATATGCTGATATGTGTAAATCAAAGGGTTTCTTCAAAGTAGGTATTTTAAGAACGCTTACTTTTTTTTGATCTAAACCTTCATTCCAAAAATTAAGATTTTTATCCTTATTAAAATCTAATTCACCTAAAACTTTGCCCTCAGATGAGTCTTTTCTGAATATAATTTTAACATCGTCTTTATAAGAAATGTTGCTTATATATAAATTATTATTTTTTAAGGTATTAGCATTTTTGAGCATTACGCTTCCACCATTTCTTAGTCCAATAATGTGACTCGAAAAATAAGCTTTTTGTTTATCAATTACTTCAAATTTATTTGCTTGGTAAACTGGATTTATAAATTCAATAAAATTTTTAAATAATTTTAATTCACTTTCATTTCCGTATTTTAGAATCCATGAATACATCTCTTCATTTTTTTTCTTTTCCTTATCATTAAATATTCTCATTCTTGGAGCATTTTGATTTTGATCGGAATCAACTGTATTATTAAAAAAAGCCATTAATTTATAATATTCCTCGTGCTTTATTGGATCATAAGGATGGCTGTGACACTGAACACAGCTAATTGTAGTACTTTGCAATACTTCAAATGTAGTATTAACTCTATCAATAACAGCGGCGACTCTATATTCCTCATCTTCTGTACCACCCTCTTTATTAGTCATACTGTTTCTATGAAATGCAGTGGCAATAAATTGATCAATTGATGGATCTGGTAGTAAATCTCCAGCAAGTTGTTCAATTATAAATTCATCAAATTTTTTATCATTATTCAATGCATCGATAACCCAATCTCTAAATCTCCATATACTTCTTGTATGATCTGCCTCATATCCATTTGTATCTGCATATCTCGAATAATCAAGCCACCAACTAGCCCAATTTTCTCCATAAGAACTATTTGATAGTAATTTATCAATGTAGTTCTCATAGCTTATTTCATTATTGATAAAACTATTGAATAATTTTTTTTCTGGAGGTAGTCCAGTTATATTAAATGAAACTCTTCTTGCGATAAGATTTTTTTCCGCTGCTTTATTTGGAACAATCGACATGTCTTTCATTCTCGAGGCCACAAAGTAGTCTATAGGATTTTTATTAAATTTTAATTCTTGGAATGAATTAGAAATTTCAGGAATTTTTTGTTTTTGGGGTGTAATATATGCCCAATGAGTTCCCCATTTTGCTCCTTGATCAATCCACTTAGTTAATATTTCAATTTCCTCATCTGATAATTTTGGTTTTTTGTAAGGCATTCTTTCTTCCAAATCAGTTTCATGAAGTCTTCTAATTAATTCACTTTTTTTTGAATTACCAGGAATAATTGCAGGTTTTCCAGACGCGGTTATAGCTAATGCTTCATCACGAAAAAGAAAACTTAATCCTGCATTTTTTTTAACACCTCCATGGCAAGAAATACATTTATTGTTAAGTATTGGTTTTACTTCAGCTGAATAACTTATTTCTTTTTCTGGTTTTAGAAATAGAACTATTAAATAAATAACAAGTATCCCAAAAATAAATGTTAAAACTTTATTGTATTTTTTCAAAAAAATCAACATCAAATATTATAAATTATTTAAAAATTTATAACTATTTTCTAAGGTTTTGATTGGATTTTGTGATAGATCTTTTTCAATCATAAAATATTCAATCCCATTAGATAATCCAATATCTATATATTTTTTTAATGGTAAAATACCTTCACCTGGGTCTGCTACATAAGGAAATCCCATCATCCATTCTTCCGGACTTTGACCATGATTAGAAAAAATGAATTTTTCACTTGCATCTTTCAAATGCATTAATTTAAATCTTTCCTTGTAGTTTTTTAAATAAATAATAGGGTCTTTACTGGCTGCATTCATCCAAAAAACATCAAGTTCAAATTTAACATATTCGGGGTTTGTATAATCCATTAATATCTTCATTGGTTCTATTCCATCAATTTCTTTGTGTTCATATCCATGATTGTGATAAACGAATTTTATATTTATTTCACTTAATTTTTTTCCAATATCATTAAATTCTTCACTGTATCTTTTATACTCATCAATAGAATTTGGAGGTTCCATAATAGCTGGTAAGACAATATATTTAGTTTTAAAATAAACTACCTGATTTAATAATTCATTAAAGTTATTTCTTAATGTTTTTAAATCAACATGAATAGAAGGAACATTCAATCCATAGTTTTCAATTAAATTAAAAATTTCTTTTGAGTTTAAACCATCATAGATATCGTCCTTTTCAAGACCAAACATTTCTTTATATTTATTCCACTCCTTTTTGGTTTCATCTGAACTAAAAGGATAAGGACCAAAAAGCTCAATATTTTTAAATCCTGTGTCTCTTATTTTTTTGATTGTTTTTTCAAAATCATTTAATAAATTCATTAAAGTAAAGAGTTGAATTCCACTGATATCATTTATATTTTTATTTTTAACCATTCTATCTATCTTAATTATTATCTATATGGACTTATTTTTTTATTACTATTAGGGTTATATTCCTCATTTTTTGTCATCATTTTAGCCCCAATCTTTGTTCTCCAATTATCAAGTTTTTTCTTTAATTCCATTGTTTTTTTTATCTCAATTTTTGAAAGATCCAATTGTTCGCCTAAATCATTTTTTAAGTTATAGAGTTGTAAAGTTCCATTTTCAAAATATTCAATTAACTTATAATCACCGTCTCTAATAGCTCCACCTGGGCTTTGCATTCCATGATTACTGTAATGAGGGAAATGCCAATAAATTGGCCCTCTATTAATTTTATCACCCATAACAGCAGGCAATATATTTATCCCTTCTAAGTTATTGTTTAAATATTTTGACGCATTTAACATATTTACTATTGTTGGAAACATATCAACTCCTGAAATAGGTAAATCACATTCAAATCCTATTTTTTTTGATTTTGGATATTTAATTATTAATGGAACCCTAATACCTCCCTCATACAACCATCCTTTTGCACCTCTTAAAGGTAAATTAGATGTTGAGTAATATTGGTCTAATTGATTTTGTTGAATTTCTCTCCAAGGAGTTCCATTCAAAGCTGACATCCCCCCATTATCAGAATAAAAAATTATTATTGTATTTTCTTCAATCTTAAGTTTTTTTAATTCGTTAATTATTTTTCCAATACTTTCATCAACGCTCTCAACCATGGCTGCAAATTCAACATTGTCCTGTTTTTGTTTAATTAAGACTAAATCATTATCAAAAGTTTTATATTTATTTTTAAAATCTTTGCTTAATATCATTTGATTTAACTCCTTTCGCCTGGGGTTATTAGGGTTATCAGGATTACCTTCTAAAATAAAGTCAGGATTTGAGGATTTCTTTATTCCTCTGAGTTTTTTTTTATATTTTTCAACCAAATCCTTTCTTCCTTGAATTGGGTCATGAACATTAAAATATGACATTAAAAGGAAAAAATTATTTTTTTTATTCAATTTAATATATTTTAATGCCTCGTCAGTTAATCGATTTGTTAAATAGTATCCCTTAGGTGAATCTTCAAAACCCTTAAGTCCAAAAGGAGCAAAATAACCTTTATTTGGCCATCCTTTAGCCCAGCTTGGTAAGTGCAAATCAAATCCGTGAGCCATTGGATTAGAGGGATTCTCACCAAGATGCCATTTCCCCAGTATTGCTGTATTATAGCCTAAATTTTTTAAAACTTCAGCTATAGTAGTTTCACTGTATGGTAAGTGTTTATTTATTTTTACATTCTTTAGTTTTTGGTACGGACTATCGGGTCTACCTGTTAGCCAATCTGTTAGGTTAATTGAAGCTGGATATTTACCTGTTAAAATACTTGCTCTGGATGGAGAACAAACGCTACATGTTGAGTATGCATTTGTAAATTTGACACCTTCCTCAGCAAGTTTATCAATATTTGGAGTTTCATAAAAAGAACTTCCATAACAGGAAAGGTCTGTCCACCCCAAGTCGTCAACTAAAAAAAAAATAATGTTTGTTTTTTCAGAAACTATTTGACCGAAAGAAGAAATACTAATTATTGATACAATGAAAGAAAAATTTATAAATTTTCTCATAGAATATTTTAAATTAGATAAATAATAATTTAAAAATAAGTGATTAATAAATATTTAAAAAACTTTTATGAAAGATTTAAAGATAGTTTTAGATAATATTCATGTAATTGGTGACAGAGTTTTAGTTAAATTAAGAAAAGAATCAGAAAGAACTCAAAGTGGATTGTATTTACCTCCAGGAATTAGAGAAAAAGAGAGAGTTCAATATGGTTATGTTGTTAAGTCAGGCCCTGGATATCCAATTCCAAACCAAACAGATGTTGAAGAGGTTTGGAAGGAAGAATCAAAAAAGCCAAAGTATCTTCCATTGCAAGTAAAAACTGGAGACTTAGCGGTTTTTTTACAAAATGAATCATATGAAGTAATTTATAAAGGTGAAAAGTATTTTATTGTAGCACAATCCTCTATACTGATGATTGAAAGAAGTGATGATTAGAGATTATTTTTTTGAAATTAAGATATCAATGAATATAACAAACCTGCCGCCACTGAACCTAAAATTGGACCCAATATTGGAATAAAACTATAATTCCAATCGGCATCTTTATTCTTTCTAGGTATTAACTGATAAACAATTCTTGGGCCCAAATCTCTTGCTGGATTAATTGCGTATCCTGTAGTTCCTCCGAGTGAAATTCCTATAACCCAAACTAATATCCCAACAGGTAATGATTCTAAAGAACCAATCCCATAATTAATTGTTTCAATCCCATCAATACTTATAATCGGAGATGCAATAAAGAATATTCCAAAAACTAAAACAAAAGTACCAATGAATTCACTGAAAAAATTATTTTTAAGATTTCTGATTGACGGCCCTGTAAAGAAAGTTCCTTTAACTAAATTTTCGTCTTTTGTTATTTTATAATGATCAATGTATAAAATATAGTTAATCCAACTGCCAATCATCGCTCCAATTAGTTGAGAGAGTATGTAGTGAGGAACCAAAGCCCATGAAAATTTTCCAGCTACAGCTAATCCAATAGTAACAGCTGGATTTAAATGAGCGCCACTGTATGAACTTGAGATATATGCTCCAACAAAAACAGAAAATCCCCAAGCACTAGTTATTAGTACCCATTTAGACTGATTTTCAGCATTTGTATTTTTTAAATTTACATTTGCAACTACTCCTGAACCAAGAAGAAGTAATATTGCTGTACCAATAATTTCAAATATAAAGGGTGTCATTTTTTAATTACATAATTATTTGCTAAAGTAGTAAAGTTTTTAATTTGTTCTTCTATCCAGGTTTTACTTTCGTTAAGCTCTTCGGACATTATTTCACAAACAACTGGAGCAATTTTAATTGTTTCAATGGCGTCAATAAAGAGACATCTGGTTCTTCTGGATAAAATGTCCTCTAATGTCATTGCCATTTCATTTCTTATTGACCAAATAATTTGATTTTTGGTAATAAAAATTTTTTTTGACAATGATTCATTAAATTCATAATTGTCTATTTTTTTTATTTTCTCAATGTCAGTTCCATAAACATGAAGAGGGTCAGACCAATCTGAATTAAAATCAAATCCATGAATAGGTAAACTCTGAGTAATACAGTTTCTTTCTGGAAGACCAGCAATTGGAATAGCAGTATTTATAATATCTTCAGACATTTTCCTGTAAGTTGTCCATTTTCCTCCTAAAGCACTAACTAGTCCGGACTCACTTACCAAAATTTTATGATGTCGAGAAATTTCTTTTGTTGGTTCATTTTTGTCTTTTGGAGCTGCTAGGGGGCGAAGTCCAGAGAACACACTTTTAATATCACTTTTTTTTGGTCTTGTGGTCATGTATTTTCCTGCATTTTCAAGAATAAAGTTAATTTCTTCATCTAGTGCTTTAGGTTCTTCATCAATGGTTTCAATCTCGGTATCAGTTGTTCCAACTATGACACTTTCATTCCAAGGAACAGCAAATAAAACTCTTCCGTCACTTGTTTGAGGAACCATAATGGCGTGCGGTCCATTCAAAAATTTTTTATCAAGAACAATATGGACTCCTTGACTAGCTTTAATTAATTTTTTTGACTTAGGGTAATCCATTTTAATAATACTATCTGAGAAAACTCCAGTTGCATTTATTACAACTTTTCCAAATATCTCATAAGATTGGTTATTAATTTTATCATATGCTACAACTCCTGTAATTATCTTGTTTTTTTTCATTAAACCTTTAACTTCCATATAGTTACATAATGTACCTCCATGTTTGTCTGAGGTTAAAGCTAAGCTAACTGCCATTCTTGAGTCGTCAAATTGCCCATCATGATAAATTACACCTCCCCTTAATCCTTCTTTATTGACATTTGGTATCAATTTTATTGTTTCCTCTTTATCCAATAATGTAGAGGGACCAAGACCTAGATTTCCTGCCATCATATCATATATTTTTAGTCCAATCCCATAAAAAGGACTGTTCCACCAATCATAAGACGGTATTACAAAACTTAAATCATTTACTAAATGAGGTGCATTTTTTCGCAGTATTCCTCTTTCTTTTAAAGCTTCAATGACCAGCGAAATGTCACCATTTTGAAGATATCTAACTCCACCATGTATTAATTTAGTGCTTCTGGAAGAAGTACCCTTAGAAAAATCGTCTTTTTCGATTAAAAGAGTGTTGTATCCTCTACTTGAGGCATCCACGGCAGAACCAAGACCTGATGCGCCACCTCCAATTATTATAAAATCCCAAGGTTTTTTTTTATCAGCTATTTTTTTTAAGCTTTGAGATCTATTCATCAATGGTTTTTTTTATTCTTTTTTTCCATAATTCAATTATGTTTTTCTTGCTATTTTTATCTGGTTTGAATTTACAATCCATTTTCCACATTGATTTTAGTGAATCAATTGATTGCCAATAATTAACCGATAAACCAGCTAGAAATGCTGCACCTAAAGCTGTGGTTTCAGTTATTTTAGGTCTAATAACATTTTTTTCCAATAAATTTGATTGAATCTGCATCAATAAATTATTATTGCTAGCTCCTCCATCAACTTTAAGGTTTGAAAAATTTGAATTTGCATCTTTTTGCATTTCAATAATAATATCCATTGTTCTAAGAGCTATTGATTCTAATCCAGCACGAGCTATATGTCCACTTTCAGTGTCTCTAGTTATACCAAAAATGGCTCCTTGTGCTCTTTGTGACCAATAAGGAGCTCCTAATCCAGAAAGAGCAGGTATGAAAGTAACTCCTCCATTATCTTCAACTGTTTTTGCCAAATCCTCAATTTCAGAAGCAGATTTTATAATTTTTAATTTATCTCTTAACCATTGAACTAATGCACCTGCAATAAAAACACTTCCTTCAATTGCATAAGATGTTTTCCCATTAATCTTCCATGCAATAGTGGTTAGCATTTTATTTTTTGAAAAAACAGGTTTTTCACCTGTATTCATTATACAAAAACATCCTGTTCCATAGGTATTTTTCACATCACCTTTATTTATACAAAGTTGACCAAAAAGTGCTGCTTGTTGATCGCCAGCTATTCCAGAGATAGGTATTTTTTCACCGATTATGTTTTCAGATGTGTATCCAACAACTTCAGAGGATTCAACAACTTTTGGCAAAATTAATTTTGGTATATCCAAAATTTTCAATAATTCATCATCCCAATCTAATTTATTAATATTATAAAGCATAGTTCTGCTAGCATTTGTAACATCGGTAACATGAAATTTACGATCAGTTAATTTCCAAATTAACCAAGAGTCAATTGTACCAAAACATAATTCTCCATTATTAGCTTTATTTTTAATACTCGGTATATTGTCTATAATCCATTTGATTTTAGTAGCTGAAAAGTATGCATCAATTATTAAACCAGTTTTTTTTTGAAATAAATCTGATAAATTATCTTTTTTTAATTTATCACAAAAATCAGATGTTCTTTTGTCTTGCCAAACTATTGCATTGTAGACAGGAATTCCTGTTTTTTTATCCCAAATTAAAGTTGTTTCTCTTTGGTTTGTTATACCAATTGCAGCTATATCGGAAGGACTAATCATACTTTTTTCAAGCACATCTTTGATTGACTTGATTTGAGTTGACCAAATTTCATTTGCATCATGTTCTACCCATCCTTTTTTGGGGAATAGTTGACTAAATTCAAATTGAGAAACACCTATTTGATTTGCATTATTGTCAAAAATTATTGATCTAGAACTAGTTGTTCCTGCATCAATGGATAAAATATACTTCATTGCTATTTGTTTATATTCTCTAAAATTAAAATAAATTTGCAGAAATTGATCAAAAAAAAGTATGACAAAAATAGAAATATGTTGTGATTCAATAAATTCTTTAAAAAAGTCAGTAGATATGGGTGTCAATAGAATTGAGTTGTGTTCAGAATTATCAGTTGGTGGATTAACTCCATCTTATGGATTTATTAAAGAGGCACTTAAATATTCAAAAGATATTCCAATTCGTGTTTTAATAAGACCTAGAGCAGGAGATTTTCATTATAATAATTTTGAAATTGAAATAATGAAAAATGATATTTATGAAGTCAAAAAACTTGGAGTGGAGGGAGTAGTTGTAGGTATGGTGGATAATAGAGGTGAATTGCCCCAAACAAAAATAGCGGATATTGTTGATAGCGCAAATGGTTTATCAATGACTTTTCATAGAGCTTTTGATTTGTTAAAAAATCCAAAAATTCAAATTGATAATATTATTGAATTAGGATTTGATACAATTTTGTCTTCTGGAAAACAAGAAAAAGCTGTTGATGGTTTGATTTATTTAAATAGATTAAAAAAATATGCTGACAATAAAATTTTTGTTATGCCTGGAGCTGGAATTAATCATAAAAATACAGCAAAATTTATTCAAAATGGATTTAAGTGGATTCATATGTCGGCTAAAAGAAAAAAAAATTTAAATAAAAAAAATAAAAATATATTTCTTGATTATGAAATTTGTGAATTAGATGAGAATATTTTAAAAAAAGTAATGAAATTAATTCAGACTAAAGTTTGAATTTTTAAGAGCGGTATATCCTCCTTTAATATCAATAGTTTTATGAATTCCATATTTTTTTAAAATAGAAATCGCTATTACAGATCTGTAACCACCTGCACAGTTTACATAAATGTTATCTTTATTATTTTTAAATTTATTAATATTACTCTCTAATTCGGATAGGGGGTAATTTACGAATTCATCAATGTGATCATTGTTAAATTCGTTTTTTGCTCTTACATCAATAAAAAGATTTGTATTGTTTTCCTTGATTATATCCTCTACATCAAGTGATTCTATATAATTTATTTTTTTATTCCATGATTTAAATCCACCTTTCAAGAATCCAAATACATTATCGAATCCAACTCTAGAGAGTCTAATAATTGTTTCTTGTTCTTTATTTTCAGGAGAAACAATTAAAATTTGAATATTTACATTTTTTATTAAAGAACCAACCCATGGAGCAAATGAACCATTGAGACCTATAAATATAGATCCTGGAATATGACCTTTAACAAAATCGTTTTGATGTCTCACATCAAGAATTATTGTATTTTCCTTTTTTCTTATTTGATCAAATTCTTTAGGATTTAAAAATTTCATGGAATTTTTTATTACTTCTTCTAAATCTTTGTATCCATATTGATTCATTTCAACATTCATAGGAAAATACTCAGGTGGCTTTTCTAAACCAAAAGTAACTTCATTAATAAATTCAGATTGAGTCATATTGCTTCTCAAAGCATAATTTACTTTTTTTTGATTTTTAAGGGTATCATAGGTTATGTTCATCATATTTTTACCACAAGCTGATCCAGCGCCATGCCCCGGATAAACTATAATATCATCATTTAGAGGCATGATCTTATCCCTTAGGCTTTTGAATAACATTTCTGCTAATTCAAATTTTGTGTAGGGGTTTTCTTTTCTAAAATGGGATAAATCAGGTCTTCCAACGTCACCAAGAAAAAGTGTATCTCCAGTCAAAATAGCAAATTCCTTATTTTCCTTATTTTTAATAAGAAGGCATGTACTTTCAATTGTATGTCCTGGGGTATGAATAATTTGGATCGTTAAATCACCCACAGTAAACTTTTGATCATCATGAGCAACTATACAATCAAAATCTAAAATTGCTTTAGGGCCATAAACTATGGGAGCCTTTGTTTGTCTGGATAAAGTAATATGTCCACTAACAAAATCAGCATGAATATGAGTTTCAAATATATATTTTATTTTAGAATTAGTTTTTTTTGCTTTTTCAATATATTGTTCTGTATCTCTTAAAGGGTCTACTATCGCAACCTCGCCTTTGCTTTCAATATAGTATGAGGCTTGGAAAAGGCAATTAGTATATATTTGTTCAATCATTTAACAAAATTAATTTATTAATTGATTAATATAAAACAATTGATAATAAAATAAATTTATATATTGAAAAAAATATTTTCATGAAAAATCTTGAGGATTATAAAATTAAAAATTTAGATGATTTTAGTAATCAAAGAAAGATTGCTGCAAATGAACCAGAGCTTTTTTGGTCAGGAATAGCTAATACATTTAAGTGGAATAAAAAATGGAAAAATACCTTAAAATATGATTGGAGTATTCCAAATACAGAGTGGTTTGTTGAAGGAAAATTAAATATTACTGAAAATTGTTTAGATAGGTATGCTAAATCCAATCCTGATAAAAAAGCAATTATATGGGAGGCTAATGATCCTAATGAAGACTTTAAAGTATATACATATAAAGAGCTTTTAGATGAGGTATGTAAATTTTCAAATGGTTTAAAAAAAATTGGTGTAAAAAAGGGTGACAGGATATGTATTTATATGCCTATGATACCCGAATTGACAATAGCTGTTTTAGCATGTGCAAGAGTAGGAGCAATTCATTCAGTAGTATTTGCTGGGTTTTCGTCAGTAGCTTTAGCAGCTAGAATTAATGATTCGTCTTGTTCAGTCATCATTACTTCAGATGGTGGATTTAGAGGTGAGAAAATTACACCTTTAAAAAAAATATGTGATCAGGCGTTAAAAAATTGTCCAACTATTCAAAACTGTATTGTTTATAAAAGAACTTCAGAAAAAATAGATTGGTTCAAAAATAGAGATATTTGGTGGGATGACTTAATTTCTGGATTACCAGATATATGTGAACCTACGATTATGGATTCAGAAGACACTTTATTTATACTGTACACATCAGGTTCTACAGGCAAACCTAAAGGTATGGTTCACACCTGTGGAGGATACATGGTATATACTGCATATACATTTATGAATGTTTTTCAGTACAATCAAAATGATGTTTACTGGTGTACAGCCGATATTGGATGGATAACTGGTCATAGTTATATGGTTTATGGTCCTCTTCTAGTTGGAGCTACTAGTGTTCACTTTGAGGGTGTTCCATCTTATCCTGATTGGGGAAGATTTTGGCAAGTTTGTCAAAAACATAAAGTAAATCAATTCTATACTGCACCTACTGCTATAAGGTCATTGGCGAAACAACCAATTGATTTTGTTAATAAACATAATTTATCCTCATTAAGTGTTCTAGGAAGTGTAGGTGAACCAATTAACCTTGAAGCTTGGGAATGGTATTACAAAAATATTGGCAAAGAAAAACTCCCAATAGTTGATACTTGGTGGCAAACTGAAACGGGGGGTATTATGATATCTTCAATTCCTGAAGTTACCAAACAAAAACCAACTTATGCTACCACACCACTTCCTGGAGTTAATGCTGAAATTGTTGATAATAATGGAAATTTAGTAGAAGAATCATCAGCCGAGGGAATTCTTTTAATTAATTTTCCATGGCCCTCGATAGCAAGAACAATTTACGGTGATCATGATAGATATAAAAATGTATATTTTTCTGCATATAAAAATAAGTATTTTCCTGGTGATGGTGCTCTTAGGGATGAAAACGGAATGTATAGAATTACTGGTAGGGTGGATGATGTAGTAATTGTTTCTGGCCACAATCTAGGTACAGCGCCAATTGAAAATTCAATAAATGAACATCCAAAAGTAGTTGAGAGTGCAGTTGTTGGATATCCACATGAAATTAAGGGAAATGCACTGATGGCTTTTATCATATTATATGATAAACTAGATGATAATGAAAGTATTAAAAAAGAAATAAATCATTTAATTTCAAATTCTATTGGTCCCATTGCAAAACCTGAAAAAGTGATTATAGTTAGTGGATTGCCAAAAACTAGGAGTGGAAAAATAATGAGAAGGATACTTAGAAAATTTGCAAATAATGATATGGATAATTTAGGGGATACTTCTACCTTACTTAATCCTGAGATTGTCAACGAGATAAAAAACACTCTAAAGTCACTTAATTAATATCCCCAATCCTCCCAATGCAGTGAAAATCAAAATTAATTTTCTATAAGAATCATTATTAATTTTTTCAACAATTTTAACACCAAGAATTAAACCAATTATAACAAAAGGAGTTATGCTGAGGCTTATATTTAGTGAATCAAAATTTATTGTTTTCCATGATAATACGTGAAATGGAACTTTAAAAATATTAATTAAAAAAAATAGCCATGCAGATGTTCCAATGAATTCATTTTTTGGAATTCTAACTGCTAGGAAATAAAGGTTTGCAAATGGTCCAGCAAGATTACCAATCATCGTAGTTATACCGGCTAATGACCCCATTATTGTTGAGAAGCTCCAATGAGATGGAATTTTTTGGTATTTCATTGAATCCCATACCCACATAAGAAAAACACTAGAAATTATAATAATTGCCATTAAAATTTTGAAAATAGACTCTGGAATATCTTTTCCAATAAAAACAGCTACTAAAACTCCAAAAATCATCCATGGTAAAAACTTTAATATATAAATCCATTTTGTGTGTCTTTTGTAATAAATAACTGCAAAAATATCACCTAATATAAGCAAGGGCATAAGTATTCCAGTAGATTCTTTTGCACCATATACTAAAGCTATGAGTGTAACAAATAGTATACCAATGCCTTTAATTCCAGCTTTTGACATTCCAATTAATAATCCAGAAGATGCAGCTATAAAAAAATTTAAATCAAACATTTTTAACTAAAAAATATTTTTTTATAAATGTATACTTTTGATAATAAAAAAAATATATAATTTTGACAAATATGAAAGATTTAAAATATTTATTTGCCTTTACAATTCCGTTAACCGTTTTTTTGTCTATTTATTTTAAAGACATCTTTAGTTATACAACATTGGTTTATGCATATGGTGTTATCCCGTTGTTTGAATTAATATTTAAACCAAAATCATATGAAGAAAAAAGAGTAGTTTCCTCAGATCTTAAAAATGTTTTTTTTGATAGTTTATTATACTTAAATTTCCCCATAGTTACTATTTTACTATTTTATGGATTCAATGTTTTAAGTTTTGAAACTACATTTTTTTATGAAGAAGTGGGAATTGTTTTGTCTCTTGCTATACTTTTAGCTACTAATGGTATTAATGTCGCTCATGAGCTTGGTCACAGAAAGTCAAGTTTTGCTAAGAATATTTCAAAAAGTTTGTTGCTATATAGTTTATATATGCATTTTTTTATTGAACATAATAAAGGTCATCATAAAAATGTTGGAACCCCGCTTGACCCTGCCTCAGCAAAATTCAATCAATCATTATATAGTTTTTGGGTTCAGTCAGTTATTGGTCAATATATAAATGCTTGGAAAATTCAACTTAAAGAACTTAATACAAATTCAAATTCTTTTTTTTCCATTAAAAATCAAATGTTAATATTTTTATTTTTTCAAATAAGTTATTTAGTTGTTATTGGTTTAGTTTTTACTATTAAAGTTTCTTTTCTAGCTGTTTTGGTTGGTGTAATTTCCTTTTTAATGTTAGAAACAATTAATTACATTGAACATTATGGATTAACCAGAAAAAAAATGAAATCAGGAAGATACGAAAGAGTTCAAACACACCACTCTTGGAATTCTGAACATCAAATCGGAAGAATAGTTTTATATGAATTAACTCGCCATAGTGACCACCATTATAATGCCTCAAAAGAATATCAATTTTTAGAAAATAAGTTTCAAAGTCCACAATTACCATATGGATATCCTGCATCAATGTTGTTAGCACTAATACCCAGTTTATGGTTTTTCGTGATGAATAAGAAAGTTATTGAGTTTAGTAAAAATTTTTAAAGCACAAAAATTCCAATTAGAAAAACCGTATAGAATAATAACGAAGTTAATAACGATTTCATTGCCTTATTGACATTTACAAATTTTAAATGAGCTATTTTTCCTGTAACAAATATCATTTGAGACAAATGTTTATGATATTCATCTTGATCATCCATCAATTTATCTAATTCAGTAAGGTAACTATCAAAATTATTATATCCGGTACCAATATCACCAAAAAATAAAGGTGACTTTTTTGTTGCGATACTAAGCCTTGGTAGAAAACATCTTACACATGCTGATACAGCTACAAAAGTATAATATAAACCAGGTAAAACTATTATCAAAGAAATAACATCAATATAGCTTCTAAAGTCAATTTCATAAGTATTTTCGCTATCTAAAATATCAATTGTATATGCCAATGAGAAAAACAAACTATATATAGATATAACAATACTAGCTTTAACTTCAGCGTATCTAATTTGGTCATAGTTATACTTGATAACTTCCCAATAATTATTAATTTCAAGTTGATTTAGCATTATAAATTTTTTCCTAAATTAAAGAAATTTAATTATTTAGAATATATTTGCACGAATTATTTCATAACGGGGTGTAGCGTAGCCCGGTCATCGCGCCTGCTTTGGGAGCAGGAGGTCGCAGGTTCGAATCCTGCCACCCCGACTTTTTTATTTTAAAAATTAGTACTTCATATTTTAAATTATCAGTGCTCCTGAGCAATTACTGTAATAATACTTTTCTTTACTTCAATTGTAACCTTATTTTTGTTTATTTTGTGATGTTCACCATCAATCTGAAAATCTAAATAGTCTCTGCCCATATTTTTAACATCAATTTTTTTTATTTTGAACTCCTCCAGAGTTTGATTTTTCACTTTAAAAAGTATAAAAAATAAAAATTTAATAATTTTAAATATATTTTTTTTCTCAAAAATTGCAACATCTAATAATCCATCATTATCCCTTGCTTTAGGGGTAATTGATACATTATAACCTTGTTGATTTAAATTTGAAATTGTAAATGCAAATGGTTTTGTTTTTTTAGTTTTATTGCTTTTTTTAATCTCAAAAGTATTGTAATTAAATTTAAGGGAAGCCATTATGAATCCAAATAAATAATATATAAATCCTCTACCGTTTAATTTTTGGTATTGATTTATGAATTCATTTTCAAAACCGAATCCTAAATTACCTAGAAAATAAAATTTGTCTATTTTACCTAAATCTGAAAATTTTGAATTATTTGAAATTATTAGATTGAGTGCTTGATTAATATTATTCGGTATTTTAAAATGTTTAGCTATACCGTTACCAGAACCGAAAGGTAAAATTCCAAGTTTGATTTTTGTATTTGCAATTTGGTTAATAATTTCATTTATCGTGCCATCACCTCCACACGCAACAATTATATTTGCATTTTGTTTTATTGCATTTTTAGTTAATACTGATGTATGACCTTTGTATTTTGATGTTACCAAGAAAATCTTCTCATTTCTATTTTTAAAAAATGATTGTATTATTTTTTTTATTTTTTTAGATCTTGAAAAATGAATAATAAAAAAAATTTTAATGTTAGTCATTACATGTTACCTGTTATAATTCTATTGAAGTAGTCTTGCAAAAACATACCACATTTTTTTTCTAGCTTCATCATTTCCTCATTTTTATTTTCAATTAAGTTTTTTGATAGATCATAATCTTCGGAATTATAAAATCCGATTGCTTTGTCTCCATTATGAACGCAAATATATTTTTCATCCATTATGAAGTAGGAACCACCACCAAAGTAATTTATCACATATTCATCACCAGAATATTCTGAAAACAAACTCTTTCCCCAGCTTCTAAAAGGTTTATCATATCCAATTAATTCTGCAAAAGATGGATAAATGTCCATATGACTAGCTAATCTATAATCTATACCTTTTAAATTACTATTAGGCTTATAAATCATAATGGGTGTTGCAAATCTGTTTATAATTTTCTTATAATTAGGATAGAATGATTGATTTGTGTGGTCAGCAGTAAAAATAAAGATGGTATTTTCAAACCAATCTGATTTTTTTGCTTTATCAAAAAATTTTCTCAAAGAATAGTCTGTATATTTTGCACATCGATGCATATCAATTTCACCTTTTTCAAAAATATTTTCGTATTTAGATGGAATAATATAGGGCTCATGTGATGTTAAAGTAAATATTGTTCCAAGAAAAGGTTGCTTTTTCTCATCTAATTTTGATTTTACAAATTGGAGAAAAGGTTCATCCCAAATACCCCAATATCCGTCAAAATCATTGTCATTGTTATATTCATCTCTTCCAAAGTAATTATCAAATCCTAATGTATTTGAAAAACCCATCAATCCCATTGAACCATTTGCCGCGCCATGAAAAAAAGAGGTTTCGTAGTCCATTTTATTAGCTATTGATACTATTGATTCAATTTTTTGCTTTGAATACCTTGATGAAGTATAAGCAACTTCAAATGAGGGTATACCTGCAAGAACAGAGGGCATTCCGTGAATTGATTTTCTACTTGTAGCAAATGAATTTGGAAAAATTAAACTATGGCTGGATAATGAGTCTAGAAAAGGAGTAAAGCTCATATAATTATTTACATCTGTGTTCATTGATCCCCAATATTCTCTTGACATGCTCTCTAAAATAAATATTATAATATTAGGGGCATCAATTACTTTAGATTCATATTTTTTAATTGGCTTTAATTCGTTTTCTATTTTTTT